>Ga0136652_1000794_pt1 | contig 14445 bp, 11 predicted proteins | sample ConPoolayeEmetaG_FD_94864 | JGI IMG/M metagenome (GOLD analysis project Ga0136652, IMG submission 94864) | Hot spring microbial mat communities from California, USA to study Microbial Dark Matter (Phase II) - Cone Pool mat layer E metaG... ...
CCGATCCTGGGGACACCCACGCTGCCGGGACCGCGCGCCAGCCGCAGCGGCCGCCGCCTGGCCGACGCTCCGCAGTCCGGCCACGGCCCGCCAGTCAAGCCGCTTCTGCTCCGGCTGCGCCCGCGCAAGCCGGAATTATAGTCATAACATACCCCGACCTTGCGAGTTACGCCACTACCTGCCGGCAAAAGTTCGCAAGAATCCACTGGGACCGGGTCGAGCAATCGCTCGAAGAGGAAGGATGTCCCAATTGGGCTTTTCCTTATTGACAGGGATTCCAGGGCCCTGTAACTTCACGGCCCCGGCCCGGGAGCCCGACAGTTCAGTAGAACACCCGGATGCTGAAGCTGGTCGGCAGCGCGGTACATCCCGGAGCGACACCTGTCGGCCGTCCCCCGGCACCCCGGTTGGCGCGAGGTCGCCATGAGAGTCTTCATGCTTGGGTGGGAATTTCCCCCCTTCATCAGCGGGGGCTTGGGCACAGCCTGTTATGGTCTTACCCGGGCTCTGGACCATTTGGGAATCGAGGTTCTTTTTGTCCTGCCGCGGTCGGTGAGCAGCCCGGGAGAGGGCCGCGTGCAAGTCCTGTCAGCGACCGGAGCTGCGCCGGGTCGCACCGGCGTGTTCCGACACACCCGGTTCCGGGCGGTGCCGGCCGCTATCCAGCCTTACCTGCGTCCGGAGGATCTGGCAGCCAGCGAGCGCGCCATGGGGGTGCCCGGCGGCCGGCTGGCACCGGGGGCTCCCGGGGCTCGTCGGGGGGTGCGTCTGGTCTCCGCGCCGCCCGAGTGGGAGGGTGGCCCGGTCGGCGATGCCGCGGGGGTCTACACCGGCGACCTGTTCAGTCAGGTCGATCGCTACGCGGCCTTGTCCTGCGCCATCGCCCAGGAAGAGGATTTCGACGTTATTCACGCTCATGACTGGATGACCTTCCCGGCCGGCATCGCTGTGCGGGACCTGACCGGCAAACCGCTGGTGGTTCATGTGCATTCCACCGAGTTCGACCGTTCGGGCCTGAACGTCAACCAGCGGATTTACGACATCGAGCGGGCCGGTATGCACGCTGCCAGCAAGGTCATCGCCGTCAGCCACCTGACCCGGAATGTCATCCTCAAGCACTACGGCGTGGACCCGCGCAAGGTGGAGGTGGTCTACAACGCCATTGATGATGAGGAGGATCAGGGCGGCAAGCCTCCTCTGCCACCGATCAGACGGGATGAGAAAATCGTGTTGTTTCTGGGCCGGGTTACCATGCAAAAAGGCCCGGAGTACTTCTTGGCGGCCGCCAAGCGGGTCCTGGAGGTAATGGAGAATGTCCGGTTCGTGATGGCCGGCAGTGGCGACATGATCCGCCGTATGATCGAGCTGGCAGCCCAGATGGGCATCGGCCACAAGGTCCTGTTCACCGGCTTTCTGCGTGGAAACGACGTGCGGCGGGTTTTCCGGATGGCTGACCTGTACGTGATGCCGTCGGTTTCCGAGCCCTTCGGCCTCACGCCGCTGGAGGCTCTCTCCCACGACGTGCCGGTTTTGATCTCCAAGCAGAGCGGGGTGGCCGAGGTGCTGACGCACGCCCTGAAGGTCGACTTCTGGGACGTGGACGAGATGGCTAACAAGATCATCGCCGTGTTGCGTCATCCGCCGCTGCACGCCACGCTGCGCGACCACGGGAGCATCGAAGTAAAGCGGTTCAGTTGGTCGGACACGGCGTCCAATTGCATCAAGGTCTACCAGGCGGCGATGGGCGTGCCGGCGGCCTGAGCATCTCTCCATGGCGTCGGTCTGCTTCTACTTTCAGGTACACCAGCCGTTCCGGCTGCGACGGTTCAGCATCTTCGATCGCGGGGCAGACTACTTCGACAACCCCGTCAACCAGGAACTGCTCCGCAAGGTGGGCACCCGCTGCTATCTCCCGGCCAACGCGGTCCTGGCCGAACTGATCGACCGCTATCCCGGTCAGTTCAAGGTGGCCTTCAGTCTGAGCGGGCTGGTGATCGAGCAATTCCAGCGGTTCATGCCGGAAGTGCTCGAGTCCTTTCATAAGCTGGCGGAAACCGGGGCGGTCGAGTTTCTGGCGGAAACCTACTACCATTCGCTGGCCTTCCTCTACTCGCGTCAGGAATTCATCGAGCAGACCGAACTGCACCGGCAGCTCATGCGGCGGCTCTTTGGCCAGACGCCCCGGGTCTTCCGCAACACCGAGCTGATCTACAACAACGCCTTGGCCGCGGCGGTGGCCGAGCTGGGCTACCGGACCGTGCTGTGCGAAGGGGCTGATCACCTGCTGGGCTACCGTTCCCCGACTTTCCTGTATCACCCGCCCGGCCTGCCGGACGTGAAGCTCCTGCTGAAGAACTACCGCCTGTCGGACGACATCGCCTTCCGATTCAGCAACCGGAACTGGCCGGAATACCCGCTGACGGCCGACAAGTTCGCCCGGTGGATCGGACAGGTCAATGGCAACGGATACGTGGTGAACCTCTTTCTGGACTATGAAACTTTCGGCGAGCATCAGTGGGCCGAGACCGGGATCTTCGACTTCCTACGCTGCCTGCCCGAGGCGGTGTTCAAGCTGCCGGATATCGACTTCAAAACGCCGGGCGAATGCGCTGAGAGTTACGAAACCAGCGGGGAATACGATGTCCCCCATATGATTTCCTGGGCCGACGCGGAGCGCGACCTCTCCGCCTGGCTGGGCAACGCCATGCAGTCCAACGCGCTGCATGAACTGTACCGGCTGGAGCCGCTGGTCAAGAAACGGGGCGATGAGGCCCTGCTGCATGATTGGCGGCGCCTCCAGACCTCGGACCATTTCTACTATATGTCCACCAAGCACTGGGCCGACGGCGACGTGCACAAGTACTTCAATCCCTACGACTCCCCCTACGACGCATTCATTAATTTCATGAACGTGCTCGACAACCTGCGAACCCGCCTGACCCGCTGATGACCGCAGGCCAGCCCCGGCCGTCCAGCCCGCTCTGACCGCGGGGAGCTTTCCGGCTGACACGGCCTGGCACGGCCGCTACCATGGGACTCGGTCCGCCCGGACGCCGCATTATCCCGGTCGAGGTGGCCATGCGCCTGACCCTAGCGCTGATCTTGGGGCTTTTTGCGATTTATTGGTCGGTCGCCGTTAGCGGCCCGCGGGCGGTCGGATTGTGGCAGGACGACGCGATCTACCTCTGCACGGCCAAGTCGCTGACGGAGGGTCGCGGGTATCGACATATTCAGATTCCGGAGACCCCGCTTCAGACCAAGTACCCGATCCTGTACCCGGCCCTACTGACGCCAGGGTTTCTCTTCGGTCCGCCGTACCCGCGCAACCTGCCTTGGCTCCTGGCGCCCTCGGCCCTGGCCGCCGCCGGCCTGGTCGCGCTGGCCGTGCACTATTGGCGAAAGGTTTTCCAAGAGGACTGGCGGCTGATCCTGCTGGGGGCCGTGCTGGCGGCCTGCTCCCCGGTTCTCCTTTCATTCGTGCGGTTCACCATGAGCGATCTGCCCTATGCCGTTCTGGCGATGGCAACAGTTCTGGTAATCGACCACCACTACTCGCACGCGGTCAGTGCTCGAACTCGCCGGACCTGGCTGGTCGTTGGTGCGGTGCTAGCCAGCCTGGCGGTCCTGACCCGCGGGATCGGCCTGACCCTGGCGGCCGCCTTCCCGATCCTTCTGCTTTTCCGCAGGGCCTGGAAAGATGCAGCCCTTTGGGTGCTGATTATGGCAATCTGCCTGGCCCCCTGGCAGGTGCGGCAGATGCTCGCCATGCGGGCCAACGGGCCCATGCAGGATGCTCTGCTCACCGCACCCGAGCTGAGCTACGCCTTGTGGCTGCCCCACAGCTTGACTGATACGGCCCGGGTGATCGGCCAGAACACGCTCCGTCTGCTTTTCGGACTGCTCTACCTGCAACTGGCCTTCCCGTCGGCCGCGGTGGCTCGTTGCCTTCAGGCCCCGTCCTGGGCGACCGTCGGGCTCCATCTGGCGGCTTGGCTGGCCGGGTTACTGCTGCTGGTCGGATTCCTGTGCAGTGTGCGGCAGAGATTGCGCCTGCTGCACGTTTACGCGGTCCTATATGCGGCCGTGACCCTGGCTTGGCCTTTCGAGCCCTATCGCTTCCTGATTCCCTGGACGCCATTCCTGCTCTACTTTCTGCTGACCGGGCTGACGCGGGTTGCAGGCGCGGCTCATCGGGCCAGGTGGATCCGGGGCGCGGCGGCCGCTCTGATCGGCCTGTTGCTGCTGGTAGCGTTCATCCGCGACAACCTGTTGATAGTCACCAGCACCGAGCGGCGATACTTCCTCCGCGAGTTCCCGATCGACTGGACGGAAGTTCGAGCGGTCGAAGAGTGGGTGGCGGCCAACACGCGGCCCGACGATCGGCTCGCGGCTGCCAACAATGCCGCCCTGTTCCTTTCAACCGGGCGAACAGGTCACTACTTCTGGCCCGATACCGATCCGTATCGACTTTTCTACGGTCCGGACCGGGACTGGCGGACTTTCTGCGTCCAGAACAGTGATTCCGAGGGCCGGCACCTACTCCAGGAGCTGGAGCACCGATTGGATCAGGTCTACCGGGAAGCCGGAATCGCCTATTACATCGAACACCGGGAGATTGATGTCGGCCTGGGAGCCATGAGCCGATATGTGCGAGCCCGCCCCGAGCGGTTCGTGCCGGTCTTCCGGACCCCGGGCGGCACGTTCACCGTCTTTCGCCTGCGCTGGTCGCAACCGACTCAGTCGGCGGGATGGCCGGCCAGGTCGTAGCATTCCGGCGGCCCCACCAAGTCCGTCCACTGGCCTTCCCGGACCAGAAACTGACGGATGTGCCAGCACAGGTGGCACTTATTGGCGTAACCTGCCGGTAACTGGCGGTAACCGAGGGGCACGACCCGCTGGAGCAGGCCGTAGCTCCCGCCGCTCACCACCGCTTCCAGGACCGGGTGCCTTTTCCACTGGTCGCCCAATCGCCGCCACAGTCGCTCAACGTCCGAGTCATCCGCGACCCGCCCAAGGATGATGCCCGCGCAGGTTCCGGGAAAAACGTTGCCGTAAGGATCGATATGGATATGGCGGCTGTGGAGGATCTCGGTCCGACAGTTTTGTCCGCAGAATGCGGCCGCCGGGCTGGTCGGTAGGCCGGGCGCCAGTTGGGCGGCCGCCCGGCCGGTGAGGCGCTCGCGGTGGGCAGCCAAGGACCGGTAAAAAGCCGCAGTCCGATCCGTCGTATCACTCAGGGCTTCGCCACCCGGGGCCTGCCTGAAGAAGTCCCACCATCGCACCATGACCCGCCCGCGTCCCAATACCCGCCGGGCGATCTCCACGCAACGCCGAACGCGGTCAAAGGGCACGAATTGCTGATGAAACACGTCGGTACTGACGACCAGCTTGCCAACCCCCAAAGCGTCCAGCAGTTCCAGCCGAGCCCGGGTTGATCCGTCATCCGTGGCCCAGAAAGCGTTGGTCTCCACTTTCTCGACCAGCGTCAGACCGACATCCCGCGCCGCTCGGATGATGCGAACCAGCCGCGACCAGTCACCGAACGGTTCGCCCCCGGTCAGATGAATCCGCATCGTCTTGCCGGCGGCCGCCGCGAGCCGGTCCAAGCCACGCCACAACCCGACCGCCCGTTCCGGATCCATCCACAACCCATGCTCCGGCCCGCCGCAAACGTAGCAGAAGGCACAGCGCGCATTGCACCAATAGGTCAGCATCAGGCCGGCAAACTCCCAGACCGCCAATTCCGGGTGCCCGCCCGCCTGGCTCGCTTGGTGGGATACAGGTCGGCTGTTCACGGCGCGATTGTAGCAGCCTGAGCAAGCGCCCGCCCGTGCGGCCGCAGATCGACCGGCGTCCGGGGCTCGGCATCAGACCCGTCCCTGAGGTTTCCAGTGGCGTCGGTTGGGCCCGTCGCTCGCGGTCCGATGCAGGCGGGCGCTAGGAGTCGATTTGCACGGCCAGAATCGTCAGGTCGTCCAGCGGATAGCCCATTCGCCGAAGGGTCCTCTGGCGTCCGGCAATCTGAGCCAGGGCGACCTGCGCCCCCTGCTCCCGCAAGGTGGCGTACCAGGCCGACCTGGTTATCGGATGATTCGACAGGCCGATCTCATCGGTGAAGGTGGCCACCGGCGCCGCCGCGGCCGGGCCTGGGCTGCTGAACGAAGCGACTGAGCCACAGGCAGCGTGAGCCGGCTCCGGCACCGCGCGGCACCGGGCCTGCGAGGCAGCCGTAGGTTCCACCTGGGCCACGACCCGCTCCAGACCGTCAGAATAAAAGAGGATGCAATCGCCCGGCTCCAGCTCGATAGTCCGCAGCTCATAGCGGCACTTGGGGACCACGCCGACCACCCCGCCCGGGGCGTCGATCAGGCGCAGGCTGCCGTCAGAGCGGCGGTGTATAGGGTAAGGCGCGCCAGCCCGGGCCAGAGACATTCGTAGCGTGCGCACGTTCAGGACCGCGTAGACGGCGGCTACGAACGGACACTCGCTCAGACGGGCTTCCAAAACATCGTCGTTGAGCCGGCTGAGGACCTCGTCCGGCGACAGCAGCCGGTAGCCGTCCTTCTCGATCTCCTTGCCGCGCAGGGCCCGCTTGATGTACACGGTCAGGAGGGCAGCGGGTATGCCGTGCCCGCTGGCGTCGGCCAGGGCAATTCCCACATGCTCTTCGTCCAGTCGTTGCACGTCGTAAATGTCGCCGGACACGTAGTCCACCGGCCGGAAGACGAGCTGGAACGAGACCGGCCCACAGCGCGGAAGCGTCTCGGGCAGGAAACCGCGCTGCACTCGGCTGGCCAATCGGAGCTGGTTGAGGTAGTGCTGGGCGAGCGTGCTGGAATGGGTCATGCGCCACCGTATGCCTGGGTTGTCAGCGTCTTGGGTCGCTCTAGCTCAACCCTAGCATCGGCTGGTTTGGACCCCCAGCTTGCCTTGCCGACCAAACCGGATCCCCGAGGGACGGTCAGATCGGCCCCGGCACATGGGCCGCCTCGTACAACGCGATCGCCTGGTGCAGCTCCTCGGCGGAAGCGGCCCGGGCCACGGCCTGACGGAAATCCTCGATGTTGTACAGCCGGCTGATTTTGGCCAGAGCCTGGATGTGCGGGCCGGTCTGGTCCGGCGGGCTAAGCAGAAGGACGACGAAGGTGACCGGGCGGCCATCCAGACTCTGGAAGTCCACCGGCTCGGCCGGCTTTCCGGCCGCTATCAACAGGTGGTCGCAACCGGTGGTCTTCCCGTGCGGAATGGCCAGGCCATAGCCGACGCCGGTAGTCCGGTCCGCCTCCCGCTTCAGGACCGCGGCCAGCGCCGCATCCCGGTCCAGCAGCTCCCCGGATTGGTCCAGGACGTCTATGAGCTGGGTGATGACGCCGGTTTTGTCCGCGGGCGCAAGCGGCACGCGTATTCGCTCTGGAGTCAGGATTTTGCTCAGTTCCATAGTTGCGTCCAGGGGCGATGCCCTAAGCCTATCAGGTTAATCGGGTTGGCCTACGGATTCCAGGTCGCCCGACCGGTTTGTCGTCGGGTCGGCTTGTACCAGGCGAGGCGCCAAGTCGGCAACTGCATCAGCGGCCTGGGCGGCCATGGAGCTAACATATGTTCTATCAACGACTTAGGCTAGCGCGGGCAGGTAGCCCGGCCTCCCGGAGCATTCTGAGTGGGTCGGGACGCTACTCCTCCAGCTCGTCCCCTCGCGGGCGAGGCCGGCTGGTGGTATGATCCGGTTTTGCGCTGTCCACAGGCGAGTTACCGAGGTTTCATAGGCGAGGTTTCAACATGAGGAAGTTCCGTCTGTTCACGCCCGGGCCGTGCGCCGTGCCCGAAGAAGTCCTGATCGAGATGGCCCGTCCGTTTCACCATCACCGGACCGACTGGTTCAAGGGCATAATGAAGCAGGCCAGCGAGCGTCTCCAGAAGGTCCTCTGTACCCAAAACGAGGTGATCATAATAACCGGGTCGGGTACGGCGGCGGCCGAGGCGGGAATTATCGGCTGCAATCCGCCGGGCTCGAAGCTTTTGACCATTGAGGGGGGCAAGTTCGGGCAGCGCTGGGGCGAGATTGCCGAGCAATTCGGCATCAACGTGGTCCGACACCCCATCGAGTGGGGCACCGCTCCCACTGCGGAGATGGTGGCCGATTTCCTCAGGAAGGACCCCGCCATCACCGCGGTCATGGTGGTTCACAGCGAGACCTCCACCGCCACCGCCTGCGACCTGAAGGCCATCGGGCAGGTCACCAGCCGGGCCGGGAAGCTTCTGCTGGCCGACTGCATAACTTCGGCCGGAGCCTTGCCGCTGAAACCCGACGAGTGGGGAGTAGACGTGGTTATAACCGGGGCGCAGAAATCGCTCATGCTTCCGCCGGGCCTCGGCTTCCTGGCGGTCAGCGACCGGGCCTGGCAGGTGATCGAGGAAAACCAGGGGCAGCACGCCTACTACCTGAACCTGAGCAAGGCCCGCAAATCCGCCAGAGAATCCGACACCCCCTATACCCCGGCCCATCTTTTGGTCCGCGGGCTGGTCAAGGCGCTGGACGTCCTGCTGGAGGAAGGGATGGAGCAGGTTTGGAAGCGGGTGGCGGCCATGGCGGCGGCGACCCGTGCGGCGGGCCAGGCAATCGGCCTGAAGGTTTTTTCCCAGTCGCCGTCCGACTCGGTGACCGCCCTCTGCCCGCCGGCTGGCATTGCGGTCAAGGATATCCGCAACGAGCTGGAGCGACGTTACGGCATTGAGTCGGCCGGCGGTCAGGACCAGCTCAAGGGCAAGATCTTCCGGCTGGGCCACATGGGTTACGTAGACGAGATGGACACCGTGCTGGCGATCGCAGCCCTCGAGCAAGTTCTTTACAAGCTCGGCCACAAGTTCGAACTGGGTGCTGGAGTGACCGCGGCTCAGAAGGTGCTGGCGGAGCGGCTGTAAACCGGGGGGCGAGAGGGGCGCCGCCGGCTTCGACGGCACGTCCACGCCACCCAGGCCGGCGCTGGAATAACCGGCCCCCGCTCAGCCTGCCTCGTGCGGCAACGGCGCCGCCGCTGACGCTGTGAGCGGCTACTTCTGCTCCGGGTTTTCCGACTCGGATTTCTTGGGCCCAGCGGCGCCCTTCCTGCCGGTCGGCTGAGCGGCCTCGGTCTGGATTCGCCGGCCCTCGGAGTCCTGCGTGATGACCCAGTTGCCGGATGCGTCTATCCGGGCCCGCACCACACTGAACGTCTTGCAGTCGTCGCACCAGAACACGACCAGGTTGGCGGGGTAGTTGGGGTCGCGGCGGCGCCTGTCCGGGCTGTCGAGCCACTCCTTATACTGGGCCGGGCTCAACTCGTAGTGCTTGCCGCACTTCTCACAGATCCATTGGGTCTCGAACCCGGTCTTGGGATAGGTGGTTTCCTTCTTGCCGCGTGTGAAGAAGAAGAACCCGGCGGCGACCAGGGCGCCGACGATTACCACCAGCATTACGACGTTCTTTACCGTGGGCGACATGCTTCCACCTTTGTTTAAGCGACGTGCTCCGCAAGACCACGCATCTTGACGGAGCACGTCGACCTGTCAGCTATTATGTACCCGTCCGGGCATTTGCCACGGACATACGGCCGCTACCGCGGCGGGTTGCAGTTCTTCTCCGGTATCGTGTAATAGGTAGTCTTCGGCTCCTGAGCGATCCTTACCCATTCTGGGCAGATGGCAGACCAGCCCACGCCGCACCAGGCCCGGGTGTCCATCAGTTTGTACTCGGCGTGCGAGTCGAGGAAGCCGACCACGTGACGTGAGAACTTGCCATGGGCGCCCATCTCGGCCGTCCCATGACCCACGCCCCAGTCCATCGGGTCGTCCAGGTACATGACATAGCTGCCGCTGTACTTGGCCAGGACCTTCTTGACCAGCTCGCGACCGATATCGATCCACGTGAAGCCGTCCTGCCACGGGTCAGTGTCCCCGTGGAAGTTAACGTCCATAAGCGCGTGGAGATTATACTGGTAGCTGGTGCCGACGTCATCGTAGGTGCTGATGCCGGTTTCGGCTTTGCTTCCGCCGGCCGACCAGTCGCCGCGCTGGTTGGAGAAGCGGTCGCCGGGGCAGTGCAGGACCTCGACCTCGGCCCGCTTGACGACACTGGTGCCCTCATAGATGTCGTCGGGCATCTTTCCGCCCAGGATGTAGGTGTTCATCGGGCGCTCGCGACCGAGCCAGTAGAACGCGCCGCCGTCTCGGGTCTTCCAGTAGTCGTCGCAGGTCTTGCCGCCGTAGTACCAACTGCAAATGCCGCCCCGCTCGGTCACCCAGAAGGGGTAGTTGTCGTCGTAGTCCAGCAAGTACTGGACGGTGCTGGTGGTAAGCTGCCGGAAGTTGGACAGGCACTTGGCCACCTTGGCCTGCTCGCGGGCATCCCTGAGGGACGGCAGCAAGATCGAGATCAGCAAGGCGATGATAGCCACCACAACCAGTAGCTCGATCAGCGTAAAAGCGCTGCGAGCCGTCACGAGTTTGCGTTGCATCACTAAGCTCCTGTTACGCCAGTTTACCTCAGGCTCCGGGTCAGAGCCTCTCACCATGCTTTGGTTTGACGCATGCCCGCCTTCCAGGGACGCTGGCAATCGCCCCAGTCGGCTCGGCCGGCTTCAGAAGCGCAGACTCCAGCACTTCCGGCCGGCCATCTGAATGTCCGCAAAAAAGCTCCCCGGCGCCAAAGCAATTTTTGGCGGCCGGTCAGGAAGACGGCCGGCTTCGACGGCCAGCGGTCCCGTAACATCCTGTGTGCACGCAGGTTACATCTGACGGCCACGGCCGGCTGACCCGGGCCCCGGGCGAGACCGCCGACCGATCGCGAACGGGTACCGCCTGCTCCGCTCAGCTCGCAGCCGCCTCCAGCTGGTCCCGGATCGGACGCCTCGGGCCGTCGCTCACGCCCCGGGCTCTGATCGGTCAGTTCCTGCCCACCGGCCGGAATGGTTGGCGGGCCGGGCCTGTCCAGGAGACGGCCTCGGCTCATGCGGCCGGAGGGAGTAAGTATGTTTGGCCTTTGTTCGCAAACGCGGTATAGTCGGGCCCCCGGCGCAGGCACCTGGAGGCCAGCTCGGCGTGGACGCACAGGGCTTCGTGCAGCGACTTCAATCGGCGGCCCATTACCGCGGGCAGATCGCCGCCATACGAGTACTACCGGCCCGTCCGGCTCAGTTCAGCGATCCGCGCGCCCCCCTGCCGCCGGCGCTGGCGGTCATGTTGCGCAGCCAGGGCATCCAGCGACTTTATCGCCACCAGGCCGAGAGCTACGACGTCGTGCGAAGCGGCAATGATGTGGTTGTCGCGACGGGGACGGCTTCGGGCAAGAGTCTGTGCTATCACCTGCCGGTGCTGGCGAGCTTGGCGGAGGACCCCGAGTGCCGCGCGCTGTACATCTTTCCGGCCAAGGCCCTGGCCTATGACCAGCTCGGCAGCCTGGAGCGGATGGTCGAGCAGGCGGGGCTGGCCGCGGTGGCCCGGCCAGCCTGTTACGATGGGGATACGCCGACTCACAAGCGACCGGGCATCCGCCGGTCGGCGACCGTCCTGCTTTCCAACCCGGACATGCTGCACCAGGGCATTCTGCCGTACCACGCCAAGTGGGCCGCTTTTTTGGCGCGGCTGAAGTACGTCGTACTGGACGAGATTCACACCTACCGGGGGATTTTTGGCAGCCACGTGGCCGGTGTGCTGCGTCGGCTGCAACGATTGTGCCGACATTACGGCTCGACCCCCAACTTCATCTGCTGCTCAGCGACTCTGGGGAACCCGCGCGAGCTGGCCGAGCGGCTGACCGCCCGACGCATGATTTTCATCGACCAGGACGGCTCGCCGCGCGGGCAGCGCTTCTTCGTCCTGTGGAACCCACCCTGGTTGGAGGAGCAAACGCGGGTCTCCCGCAGAAGCGGAAACGTTGAAGCCCAGCATCTGATGCAGGCCCTGCTGGAAGAAGGAGCCGGGACAATCACGTTCACCAAGGCCCGGGTGGTCGCGGAGCTGATATACAAGTACGTGGCCGAAGCCCTCGGGCGTCGCCGGCCCGACCTGGCCCGCCGCATCCGGCCATACCGGGGCGGTTACCTACCGCTGGAGCGGCGGGAAATCGAGCAGAAACTCTTCAGCGGCCAGTTGCTGGGAGTGTGCACCACCAATGCGCTGGAACTGGGGATCGACGTCGGGTCGCTGGACGCATCCATCATTGTCGGCTTTCCGGGGACGTTTTGCAGCCTTTGGCAGCAGGCCGGCCGGGCCGGCCGTCGGCAGGAGCAATCCCTCTCGATCCTGGTTGCCTACGACGATCCGGTGGATCAGTACCTGATGCGAAACCCCGAGTTCCTCTTTGGTCAGTCGCCCGAACATGCCATCATCGACCCGGACAATCCGCACATCCTGGCCGCACAGCTTTGCTGTGCCGGTCAGGAGCTGCCGATCTCGGAGGCCGAACTGGCCGAGTTTGGGCCGCGGGCCGTCGAGGTGGCCCGGGTCCTGGCCCAGCAGCCGGGGAAGTTGCGGCTGACTGGAGAGCGGTACTATTGGGACGGCCGCGAGCTGCCCGCCACCCAGGTCAACCTCCGCACCATCAGCAACGCCACCTTCGCGATTGTGGACGTCACCGGGGGGCGTAACGAGGTCATCGGCCAAGTGGATTCGATCTCCGCGCCGGAGCTGGTCTATCCGGAAGCGGTGTACCTGCACCAGGGCGAAAGCTACATTGTGCGGCAGCTCGACCTGCCGGCCCGGGTGGCCCGCGTTGAGCGGCTCGACGCCGACTACTACACCCAGCCGGTTCTGGCCGATCAGTGCCGGATTATCGGCCAGCGGCTACACGGTGAATGTTTTGGCGGCCGGCGGTTCTTCGGCGACCTGACCGTACGATGGCAGACCGTGGCTTTTCGGAAGTTCAAGCTGTACACGCAAGAGCTGATCGGCCAAACCGCGCTGGATTTGCCCCCGCAAGAGGTCAACACTACCGGGATGTGGCTTCAGCCGCCGCCAAACGCCCTGGCCGCGGTGACCGATACCGGCCAGAAGGTCTACGAGGCCCTCAGCGGCATCCGCAACCTGCTGATGGTCGCCCTGCCCCCGCTGGCCATGTGCGATCGCTACGACATCGGCGGAATCGTCGACTCTTCGCAGCTCGGAGTCAGCGTCATCATTCTTTACGACCGCTACGAGGGTGGGGTCGGCTACGCCCGCCACGGATATGAATGCTGCGAAGAGCTGCTCCAGATGGCGCATGATCTGGCGACCAGTTGCCGATGCGAGGACGGCTGTCCAGGCTGCGTGGCGCCACCCAACCTGCGGGTGCCCATCCACCACGACCCGGATGTCAGCCGGGGCTATGCGATTCCCAGCAAAGCGGCCACATTAACACTGCTTCGGGCGTGGGTTCCGCCTAAGCGAGGGTAAAAACCCTTTTATCAGGGCCACCCTGTGCGTCTCAAGCGGGAGGCCGGCGCAGCTTGTCTTCGAGTCCCGCTGGTCCAATACCCTTCCGCGGCCGCCGACAGCTAAGGTGCGCCTGACGGGCCTGCCAATGAGGCGGCGGTGCTGAGTGAACGCGTGAAACGCGCAACCAGGGCTGCCGGGTTGCAGTTGGCCGGCGACAGGTTGGCCGCTCCCTGTCGGTCGAGGCTCTGAGGCGCCGTCGGGGTCTGGATTCGGCGTCGACAAGCTGACTTGCTTCCGAGGGTCACATGCCGGGCGTCGCTCGGCAGGGCGAGTTCAACCCGGTCGATCCTGTTGAGCCTTACGAACGGCTTTTTGCAGCAGCTCGTAGATTTCCTGCGGATGGGCGATATCCCGCCAGACCAGGGGTTGGCCGGTTTCAGTCGCGGTCCTCATGTGGACCGAGCCCAGCCGCAGCAGGTGTCCGTACCAGGGGTACTGCAAGCCGATCTGGCCGATCTGGGTCAGTCGGCGTTCGGCCACCGCAACGCTGAGCACGCCCTTGAAACGCATCACCCGCCGGTTGGTGAGCACGTAGAGCCGACTGGCCCACTGGAGCGTGGCCACTCCCAATCGCACTGCCACCACCCCGGCCAGCAGTTGGAACGGTAGAACGCTCTCCGGCACAGAGCCGGCCTTGATGGCCAGCGCGAGCAGGACGCCCAGCGCGGCGGCGGCGACAATCACACTCAGGGACGTCAGGGGAATGAACCACAGGGACGGTTTGATCGAAAGCTGGACAATCTCGTCGCCGTCCAGCAGCTCCAGGCGGGCCGCGGCGCTGGAGGAGGTCGCCGGCGGAGCCTCCGCGGCGGGACTGAGCTCGGGCAACAGCTCCTCGAACTGGCCCGCTCGGCTCATGGCACCAATCCTGCCCGGAGCACCCCGACATGCGGGTAGTTGCGGTACAGGTCGCCGAAGTCCAGACCGTATCCGACGACGAACAGATCCTCGATGTCGAAGCCGACGAAGTCGACCTGCACGTCCGGCGGCGCCTTGCCC
>Ga0136652_1000798_pt1 | contig 14389 bp, 10 predicted proteins | sample ConPoolayeEmetaG_FD_94864 | JGI IMG/M metagenome (GOLD analysis project Ga0136652, IMG submission 94864) | Hot spring microbial mat communities from California, USA to study Microbial Dark Matter (Phase II) - Cone Pool mat layer E metaG... ...
ATCAATCCCAATTCCAATTATCATTTTTTTATCCTTTCAAAAAGAATTTCTTTCCCTTTTTTGCCTATTATTTTTTCAATCTCCTTTTCTTCTGCCTTTAATATATCTTCTATAGATTGGAACTTTGAGAAGAAAATTTCCTTTTTCTTTTCACCAATTCCTTTAATTCCATCAAGAATTGTCTCAAAATCTTTTTTCTCTTTCCTCTTTCTGTGAAATGAAATTGCAAATCTGTGAGCCTCATCCCTGACCCTTTGAAGAAGTTTTAAAAAAGGAGATGTTCTATCGAGTTTAAACCCACCCTTTCCTTTTATATAAAGAATCTCCTCTTCCTTTGCAATTGCTATAACAGGAATATCTTTGATTCCAAGCTCTTCAAGAGCTTTCAATGCAGAGCTCAACTGTCCTTTTCCACCGTCAATCAGGATAAGCTCTGGAAATTTCTCCTTCTCCTCAATTGCTCTTCTGAACCTCCTTTTTACAATCTCTTTTATGCATGCAGGGTCATCGATTCCTTCAACTTCCCTTATAATGAATTTTCTATACCCTTTTTTGTAAGGTTTTCCGTTTATAAATGTTACCATTGAGCCAACCTTTTCATTTCCGAAGAGATGGGATACATCATATCCTTCAATGTGCTCTGGAATGTCTTTTAGTCCAAGATTATCGAGGATCTCCTTTTCAGAAAGGAGAATCTTCCTCTTTTCCATTGCCAGTTTTGCATTCTGATTCGCTAATTTTAGTAGATTTAAAAGGGATCCCTCCTCAGGAAAAATTATTTCTGTCTTTATACCTGTTTCACTCTTTATGTATGATTCAATGAAGGAAGAGTTCTGGATAGGGAATGGAACAATGATTTTTGCCGGAATTATTCTGCTTTCAAGATAATACTGAACTATAAAGGAAGAAAGGAAATCTTCTTCTCCTTCTATAACATCACTGAAATAAAAGTCTCTCTTTTCAGCTATTTTCCCTTTTCTCATTAAAAATATGGAAATGTTGACTTCTTTCCCCTCTTTGAAAAAACCAATTATATCAAGCTCCTCAAGTCCAATGGATGTGAAAACAGGTGTTTCTTTAAGGAACTGAATAGCTCTTATCAAATCCCTTATTTCTGCTGCCCTTTCAAAATTTTCTATCTTTGCCATTTCCATCATCCTTTTTTCAAGTTCCTTTGTAAGCTCATCAGTTCTTCCTTCAAGGAACATTATTGCATCATCAACCTGTCTTCTGTACTCCTCTTTCGATACATTCCCTGTGCATGGAGCTGTACACTGATTAATGTAGAAATCAAGGCAGGGTCTTTCTCTTTTCCCATCAATTTTTTCGTTACACTGCCTTATTCTGAACCACCTTGAAAGAATTCTCATCGTATTCCTTGCAGAGGAAGCAGGAGCAAAAGGACCAAAATATCTCGCCCCATCTTTTTCAACTCTCCTAACATAATATGCACCTGGAAAGTCCTCCTGAAAAGTTATTTTTATAATTGGATAAGCCTTGTCATCTTTAAGTTTTACATTGAACTTTGGTTGATGCTCCCTTACTAAATTGTTTTCAAGGAAGAAGGCGTCCTTTTCTGTTTTTGTAACTATAATTTCAAAATCTTCAATCTCCTCAATAAGACGGGATGTTTTCTCATCCATTATTCCAGGAGAGATATAAGAAGATAAACGATCCCTAAGAGAGCGGGCTTTTCCCACATAAATTATTTCACCTTCAGAATTTCTGAAAATATAAACCCCAGGGGTATCAGGAAGGTTTTTAATTCTGATTTTAAGTGATTCCTTCATCCTTCCATTATCTCAAGGTGATATCTCTTTATCTTTTTTAGCTCATCCCTTATCATTGCAGCCTTTTCAAATTCGAGCCTTTCTACTGCCTCTTTCATCTCCTTTTCAAGTTTTTCAATCAACTCCTTCCTTTCCTTTTCAGAAAGGTACTTTTCCTTATCTTCAGATATTCTTGTAAGATCTACATAATCCCTTTCGTAAACAAAGAATTCATCTATTTCTTTTTCTATGGTTCTTGGAACAATACCTCGTATTCTGTTCCATTCCTCCTGAATTTTCCTTCTCCTCTCAGTCTCTTCAATTGCTGATCTCATTGAGTCCGTAATATTATCCGCATAAAGAATTACTCTTCCATTAATATTCCTCGCAGCTCTTCCAAATGTTTGGATAAGGGATGTGGTTGAGCGAAGGAAACCCTCTTTGTCTGCATCAAGAATTGCCACAAGGGAGACCTCAGGAAGATCAAGCCCTTCCCTCAAAAGATTTATTCCAACGAGAACATCAAAAACTCCTTTTCTAAGATCCTTTAGAATCTTGACCCTATCGAGGGTGTCAATGTCTGAGTGGAGGTATCTTACCCTTATTCCTCTATCTGCAAGAAACTCCGTCAATCTCTCAGCCATCCTTTTTGTAAGGGTCGTAACAAGAGCCCTTTCTTTTCTCTCTGATACCCTTTTTAATTCTCCGATTAAGTCTTCCATTTGTCCCTGAGTTTTTCTTACTTCAACCTTAGGATCAGTTAGTCCAGTCGGTCTTATTATCTGTTCAACCACCTCTCCCTCTACCTTCTCAAGCTCGTAAGGTCCTGGAGTTGCAGAAACAAAAATAACCTGAGGTATTCTTTCTTCAAACTCCTCAAATTTCAATGGTCTATTATCAAGGGCAGAGGGGAGCCTGAAACCATGCTCTACAAGGGTGAGTTTCCTTGACCTATCCCCCTCGTACATTCCTCTGAGTTGGGGAACTGTTTGATGGCTCTCGTCTATTATGAAAAGGGAATCCTTAGGAAAATAATCGATTATTGTGAAAGGTGGCTCCCCTTCCTTTCTTCCACTCAGATGTCTTGAGTAATTCTCTATACCATGACAATAACCAAATTCCCTTATCATCTCCATGTCAAACCTTGTCCTTTCTTCGAGTCTTTGAGCCTCAAGGAGTTTTCCCTGGGATCTGAAATATTCAAGCCTTTCTTCAAGCTCCTTTTCTATTTCTTCAAGGGCTCTCTCAAGCATTGGTTTTGGAGTAACAAAGTATGATTTCGGATATATTGCAAGTCTTTCCATTTTGGCTAATATCTTCCCTGTTAAGTTGTCAACCATGTAAAGTCCATCAATCTCATCTCCAAAAAGCTCAATCCTGTATGCATAATCCTCGTATGTTGGAAATACCTCAATCATATCCCCCCTAACCCTAAAAGTTCCCCTTTTAAGCTCACTTTCTGTTCTTTCATACTGGGATTCGACAAGCCTTTGGATTAGTTCCTTTCTTCCCATCCTCTTTCCAATTTCAAGGGGTAAGAACATGGAAAAGTATGTGTCTGGAGAACCGATCCCATATATTGCTGATACAGAAGCAACGACAATAACATCCCTTCTCTCATAAAGGGATCTTGTTGCAGAAAGCCTCATCCTGTCAATTTCGTCATTTATGAAAGCTTCCTTTGCAATGTATGTATCAGTTGCAGGAATGTAAGCCTCTGGCTGGTAGTAATCGTAGTAACTTACAAAGTATTCAACAGCATTTTCAGGAAAAAATCTCCTGAACTCCTGATAGAGTTGAGCTGCAAGGGTTTTGTTATGGGATATTACAAGAACTGGTTTCTGAACCCTTTCAATTACATTGGCAATTGTAAATGTTTTTCCTGAACCAGTCACCCCAAGAAGAACTTGAAACCTTTTCCCTTTTTTAACTCCTTCCGTCAATTTCTCTATAGCCTTTTCCTGATCACCTTTTGGAGTGAAAGGGGAGTGGAGAACAAATTTTCTCATCAATTTTTATTTTAACATGGGGAAGGGAGAAATGTATCGGTCTTTTGATAATTTGATTTTCTTGGCTTTAGAAATAAAATATTTCTTTAAATGGAATGTTTTTTAATCCAAAGATTCTACGGAGGTAAGTATGAGGAAGATTAAACTCTTTTTTCCATTAATTTTATTGCTTTCATATGTTTTAATTGGAGCTTTGAAGGAGGGAAATCCTGTTTTTAAAGAGGATTTTGAAGGGATCGAAAAAATTCCTGAGAATTGGACTAAATATTTTTCAGTTCCTGATAAGGTCAAAATCTCTATTGATTCAAGTTCAAGCCATTCAGGTAAAAATAGCCTTTTAATTGAAAATAGAGATTTTTGTTCCTCTACAATCTTTCTAAATAAGATTTCTTTAAAGGTAGGAAATATCTATAGGTTAAGGGGGTGGATTAAAACTGAAAAGGTTTATTCTGATTCTGAGAGCAGATATCCAACCTCTCTTCCAGCCTGCCTTTCGATGCATTCTTTTCCTTTTACAAATCACTCTCCCACAGTTGGAGGAACATCTGACTGGACAAAAGTTGAGACTCTTTTTATTGCAACAAAGAGTGTTGATTTTGTAAAGATCAATCTTGGTATGAATGGGAAAGGGATCGGGAAGGTATGGTTTGATGATATTGTAGTTGAGGAAGTGGAGGATATAAATGATTTTATTCCAATGGAGAGGGTTAAATGGTTTGGAGAAGCCTACAGATATGATGAAAATGGATGGATATTTATCCACATAGAAGGTGAACCCTATGAGAGAGGTTATCAGCATGGATTTCTCCTTTCTCGAGAAATAGTTTCCTATATTGAAAAACTTGCAATAAGGGCAAATTCTGATAATCCCTTAAATGGATGGAATGAGATGAGACTTCTTGCAGATTCATTGTTTTTAAGAAAGTTTGAGAAGGAATTCCTTGAAGAAATGAAAGGAATTGCTGATGGAGCAGTAAAGGCTGGAGCGAAAATATTTGATAGACTCCTTGACCTTTTAGACATCGTCACAATAAATTCGGCAGTGGATATAGGACAACTATCCTCAGCTCTTTTCAGAACTTCCCATCCTCTTTCAAAAATAGATTTTAGCAAAGCAGAGGAAGAACTAAAAATTCCCGAAACCCTTCACAAATGCTCATCCCTTCTTGCAACAAAACCTGCTTCTGAGGATGGAAGGGTTGTTTTCGGTCAACTCTTCATGTGGAATGGATACACTGGAGTCCACTGGAATGTTATTTGTGACCTTGTCCCCTCAAAGGGCTTAAGATTTGTTTATGAGACATTCCCTGGAGGAATACATTCTGGAGCTGATTTTTATATAAATTCAGCAGGAATTATGATAGGAGAAACAACAGTCATGCAAACACCTTTCAACATTGATGGAACTCCCCAATCCAACAGAATAAGAAAAGCTATACAGTATGGGAAGAGTATAGATGATGTAGTCTCAATTCTCATTGATAGAAACAATGGGCTTTATACCAATGATTGGCTTATTGCAGATACAAAAACCGATGAGATTTCTATCCTTCTTCTTGGAACAAACAAATACAAATTGTGGAGGAGTAGTAAAAATGATTTTCCTGGAGGGACAGTTGGATTTTACTGGAGTGACAACAATGCAAAAGATCCAGAAGTTAGAAAGGAATATGTTCCAAACCCGTTAAATTCTCCCTTTGACCTTATTTACAGAACTTCTAACCGTGATATTGAGTTCTATAACTTCTATAAAGAATATTTTGGAAAGATTGACTCAATATCTCTCTCAAAACTATGGGCAAGTTCTCCAATAAATAGACCCCATGCCTGCGATGGGAAGATTACAACTTCAGAGATGGCTGAAAAGCTTGTCTTTCTTGCCCATTTTGGAAAAACAACCCTCAGGGAGAAATTCCCTGAAAAGGGTAGCAGATTAATACCTGATTTGCCAGGAGCTATTCCCCATCTTACCCTTGGCTACACAGCATTTTCTCCAATTTATATAACTGAAAAGCTAAAGGAAGCAAGGAGAAAATTTAAAAAAGTAATTGAGAAAAAAGAGAATTCGAACAACTTTTCAGAAATAAAAGAGATTTTAGGATTCAATAAAAAGGATCTATGGATAAATACAGTCTATCCTTTCTCTGATTCAGAAAACTGGTTTGTAAGCGGTACATCAGCCTACTGGAATATTCTAAATGAAATTCCAGATTCTCTTGATAATGCCTACAATCATCTTAGAAATCAATTTAAGGAGATGAATCAAAGGCTCCTTTACATAATTTCAAGGGAAGGTGATGGAGAGGCAATTGATGGAAGTAGAATTTACAATGGATACAGAAAATACGAAATTCCAAAGATAAAGGGAACTTTCCTCCTTCATCAGCTAAGGCTCTATCTTGGGAACAGTAAATTTTCAAAAGCAATGAAAAGAATTCACAGTGAATTTGCGGATAAGGAGATTTCCAATTCAGGTATAGTAAGAATTTTTGAGGAAGAATCTGGTAAAAAGCTTGATAACTTTATCAGGCAATGGCTTGAGAGGAAAGGACTTCCTTCAGTTACTCCTCAAGCAGAAATTAGAAGGGAAGGTTCTTTTTGGAAATTAGTTTTAAGAGTATCTCAGAAGGAACCTTTTTATCATTTCTTTACAACAATTTCTATAAATCAGGACAACAAGAACATATTGAAATTGATTGAAGTAAAAAATAAAAAAACCACAGAATATGTCTTTAAATTCCCTTCAAAACCCAACTCCCTATCCTTTAATGTATGCAACGATTTGCCTTTAAAAATGAAAGAATTTTACACTTTTTCCAACATAACAGACGATTTCAAAAATATTTTCATAGTCTATGGAACATCAAAACATACTGATACAAATCGAACTCTTGCAATGAGGCTTCAATCTTCGATTGCTGATGGTTTTACTGAAGATTTGATCCCTCTCAAAAAAGACAGTGAGCTGACAATGGAAGAGATTTCGTCTCACGACCTTCTTATAATTGGAACCCCTGAAGATAATTCTTTTTTGGAAAGATTTAAGGAAAAGATTCCAGTGAAATTTGGGAAAGGGTTTTTTGAATGGAACGGTAAGCTCTTTTCATCTTCTGATGATGGATTGTTCATCGCGATTTCAAATCCCTACAACAAAGATAAGGTTTGGTATATTTTCTTAGCAAATTCTGCCCTCGAGTTGTATCATATGACAAAAAGATATCAGATACTTCCCACCTGGGCTATTTTCAAAGGAGAAAAGGTTCTGGATAAAGGGTTTGCTGAGGAGAAGGATTTTAGTATTAAAATTTAGTGATAAATCCATTTCTTTTTGAAAAATTTGCATTGCAAGAATAAAAAGGGTATATAAAAAATAGGAGAATAGCAAAATGTACAAGGTTATAGAAGTAAAGCCTCTTTCAAATTTTAGAATATGGGTAAAGTTTGAGGATGGAACAGAAGGAACTGTTGATCTTTCAGATTTAGTGAATAAGGGAGTTTTTCAGAGATTGAGAGAGAAGGAGTATTTCGAATCTGTATATGTAGATCCAGAAACCCACACAGTTGCTTGGCCTGATGGTCTTGATTTGTGTCCTGATGCTTTGTATAGTGAAATCACTGGCAAAGAAATGTTCCTCATATTTAAAGCTATACATTCTGCAAAATAAAGAGGCTAAATGCCTGAAATAAGTAAGTTTTATGGAATAACTATATATTTTTTATAGAGACCATAATCCGCCTCATTTTCATGCGATTTACGGTGAATACAAAACAGTGATATCTATTGAAATATTAGGGATATTAGCAGGAAAGTTTCCACCCAGAGCATTGGGTTTAGTTATTGAATGGGCGAATTTGCACCAGAAAGAGCTTCTTAAAAAATGGGAGCAAGCTATAAACTGTCAACAGCTTGATAAAATAGAACCCTTAAAATAAAGTTTAAAAGGAATTTCACCTTCCAATAATCTGCAGGAGAGCGCATTTTAGATAGTTGGACTCTGGAAGGCATATAAGATAAGGATGATCCTTTGGTTGAGATCTAAAATCGAGGATTTTTATTATTTTCCCCGAGTCAAAAGCAGATTCTTCAAGAACCTTTAAGAAGTTATCTTTTGAAAGAAGATGGGAGCAGGAACAAGTTAGAAGGAATCCACCATTTCGAAGCATTTTCATTGCCCTTAAATTTATCTCCTTATACCCCCTCATCCCCTCTTTTAACTTGCCTCTGTCTTTTATAAAAGCAGGAGGGTCAAGAATGATTAGATCAAATTTTTCCCCCTTTCTTTCTATCTCCTTTAGAAGCTTTAATGCGTCTCCTCTTATGAAAGAATAACTCTCTTTTATATCATTAAAAACAAGATTCTTGCTAACAAGTTCAGACGCTCTTTCAGAGGCATCCAAAAAAACAACCTCTCTTGCACCGAATTTGAAGGCGTGAATTCCAAAAGCACCATTATTGCAGAAAGCATCGAGAACCCTTTTGCCTTTTGAAATATTCTTTAAAAGGAGATAATTTTCTCTCTGGTCAAGGTAGAATCCAGTTTTTTGACCTTCAAGGGGGTTAATGGAAAAATTTAACCCATTGATTTTTATTACTATTTCCTTTTCAAGCTTTCCCTTCACAATACCTTTTACTGGCTCAAGCCCTTCTTTCTTCCTTACAGGGGAGTCGGATCTTTCAACTATAATCTCGGGATTTAAAATATTTTCAAGGGCTTTTATAATCAAATCCTTCCTTATTTCCATACCAATTGTTGTTATTTGAAAAACCACAAGATTTTCGAATTTGTCCACAACAAGCCCTGGTAGAAAGTCTCCCTCTGAGAAAACAAGCCTGAAACTCTCTTCTTCAGGATAAAGTTCTTTCCTTAGTTTTAGAGCTTCTCTAATTTTTTCCTCAAAGAATTGGTAGCCTATTTCTCGATCCTCATAGGTTAAGAGTCTAACAGTTATAAGGGATTCTGGATTAATGTAGCCGACACCTACAAATCTTCCCTTTGAATCAATTACCCTTACTATTTCTCCAGGCTTGAAATTTTCCAAGGGAGTTTTAATATCAGCTCTCCAAGCCCAAGGATCTCCTTTGATTATTCTCAGTTCTTTTTTTGGTAGTAGTTCAACGGTCTTCATTTTCTTCACAAATTATTTTTGTCAAAACATTTTTGCTTAAATAAACAACAAAATCTTGACAATCAAACAAAATTGTATTATAAAATTATAATGAAATTCAAGATTTTTTCAAGGGTAGGGAAAGCTTTAGAAAATAAAGGGTTGGTGATTGCCCACGGAGGAAACATGAGTGTTAGAGAAGGTGAAAAGATATTAATTACAAGACACGGAGCGGTAATGGGAGAGCTTAAAAGAGGAGATATTGTCCAAATAGGCTTGGATGGTTTCTGGAAGGAAGCCTCCATGGAGCATCCAACCCATCAATCTATTTATAAGAAAACATCTGCCAGAGCCATTATCCATTCCCATCCTCCCTACACAATTCTTCTTTCCACTTTGACTGATAGGATAATCCCCCTGGATGAGGAAGCGAGGATAATCCTTGGTGAAGTTCCTGTTCTAAAAGTGGAGAAGAAAGTTTCTTCTGAAGAGGTTGCAGAAAAGGCTCCTCTTTTTCTTACCAGCTCAAAAATTGTTGTTGTTGAAGCCCATGGAACATTTGCTATTGGAGATTCCCTTGAGGAGGCTTTTTTCAATACCTTGCTTCTTGAAAATGCTTCTCGAATCTTGATTCTGAAAAGGATTGTGGAGGCTTGAAGTGAATGGGAATAACATTGCCATTGAAGTAAAGAATGTTTCAAAGACCTTTTACAGGGGTTTCCCTATAAGAAAAAAGACAAAAGCCCTTGAAAAGGTTTCCCTTGAGATAAAAAAGGGTGAGTTATTTGGAGTTCTTGGACCAAATGGAGCAGGGAAGACAACCCTTCTTAACATTCTTTCAACCCTTTTATTCCCTGATGAGGGTACAGTTAAGATCCTTGGTAAAGACATTTTCCATTCCCATGACAATATTAGAAAAAGGCTGAACATGAGTTCTGGAAATCCTAATTTCCCTTGGTCCTTTACAGTTGAGGAGATTCTATATTTTTATGGAATGCTTTACGGACTGAAAGGGAGCGAACTTAAAAAGAAGGTAGAGAATTGCATTGAATGGTTTGGGCTTGGAGATTTTAAAAAGAAGAGATTTGACGAGCTTTCAACAGGGACAAAGCAGAAACTATCCCTTGCAAAAAGTATTCTAAATGATCCTGAGATTCTTTTCCTTGATGAACCAACAGTCGGGCTTGATCCTGATATAGCTTACAGGATAAGGAATTTTATAAAGAGTATCCACAAAGAAAGAGGCATGACAATAATTTTAACAACCCATTACATGCACGAAGCAGAGATGATGTGCGAGAGAATTGCTTTTATAAATAAGGGAAGGGTTATTGCCCTCGGAACAACTGATGAGCTAAAAGAGCAGGTTAAAGCTAAGAATCTTGAGGAGGTTTTCCTTGAACTGGTTAAATAGAACATTGGCTTTTGCCTATAGAAGCTGGATTTTTAGCATAAGGAACGGTTTTGGATTTGCAGAACTAATATTCTGGCCTGTTATAGGTGTAATATCCATTGGTCTTATGGCAAAATATTTCCAGTTTAATCCTGAAGAGCTCGGATTTGTTCTATCAGGGGCTATGGCAATGGGTGTTCTCCAGGTAATACAACTGGATGTTGCCTATGCTCTCCTTTACGATATATGGGGTAAGAGTCTCAAACAGACATTTCTTACCCCAACTGGAATTTATGAGTACATCCTTGGTCCATGGATTGTTGGGATGATAAGGGGGGCTATCTGCTTTATTGTTCTTTACTTCTGTTCCATTCTTTTCTTTCCTTTCTATTTGCCCGGCTTTCTCCCAACTTTCTGGTTTTACATTGGTCTTGGAATAAATGGCTTAATAATTGGCTTAATAGTTTGTATACTCGTTGTTCTTTTCGGACAGAGGGCTGAGATAACAGCATGGTCCCTTGCCACAATTCTCATGCTCATCTCTGGAATTTACTACCCTGTTAGTGAGTTACCAAAAGTGGTAAAATCAATTGCTCTCTTTTTTCCCTTAACTTATACCCTCGACGAATTCAGAGTTTATTACGGATTCAGCTCAGGTTTTTCCTACTCTGGAATAAAGATACTTGCAATGAGCGCAATTTATCTTTTACTTGGATTCCTTCTAATGAAGTTTTCCATGGATGTTGCTCGAAAAAATGGCTCAATGCTAAGATTGTCAGAATGAAGATTTGTTATAAGAAGTTTAGCTTTGTCTTTTAATATTTGAATTTCTATTCTCTTTGCCTAAATCTAATTTTTATTGTAAAATTGGATTCTTTGGAGTTTTTAAATGAATAAGGTAAAGATTATAGCAACTGGTTCTTATTTGCCAAAAAAGGTTTTGACAAATTTTGACCTGGAAAAAATGGTCGACACCTCTGATGAGTGGATCAGAACAAGGACTGGAATAAGGGAAAGGAGAATTGCGGATGAGAAGGAGGCAACATCTGACCTTGTTGTTAAAGCTGCCCATAAAGCCCTTGAAATGGCAAAGCTCAAACCCTCTGATATTGATGCAATAATTGTTGCAACTGCAACTCCTGACACCCTTTTCCCATCAACAGCATGCTGGGTTCAAAAGGCTCTTGGAATAAACGGCATTCCAGCCTTTGATATCTCCGCTGCATGCACTGGTTTCATTTATGGATTGATAATTTCCGAATCATTGATAAAAAATAAAGCCTGTAAAAGAGTTCTCCTTGCAGGAGCTGAGGCTTTAACAAAGATTGTCAACTGGGAGGACAGATCCACCTGCGTTCTTTTCGGTGATGGTGCTGGGGTTGCAATCCTTGAAGAAAGTAAAGACGACTCAGGAATTATCTCGAGTTATTGGGCTGCAGATGGCTCTCTTGCAGAACTTCTATACCAGCCTGCTGGAGGAAGTAGAATGCCTGCAACTTCTGAAACTGTTTCAGCGAAACTCCATACAATTCATATGAAAGGGAATGATGTCTTCAAGCATGCAGTTAAAAATATGGGGGATTCAGCAATAAAAGTCTTAAAAAAGGCAGGAATTTCAGGAGAGGATATAAAATATTTTATACCCCATCAGGCAAACATAAGGATAATTGATGCAACAGCAGAAAGGGCAAAAATAGCAACTTCAAAGGTTTACACTAACATTGAAAGATATGGAAACATGTCTGCTGCAACAATTCCGATTGCCTTGGATGAGCTGAATAGAGAAGGGAAGCTAAAAAAAGGTGATTTAATTCTGATGAATGCTTTTGGAGCAGGATTTACATGGGGGGCTGTTATTTTGAGATGGTAGGTATCTGAAATTAACGAAAAATACAATATGGACGAAGATAGAGTTATTGATTTTTTAATTATTGAATAATTTTAATTTAGGAGATGCAAATGGATGCAACAAATTTAAAAACAATAGTGTCTCCGAAATCTGTAGCTGTGATTGGAGCTTCATCCCGCCCTGATAGCGTAGGAATGGCTGTTTTCAAAAATATTCTCTTCAGTGGATATAAAGGGATTGTATATCCTGTAAATCCAAAAGCAAAGAGTATTCTTGGGGTTAGAGCTTATAGTTCAATTCTTGAGGTTCCTGATGAAGTTGATCTTGCTGTAATAATTGTCCCGAACACAATTGTTAGCAAAGCGGTTGCAGAGTGCGGGGAGAAAAAGGTAAAAGGGGTTGTGGTAATAACTGCTGGATTCAAAGAGATTGGAGAGGAAGGATTAAAACTTGAAAGGGAACTTATTGAGGTTGCTAAAAAATATGGAATTTCTGTTATAGGTCCAAATTGTGTTGGTATTATAAATACTGATCCTGAAGTCTCTCTCAATGCTACTTTTGCTCGTCCCTTTGTTCCAAAAGCTGGAAGCATTGCCTTTGTATCTCAGAGTGGTGCCTTCGGAGTTGCTGCTCTTGAATATGCAAGAAAAAGGGATATATCAATTTCAAAATTTATATCAGTTGGGAATAAGGCTGATGTTAACGAGAATGATCTTCTTCTTGTCTTAAAGGATGATGATAGGACAAAGGTTATTCTTTTCTACCTTGAGGATCTTGTTAATCCTTCTGAGTTTATGGAACTTTCAAGGGAGATTTCAGAGAAAAAACCTATCCTTGTAATAAAGTCAGGAAGAACCTTAGCAGGAGCAAGGGCAGCCTCTTCCCATACAGGAGCCCTTGCCGGTTCAGATGAGATTTACAATGCCTTCTTCATGCAGGCTGGAGTTATAAGAGTTGATAGTCTTGAGGAACTCTTTGATTGTGGGGTAGCTTTCTCAACCCAGCCTCCTCCAAAATCCAACAGAGTAGCAATAATAACAAATGCAGGCGGACCTGGAATTGTTGCAACAGACACCATTGTTAAAAGTGGAGCGGTTCTTGCAAATCTTGAAGATAAGACAAAGGAGAGACTTTCAAAGGTTCTTCCTCCAACAGCTTCTGTGGAAAATCCAGTGGACATAATTGGAGATGCAAAGGAGGATAGATATGAGGCAGCCATTAAGTATGTTCTTGAGGATCCATCTGTTGATGGAGCAGTAATAATTTGCACTCCTACAGTTTTCACAGATCTTGAGGCAATCGCAAGAACAATTAGGGATACTGTTCCAAGGTATGGAAAGCCAGTAACAGTAAGCTTCATGGGAACAGAGGATATGGAAAAAGCCTCTAAAATTCTTGAGGAAGCAGGGATCCCCCACTATATTTTCCCTGAAATATCAGCAAAGGTTATGGCCAAGCTCTGTGAGTACGGATGGTGGATAAGGAGACCATTGACAAGTGTAAGAAAATATGAGGATGTTGATAAAAATAGGGTTAGAGAAGTCATCGAAAGGGCAAGGAAAGAAGGGAGAACATTCCTTCCGGAGCCTGAATCTGATGAGATCTTATCAGCCTATGGATTCAATCTTCCACCTTATTCCTTTGCAAAAAATCTTGATGATTGTCTCAAGAGTGCAGAAAAGATAGGTTATCCTGTTGCCCTTAAAATTGTCTCTCCCGATATTCTCCATAAGGTTGATGTTGAAGGCGTGAAATTAAATATAGAAGATGGAGAGCATCTTGAAAAAGCTTACAGGGAAATGATGGAAAGAGTTAAAAGGAATAAGCCTGATTCTAATATCTGGGGTGTTCTTGTTCAGAAAATGGTAAAAGGTGGTAAGGAGACAATAATTGGAATGAAAAGGGACCCTCTTTTTGGACCTGTTCTAATGTTTGGAATTGGAGGTGTTTATGTAGAAGCGATGAAAGATGTTTCCTTCAGAATAGCTCCGCTCAGAGAGCTTACCGCAAAGAAAATGATAAGGGAGATAAAGGGTTTCAAAATTCTTGAAGGTTATAGGGGAGAACCTCCCTCCGATATTGAAGCAATTGAGGAATGTCTCATGAGGCTATCCCAGCTTGTCTGCGACTTCGAAGAGATAGAGGAGCTTGATATAAATCCTTTAATGGTTCTTGAAAAAGGGAAGGAAGCCCTTGTTGTTGATGCAAGGATTATTCTAAAGAATGTCTAATCAGAAGAAAATAATGGATATAATTATAAAGC
>Ga0136652_1000800_pt1 | contig 14363 bp, 21 predicted proteins | sample ConPoolayeEmetaG_FD_94864 | JGI IMG/M metagenome (GOLD analysis project Ga0136652, IMG submission 94864) | Hot spring microbial mat communities from California, USA to study Microbial Dark Matter (Phase II) - Cone Pool mat layer E metaG... ...
CCTGGATACTATGTCTTAACTTGAAAGAGATAAAAATTGACAAACTTGAAAAAAATGTTTATTCTTTTAAAAAAAATAAATTTAGTGGCTAAAACAGATATAACCCTAAAATCCCAGATTTTTAAAAAGGAGACAAAAATGATAATGGAAGTTTTTAAAGGCGGTATTTTTGCATTAAAAGATTATATAGCAACTCATGTTTTAACATGTCTGATTCCTGCTTTTTTACTTGCAGGAGGTATGGTAAGTTTTATAAATAAAGAAATAATAATAAATTATCTTGGAGAAAAGGTAAGCAAAATCAAATCATTTTCTTTAGCATCTATATCAAGTTTTCTTGTTGCTGCATGTTCTTGTACAGTTATTCCTGTTGCAAGTGGATTATATTATACAGGCGCTGGAATTGGTCCTGCTTTTATTGTCTTATGGGTTGCTCCATCTTCAAATATACTTTCTTTAATATATACAGGAAATATTCTTGGCGGAGAAATTGTAATTTCAAGATTAATAGGTGCACTTGCTATGGCTTTTATTGTTGGTTGGGTTATGAGTTTTACTTTTAGAAAAGAAAAAATTGAAGAAATTAAACTGGAAAAAAATCTAAATAATAAAAGAATAATTGAGAAAAATTCATTAACTCTTTTATTATTGATACTAATTTCTTTACTTGCTCCAAACTATATTGTTCAAAAAGGACCTTATATAAAAAAAGTATCTGTTTGGTTATTTTTTACAATAATAATGATAATTTATGCAGTTAATAAATTTGAAAAAGAGGAAATAAAAAACTGGTTAAGAGAAACATTATTTTTTGTAAAAATTATTTTTCCCCTTTTACTTATCGGTGTATTTATTGTAGGAATAATAGGAAAAATTTTGCCATCTAACTGGATTGAAAAGTATCTTGGAGGAAATGGCATAAGAAGTAGTTTTTTTGCAACACTTATTGGAGCAACAACATATTTTGCAACTTTAACTGAAGCACCATTTGTTGATACTTTAATGAAACTTGGGATGGGAAAAGGACCTGCTCTTGCATTACTTTTAACAGGACCTGGTTTGAGTTTACCCAACTGGATTGCAATTTCAAAAGTTTTTGGTATAAAAAAAGCTATTGTTTATATTATTACAATAATATTTTGTGGAACAATTGTAGGATGGTTTTTTGGAAATTTTGTTTTAAAATAAAAAAGGAGGGCAAGATGGAAATTTTAATTGTAGGTGCTGGATGTCCAAAATGTAAAGCAGTTGAAAGTATTGTTAAAGAAGTGGTAGAAGAATTAAAAATTGATGCCAATGTTTCACATATTTATGATATAAAAGAATTTCCAAAATATGGAGTTACTATTACTCCTGCTATAGTAATAGATGGTAAAGTTGTTCTTGCAGGTAAAGTTCCATCAAAAGAAGAAATTAAAAAAATAATAAATAGATAAATTAAAAAAAGTTATCAAGTAAAAGCATAAATAAAAGGCCAAAAATAAAAGAAATTGTTGAGATATCTGTATTTTTTTCTTTCTGTGTTTCAGGAATTACCTCTTCAACAACAACATAAACCATTGCTCCTGCTGCAAATGACAAAGCATATGGTAATACCTTTGAGAATAATGAAACAAGATAGGCACCAATAACTGAAAAAATTGGCTCAACTATTCCTGACAATTGACCATAAAAGAAACTTTTCTTTTTACTCATTCCAGAAGTTGAAAGTGGTAAACTCACAGCAAGTCCTTCCGGAAAGTTCTGAACTCCTATTCCAAAAGCAAGAGATAAAGCACCTATAAAAATTTCATAGTTTTTTTCATATTTCAAAGCACCAAAAGAGACACCCACTGCAAGACCTTCTGGAATATTATGGATTGTTATTGCGAGAACAAGTAAAAAATAAAGTGGCAATTCTTTTTTTATTCCTTCTTTCTCATAAATTTGAAAATTTGGATGTAAATGAGGAATAATTTTATCAAGGAGTAAAAGGAAAAAACTGCCAAGAAGAAAACCGGTTGAAACAGGAATTAAAAAAGGTATATTTAAATTTTTAGAATATTCTATAGAAGGAATTAAAAGGGAGAAAAAACTTGCAGATATCATAACTCCGCCAGCAAATCCAAGCATACAATCAAATAATTTTCTATTTGGTCTTCTATTTAAAAATACGAATGAAGCACCAATTAAAGTTATAAACCATGTAAAAAGACCAGCAAAAAATGAAAGAAGTAAATAATTTAAACTATAAAGTTTATCAATCATTACATATTCATCCAGTTCCAAACTTTACTTTCTTCTTTTTCAAACCAATCACCTGTTTCTGTTAAATATGAATAAACATTAATAATCGCTTCCATATGGGATTTCTCCTGTTCCATTAGAAATTTAAAAAGTCTCTTTTCTTTTTCATCTTTTGCTTCTTTATAAAATTTTTCATAATTAGAATAACCATTTTTTTCTACTTCAAGAGCAATCTTATATCCATCTAACTGAGTTTCCAATTTTTCTTTTTCTTTTAAATTTGTAAAAAATATTTTCATTTCTTCTTCTATGCTCAATTCTTCAGATTTTTTATAATTTTGGGTTAAAACATAATTTTCAATAGTTTCAAGATGTTCAATTTCCTGTCTTGCAAGAGAATAAAAAAGTTTCTTTGTTATTAAATTTTCTGCTTTCATTCCAAGTTCTATATAAAGATTTGCTCCATTTTTTTCAAATTCTTTCGCAAATTCTATTCCTTTTTCCATAATTTTTCCCTCCTTTCATTTTCAATAAATTCTTTTATTTTTTCTATCAACATATCTCTAACCTTTCTGAAATTATTTATATCTCCCTCTGAAGGGTCAGGTATTTCCCATGCTATAAAATTTTTTGCTTTTCCAGGGAAAAAAGGACATATTTTACCTTTATCTCCTGCACACAAAGTTATAACATAATCAAATTCCTCATCTAAAAACTCTGAAACAAGTTTGCTTCTATGGGTAGAAATATCAATTCCAATTTCTTTCAAAACTTCAATTGCAAGAGGATGAACATATTTAACTACAGAACCTGCGCTTTTTGCAATAAATTCATCTTTGTAAAAATAATTTACAATTCCTTCTGCCATTTGACTTCTCGCTGAATTTTCCCTGCATAAAAACAATATCTTTTTCATTTTTCTTCAAAATGATGCTTTATAATCTTACCCTCAACCATATATATAACATCCTCACTAATATTTGTAGAAAGGTCTGCTATCCTTTCAAGATTTTGTGCAATTCTTAAAAGATGTAAACTTCTTTCAATTGTATTTGGGTCTGAAGTCATATATGTTATCAGTTCTCTTGTAATCTGATTTCTTAAATCATCAATAATTTCATCCTCAGTGCATATTTTTCTTGCAAGAGAAGAATTTTCATTTATAAAGGAATTTACACTTTCTTTTACCATTTCTATTGTTTTTTCTGCCATTCTTGGAATATCAATTAATGGTTTAACCATAGGCCTTTCAATTAAAAATAGAGAACTTTCACTTATATTAACTGCATGGTCTCCTATTCTTTCAAGGTCATTATTTATTTTTAAAATCATCAAGATTGTTCTTAAATTTTTTGCCTTTGGCTGGTATTGTGCAATTGTTTCAATTGAAAGTTCATCAATTTCTATCTCAAAATTGTTTGCAAGAACTTCATATTCATTAATAATTTTTTTCAATATTTCGGAATTTTTATTAAGAAGCCCAGATATACTTTCATCTATCATTTTTTCAATAAGTAAACAAAACTCAACAATTTTTTTCTTTAAAATAGAAATTTTTTCTTCTAACATATTTGCCTCCTATTAACCAAATTTACCACTTAAATATTCATCTGTAATTTTATTTTCTGGGGAAGTAAAAATTTTTTCTGCTTTTCCATATTCAATAAGTTCTCCAAGATAAATAAAAGCAACATAATCAGCAATTCTTGATGCTTGAGAAATATTATGGGTTACAATGATTATGGTAACATTTTCTTTAAGTTTTTCAAGCAATTTTTCTATTTCTACTGTTGATTTTGGGTCTAAAGAAGAGGTTGGTTCATCAAGAAGTAAAATTTCTGGATTTAAAGCCAGTGTTCTTGCTATACATAATCTCTGTTGTTGTCCTCCTGAAAGATGAGTTCCTCTTGTATATAATTTATCTTTAACTTCATCCCATAAAGCAACTTTCTTTAAATTTTCTTCTACTATTCTATCTTTTTCCTCTTTTTTCAATTTTATCCCATTTATTATATATCCTGCAAGAACATTTTCATAAATTGTTAGATGAGGGAAAGGATTGGGTTTTTGAAATACCATTCCAACTTTTCTTCTTAAAATAACTGGTTCCATACTAAAAATACTTTCACCTTCAAGATATATTTCTCCTTTATGATATGCTTCTTTGTTCAGTTCATGCATTCTATTTATACACCTGATTAAAGTTGTTTTCCCACATCCAGACGGTCCCATAAAAGCGGTAATTTTATTTTTTACTATTTCAATATTTATATCTTTCAAAACTTCTATATTTCCATATCCTGCATAAAAATTTTCAATTTTTAAAATTTTATCTTCCATTTTTTTAATAAAAATTTATTAAAAGAACTCACCATTAAAACAAATATTATCAAAATTAAAGAACAACCCCAAGCATGTTTTCTCCAATTATCATATGGACTAAGAGTGTAAACAAAAATTAAATGGGGTAAAGAACTAACAGGTTTTAAAATATTAAAATTTAAAAAAGGATTGCCAAAAGCAGTAAATAATAAAGGTGCTGTCTCTCCTGAAATTCTTGAAATACCAAGTAAAATTCCAGAAAGTATTCCTCCAATAGAAGAAGGCAAAACAACTTTTAATATTGTTCTTGGATAACTAATGCCTAATGATAAAGATGCTTCAATTATATAGATGGGTATCATTTTAAGCGTTTCTTTTGTTGATTTTGCAATAATTGGTAAAAAAATCAAAGATAAAGCAAATGAACCAGAAATTAAGGAAAAATGCCCCATTTTTTTAACAATCCAGAGATAAGAAATTATACCAACTACTATTGAGGGAATACCCTGTGTTATATCAACAAATGTTGTTAAAACTTCACCAACTTTTTTATCCCTGTATTCATAAAGAAAAATTCCGGCAAGTAACCCTAATGGAATTGCAATTAATGAAGCAAAAAATACAAGCAATAAAGTTCCGATTATTCCATTTAAAACACCACCACCTGTTTCTCCAGGAGGTTTTGGTAGCGAAATTAAAAATTTTAAATTAACCACAGATATCCCATTTTTAAAAATCATAAAAATAATAGAAAAAAGAGGTAAAAGTGTTAAAAATGCAAAAAAAATAACAAAAAATTTAAATAATCTATCTTTAAAAATTTTCATATCCCAAGTTCCTGTTTTTTTATAATGAAATTTGCAAAAAGGTTTATAATTAAAGTAATTAAAAAAAGAATAAGCCCTAGTTCTATTAAAGCAGATAAATGTAATTCTCCAACTGCTTCAGTAAATTCATTTGCAATTATGGAAGCAATGGTGTTCCCTGGTTGAAATATATTTTTAGGCAACTGGATAGAATTACCTATAACCATTGTAACAGCCATTGTTTCTCCAAGTGCTCTTCCAAGAGAAAGTAAAATACCTGCAAAAATACCACTTTTTGCATATGGGAAAATAACATTTTTTATAATTTCATATCTTGTTGCTCCTAAAGAATATCCTGCCTCTTTTAAATCAATAGGAACAAGTTTAATCACTTCTTTTGCAATTGAACTTGCATATGGAATAATCATTATTGAAAGGATTAAAGATGCAGCCAAAATGGATACACCAGTAGGAGGCACTGAAAATTTAATCTGTATATTCCTTACAATTGGTGTAACATAAAAAAATCCCCATAATCCATAGATTACAGAAGGAATTCCAGCAAGAAGGTCAACCAATGTTTCAAAAATTTTTGAAAAAAAAGTGTTTTCATAATATTCAGCAACAAATAAAGAAACAGAAAGAGAAAAAGGTATTGAAATAATTAAAGATATGAAGGAAGTTAAAATTGTTCCAAGTATAAAAGGAAAAGCACCAAATTTTTCAAAAACAGGGTCCCATATGCTTGAAGTAATAAAATCAAATCCATATTTTCTTATTGAAGGAAGTGAATTTACAAAAAGTGTAATAAAAATTGACAGGAGGAGCCCAAAAATAAGAGCTCCTCCTATATTTATAGCATTTTTATACAATCTTGTTCCACTCATTTAAGCAAAATTTTACCATCAAAATTGAGTTTTTTCAATAATTTTTCTGCGCTTTTCTGTGCCTCTTTAGATAGTGGGGCATAGTCAAGTGGCTTTGTATATTTCTGCCCTTCATGAGTCATCCACCATAATAAATTCGCAAGCGTTTTTGCTTTTTCGTAATTCATTTTATCATTTGCTTTTGATAAATCAGAATAAACAAGAATGTATGTAAATGCACTTATCGGATAACCTGTTTTGCTTTCTGTATCTGTAATGGAAATCCTCATATCATCAGGTAGTTTTACATTTCCTGCTTCTGATACGGATTCAACTGTAGGATTTATAAAATATCCAGATTTATTTCTGATAACACCATAAGGCAGTTTGTTCTGTAAAGCATAAGTTAATTCCACATATCCAATTGCACCTTTTGTCTGTTTTACAAGTCCAGCAACTCCTTCATTTCCCTTTCCACCAATACCTACTGGCCAGTTTACAGATGTTCCCGTTCCAACTTTTTCTTTCCATTCAGAACTTACTTTGCAGAGATAATCAGTAAAAACAAATGTTGTTCCACTTCCATCTGCTCTTCTTACAACAGTAATAGGTAAATCAGGTAATGATAATTTCGGATTTACTTTTTTTATTCTTTCATCATTCCATTTTGTAATTTTACCAAGAAATATATCGGCAATTAAATCAGGTGTAAAATTTATCCGGTGTGTTACATCAAGATTATATGTAATTACAACTACTCCAAGACAAATTGGTATATGTAGTATCTCTCCATCAAATTCTTTAAGTTGCTCATCATTTAGAATAGCGTCACTTGCACCAAAATCAACTGTTTTTGCCTTTAACTGTCTTATTCCACCACCTGAACCAATTGATTGATAATTAACCTTTACACTATAAATTTTATAATACTCATCAAACATCTTAGAGTACAAAGGATATGGAAAACTTGCTCCTGCACCAATAAGTTCTGTCTGTGCATTAAGTCTTACTGCTGCGAAAATCAACCCTATTACCAACAAAATTTTTTTAATCATCTCTTCCCTCCTTTTTTAAAATTTAACTAAATAATCTAATTGTAATGTGTTTCTTTTATCTGTTCTACTTCCAATACCTTCACCAATAAAATAAGTTATACCCAAAGAAGAATTTTTGTTTAACTGATATCCAAAAGAAATTTTATGCCCTTTCAAATCAGTTCCGCCACCATTAATATCTGAATCAGCAAAAATTGCAAGAGTTGCATCACCATCTATTCTCCTATAGTTGTACTCCAAAACCCAATCGTTTTTTTCTTTCAACTTTCCAATAGAAAGTCCAAATAAATAACCTGTATTTTTACTCACTCCAGTATACATATTTTTAAAATAATCAGCATATATTTTTACAGGTTGTTTTCCAACTTCAAATGGTGTAAATTCAAACAAGATATCAAATGGTCTGTATTCGTATATATACTTTCCTGAAGCATCCAAAGTGTTTCCTTTAACATCTTTATATAAAGGGCTTACTGTCTCTTGTTTTTTACCAATAAAGTTAAGAGTATAATATAAACCGCCCACTAATTTAAGTTTCCTTTCCGCTATTTTTCCATCAAATCCAATTTGTATTCCATATATGTAAGGGTCATTTGGGTCATCTTTAATTTCTTTGACAGGAAAAATACCGGAATTAATTACAAACCCATTATTTGTTTTAAAAATAAAAGCAAGCCCTTCTGGATTTATATCTGAATCCCATATTGCATCTGTAGATATAAATGGATTTTCCATCTTTCCACCTACTACTGAAAAGTTTTCATTAAATTTATATTTCACATAGGCCCTATCCAACCAGAAATTTTTTTCACTGAAAGCATTATCAAAAGTTTGATTAGTTGATGTCTGTTCTCCTACACCTGTTGCCAATCTTAAACCTATTTCAGTATTCTCATTTACCTGTGTTTTAAAACCCCATCTGGCTCTTATTCTACCTCTATCTCTGTTAGGGTTTCCTTCAATACTTTCATGTTGATACCTTACTCTTAAATCTCCAGAAAATTTTGTATTCTTTAGAAAATCATATTTCCCTTTTTCTTTCTCTTTCTCCTTCTTTATGTCTTCCTTTATTTCTTTTGCTTCTTCTTTTGTTATCAATCCTTTGTTGATTAACTTTTCAAGAAGAATATCAACTTCTCCTGCTTTACATATTTGAAACAAACTTAAAAAAATAAAAAAACCTAAAATAAACTTAAATTTCATAATTTGCCTCCTTTTTTAATTTTTTATAATTCTTTCTTTTAGCATTTAAACTGCACTCAGAAAATTTATTACTCTCATATCTCCTCACCTCCTTTCTTATTTTATTTTTTTGATTTTTCATTTTTTCTCCTTATTAAAAACAAATACCTTTTTAAAGTTAATTTAATTTAAAGAATCTATTAATTTTTTGTTAAAATTTTTAAGTCGCATTATCGCTTTTTGTTTCATCTGTCTTATCCTTTCCCTTGACATTTTTAATTCATTAGCAACCTCTTCCAAAGTTTTCTCTTCGATAAACAATTTTTCCAAAATAACTTTTTCAATTTCAGGTAAATTTTCTAAATAAACATTTTTCGCATCTAAAAATTCATTTTCATCTCTATTTTTTCAATGATTTCAATAATTCCTGAATTCATATGAATTTTCTGTCTTGAATTTTTCATTATTGCTTCTATCATCTGTTTTTTTATCCAATAAATAGAATATTTAAAAAATGGCACATTTAGGTTTTCGTTATATCTATTTTTTGCTTCCATAAGTCCAATAAAACCTTCCTGTATTAAATCTTCTAATTCAACTCCTCTATCTTTATATCTTCCTGCTATCTTTTTAATTAGTGGTAAATATTCTTCAATTTTTATTTTCATTGTCATATATAGAATACGAAATAAGAGTTAAGAAAAGATAAAAAATCTGTTAAAAATTGGTTAAGATTTGTAGGAAAATTTAAACTGGAAGGGAAATTTTAAAAGAACTCCCTTCATTTAATTTACTTTCAACCTCTATTTTTCCATTATGCTGATTTATTATTTGCTTTACTATTGATAAACCTATACCTATTCCCTTTTTACTTCTCCCCTTATCAACTGTGTAAAATCTTTCAAAAATTTTATCAATTTCTTCTTTTGGAATACCTATTCCTGTATCTTTAATTTCAATCAAAACATAATTTTCTATTTTTTTTAAATTTATCTCTACTTTCCCCTTTTCAGTAAATTTAAATGCATTATCAACCAGATTTATAATTGCCTGCTCAATTTTTAATTTATCTCCTTTTATTTTAGGAACTTTTTCAATATCTAAAATAAATTTCAAGTTTTTTCCTTTCGCTTTTTTTTCAAATAATTTATAAACATTTCTTATAATCTCCTCCAAATCCAATTCTTCTAATTCAATTTTATGTGATTCTATCTCAGAAATTGTTAGCATTCTATCAAGGACTTCAATTAACCTATCTGTATGCTTCTTTATTATTTCTATAAAATTTATCAACTCTGAATCTTTCAATTCCTCCTCAAGGGTTTCAATATAACCTTTTATTATACTTAAAGGAGTTTTTAATTCATGGGATATATTTATAATTAGATTTTTTTTATTTTTCTCACTTAACTTAACCTCGGTTATGTCATATAAGATAAGAAGAAAATTTTCTGAATTTTCCAAAAATGCTAATTTACCCAAGTAATATCTATTTTTGTATTCAACTTCAAACCCTATTTTTTCTCTCTTTTGAATTGTTTTTTCAATAAACTCTACAATTTCAAAATTATCAATTATTTCCCAGAAATATTTATCTGTATCAGTGTTTGTAAAAATCTCTTTAAAATTTCTATTAAATAATTTAACTTTTCCAGATTTGTCAAAAATAATAAGAGGAAATTCTATAATTTCTATAATTTGACTTACTTCATTTTCAAAGGGTAATTCAACAAATCTTCTTTCAATTTTTTCTTTCAGACAATCCAATTTTTCAAATATTTTACTTAATTCCTTATATTTTAACCCCAAAACACTTGTCTTTTTATTTTCTAAATTCAAAATATAATCTTCAAGCATTGAAACCGGTTTTAAGAAAATTTCAAAAAAAATAAAACTTATCAAAATACCAATAAGAATAAAAATTATATAAATAAGTAATAAGTCATAAAAAAACTTTCTTAAAAAGTCATAAATTTTTACAAAATCCTCGCTCACTCTTATTACATAATCTCTCTTATCATCAAATATTGCAAAATATAATAAATTTTTATTTAAAGTTGGACTTAATCTTATTGAAAAACCCTCTCCTCTCTTTAATGCTTCTATAAATTCAGGTCTATTACTGTGATTTTCCATAAGTTCAGGAAAGTAACTTGAGTCAAATATAACTTTCCCATCCATTCTTATTACTGTTGTTCTTATCCCAGAATATTTTTCTAAAAATTTTATTTTTTCTTGAAATTTATCAGGCTGGTCTAAATCTTCAATTAATTTTAAAGCAAATACTTTTAAATTTCCTTTTATATAATATATAGTCCTTTGCTTTATAAAAAATTTATATCCAGCAAAAAAAGATAAAGATATAAAAATCAACCAGATTAAAATAAATAAAATAAATCTTTTATAAAGATATTTTTTCATTCTTCTATTTTATAACCAACTCCTCTCACATTTTTTATAAATTTTCCTGCATCTTTTAATTTTTCCCTTAAATTTTTAATATGGACATCAACTGTTCTATCAATAACTGCTTTTTCTCCTTTCCACAATTCTTCAAGTATTTTTTCTCTTGTAAAAACCCATCCCTTTTTACTTAAAAGTATTTTCAGAATATTAAATTCAGTTGTTGTTAAATCAATTCTCTCTTTTTTAACATAAACTTCAAATTTGTTCAGATTCACTTCCATAACATTACCAATTTTGATAATTTCTGACTTAATATTATATCTTCTTAAAACTGCTTTTACTCTTGCAACAAGTTCTTTTGGTGAAAATGGCTTTGTAATATAATCATCAGCACCTATTTCAAGACCTAAAATTTTATCTACTTCATCACTTTTAGCAGTTAAAATAATTACCGGAATATTAGCAAATTTTGTTTCTTTTTTTAAATATTTACAGATTTCAATTCCATCAATATCTGGAAGCATAAGGTCAAGAATTACACAATCAGGAATATTTTTGTTCAGGAAAGATAGAAAATCATTTCCATTATAAAATTCCTTTGTTGAAAAACCTCCTTTTTTTAAATGAAGCGAAATTAACTCTGCAATATCTTTTTCATCTTCCACAATAGCAATAAGCATTTTTTCTCCTCTGTTTATAAATATTTTAGATATTCAAAAGAAGAAATAGATGCTTTTGCTCCCTCTCCACAGGCAACAATTATCTGTTTAGCAAAAACATTTGTTACATCCCCTGCTGCGAAAACTCCAGGAAAAGAAGTTCTATTTTTACAATCAACAATTATTTCTCCATATTCATTTTTTTCAACAAAATCAATTATTTCAGAATTAGGGATAGAACCAATTTCAACAAATATGCCATTTACATTAATTTCTATTTCTTTACCTTCTTTCTCAATTTTTATACCTTCCACGAATATATCACCATAAATTTCTTTTATCTTTGTCCCAGTTAAAATTCTAACATTCTCAAACCCTTTAATTTTTTCAATAACAAATTTATCTCCTGTCAATTCATTTTTGATTTCAAGAAGATAAATTTTTTTGGCTATTCTTGAAAGTTGTAAAACTGCATCAAGCCCTGCATTGCCACCACCAATTACAGCAACTTCTTTATCTTTGAATAAAGGAGCATCACATGTAGCACAGTAAGTAACACCTTTATTTTTAAATTTATCTTCTCCTTTAACTTCAAGTTTTTTTGGTCTTCTTCCAGTTGAAATAATAACCGTTTTTGAAAAATACTCATTTTTGTCTGATATAATTTTAAAAATTTTGTCTTCTCTTAATATTTTTTCAATAGGCTCGTTTTCCTTTATTTTAACATTGAACTCTTTTATATGCTCTATAAATTTTTCAATAAGTTCAGGTCCTGTAATAAACTGATATCCAATATAATTTTCAATTTCCCAACTTAAAGATGCCTGCCCTCCTATATCCTTTGTAATAATTATAAAATCATTTTTTTTCCTTGCAGCATAAATTCCTGCTGTTATTCCTGCTGGACCTGCTCCAATTATTATTAATTCATAAATCTTCATAATCCAAGTTTTCTTTTTATTTCTTCTTTATCAAAACCAATTACAATTTCTCCATCAATATCTATAACTGGAACTCCTATTTGACCACTTTTTTTAATCATCTCTTCAAGTTTTTCTCTATTTTCTCCAACATCATAGTCCTCAAATATAATATTATTCTCCTTCAGAAAGTCCTTCAACATTCTACAATATGGACATGTTTTTGTTGAATAGACAATCACTTTTTTATTCATCTTCCCTCCTGTATTTTTTTATAAATTTGTTCTATTTTTTCAAAACAATCTTTTTTTTCTCTAACTTTCCCTTTTTCATCAACTCCTTTACATATAACTTCATCATAGTAAGAAGCACCGATAGTTGCAAAGAAATTCCTAATTATACTCTTTGCATTTTCAACAAATTTATCCATTTCACTTGCCTCAACACATATAAATATTCCTTTTTTCTTTTTTGGTTTAAATGTTTTAAAATAATTAATACCAAGCCACTGACACTGAAATCTATCTATCATCATTTTCAATTGGGCAGAAACTGAACCAAAAAAAATCGGAGAGGCAACTATAACTATATCTGCACTTTCAATTTCATCATAAACATTCTGCATATCATCCTTTATTTTACATCTTCCATCTTTTCTTATATTCTCACATTCCTGACATGGAACAAATTTTAATGAATTTAGAAATATTTTTTTTACCTCTGAATCTTTGAATTTGCCCAAAAAATAATCAAGTAATATCTCTGAATTCCCGTTTTTCCTTGGACTACCACATATACCAACTATTTTCATTCTTTCACTTCTTTCATTTCTTCACCACAGCATACTTCTTTTTTTTCAGATTCTTTTCCGCATTTTTCACATTTATATTTTTTCTTTTCTCTCTTCATTCCACAACCACATGACTTGCACATATTTCTCTCCTTTTTAAAATTTTAATTCTATTGAATTTTCCCACAATCCATGAATATTACAGTAAGAAGAAGCGAAAATTTTCCCTTCTTTACTTGTTTTAAATTTTATCTCAACAGTAGGTTCTGTATATATTGAACTTGTATCAGCACCATCAGTTGAAGCGCCATGTGATAAAAATTCATACCTTCCAATATGATATGGGAATTTTTCTCCTTCAGGTAAGAAATAAACATCTATCCAATTAATATGATGGGAAGTTGTATTTGGATGCGGTATTTCTTTTCCAACACTTACAATTACTTTAACTCCTTTTTCTTTATCTTTTTCAACAACCTCAATCACAGGAACATGTTTTTCCTTTTTCCAGTCAGCACTTTGATATAATTCTTTCATATTCACCTCCTGTTTTAAAATTTTTTAAATTTTTCACTCGGTATATTACATACAGGACAGTTTTCCGGTGGGTTTCCAATATGAGTGTATCCACATACAGGACATATATAAATTTCGTCAATTTCTATATCCTTACCATTTTTAACTTTTTCTTTTGCTTCTGAATACAATTTTGAATGAATTTTTTCTGCCTCAATTGCATAATGAATTGACCTGTGCGCATCATTTTCTCCTTGCAAATTAACTACAGCATCAAAAGATGGGTACATTTCCTCAACTTCGTAATTTTCTCCATCTATGGCTGATTGTAAATTTTCCTCAGTGTTTTTTATATATCCAAGAACTTTTGCATGATTTGTTGCATGAACCTGTTCTGCATAAGAAATTGCCCTAAATAATCTTGATACATTTTTAAATCCTTCTTTTTCCGCAACTTCTGCAAATGCAAGATATTTCATATGTGCCATACTTTCTCCACCAAATGCTTCATTTAAAACTTTTTCACTCATCTTTTTCATCTTGCACCTCCTTTTTTACTGTATGTCCTCAAGAATATTTATAAGGTCGTCCTCATGTTCAATTTCATCTTTAAGA
>Ga0136652_1000801_pt1 | contig 14349 bp, 15 predicted proteins | sample ConPoolayeEmetaG_FD_94864 | JGI IMG/M metagenome (GOLD analysis project Ga0136652, IMG submission 94864) | Hot spring microbial mat communities from California, USA to study Microbial Dark Matter (Phase II) - Cone Pool mat layer E metaG... ...
ATTATAGATATTATAGAAAAAAATTTTACATAAAAAAATATTATAGTTTATAATAACAAGAAATTATATTTTTTAACAATTTTATTGATTAAAAAATTATTTTTTTCATTTATGCAATAAGTTGCTTTAAATTTTATAAAAGAAATTTTACAAATTAAAATAGGAGGAAAAAAATGGCTTACTCAATTGAACAATCATACAATATTGCTAAAGAAAGATATGCTTCCTTAGGTGTAGACACAGATAAAGCTTTAAAGATTTTAAAAGATGTCCCAATTTCTATTAATTGCTGGCAAGGAGATGATGTATCTGGTTTTGAAAAGGAAGATTCTTCATTAGGTGGTGGCGGGATTTTAGTGACAGGTAATTTTCCAGGTAAACCAAGAAACATTGATGAATTTAGAAAAGATGCTGAAAAAGCTTTTTCAATGATACCAGGCAAGAAAAAACTTGCACTAGAGGCAATGCATGGTGATTATAAAGGCAAACTTGAAGGTAGAGATAAAATTGAAATAAAACATTTTATAAGCTGGGTTGAATGGGCAAAAGCAGTAAATGTTGGAATTGATTATAATCCTACTTTTTTTTCTCATGATTATACTGAAGATGGCAGGACGCTTTCGGCTATTAATGAAAAAATAAGAAAGTATTGGATAGAGCATGCAGTTCGTTCAAGAGAAATATGTAATTACATTGGCAAAGAGCTTGGACAAGTTTGTTTTAATAATATATGGATTCCTGATGGTTCTAAAGATTTAACTGTAAACAGGTTAAAGCATAGAATGCTGTTATTAAAATCATTAGATGAGATATTTACAAAAAAATATCCAGAGCAAAATATGCAGGATTCACTTGAACCTAAATTATTTGGTATAGGAGTAGAATCTTACACGGTAGGTTCTCTTGAGTTTTATTTATGCTATGCTGCTAAAAACAATGTTCAAATTACCCTTGACACTGGGCATCTTCATCCAACAGAGGTTGTTTCTGATAAAATATCTGCTGTTATTCCTTATGTTAAAGGTGTTCAGCTTCATGTTACAAGAGGAATTAGATGGGATAGTGACCATGTTCCAATAATAACTGAAGAACTTTTGGCAATCATGCAGGAAATTGTTAGGGCAGATGCATTAAATAAAGTTTTTATTGGCACTGATTACTTTGATGCAAGCATGAATAGAGTTGGAGCATGGGCTTTAGGTGCAAGGTCAATTTTAAAGGCATTGCTTTTTGCTTTGCTTGAGCCTACTGATAAAATCAGGCAGTATGAGGAGGAAGGAAATAATTTTGCAAAGTTAGCCTTACTTGAAAATTTAAAGACAATGCCTTGGGGTGATGTGTGGGATTATTTCTGCGTAATTAATAATGTTGCTTGTGATAATGATTTAATTAGCCAGGTTTTAAAATATGAAAATGAAGTATTAAGAAAAAGAGTATAATAGCTAAAATAAAAAATAAATAAATAAAAAAATAAAAATAAAATAAATAAAATAAAAATAAAAAAAGAATTGCTTATAAATAGTCTACCTTTAGCTTTTAAATCATAAAAATCAGTCTTCTTTTAATTTTAATTAACCTTTAATTATAAATTATTGACAAAACTTAAAGTATGTATTATATTAGCCTCATAAAGTTAGATTAGACTAACTTTTATAGGTTTGTATAAAAAAATTTATATATTTTTTATGGATTTATAAATAAGTTTTAATAAAATGGATCCAGAGACTTTAAAAACTGATAAAAAAATAATTTTACTTGCTCACGCCTCGCAAGGGAAAAAATATAGGGTTGTAAATATAGCTGGCGGTCACTGCCTTATATCAAGATTAAATGCTATGGGTATAGTAATAGGTGATGTAATAAAAGTTATTTATCAAACCTGGGGTGGACCTATGACTATTGCTGTAAAGGGAGTAAGAATAGCATTAGGAAGAGGTATAGCTCATAAAATTGAGGTAACAGAAGTAAAGGAAGGCGATCAGTAAGTAGAATAGTTAAAAAATTTTTAAAAATTTATATATAAAAAATTAAATTCAAGTAAAAAATGAAATTCAAGACAAGTAGTAATTCTAAAGATAAAACTAAAAGAAGTTTTAAAAAGAAAATTGTAAGAAAAGGAATAAATGAAATTATTTCCTGTCTTGGGTGCCAAGGCAGCTGTATGCAATGTCCAGCTTTTACTAATAATCCTAATAATCCTAATAATCGTAATAATCCTGTAAATCCTGATAATCCTAATAACTCTAATAATCTTGATAATGCTAATAATGCTATTAATGCTAATAACATAAAAAAAATATCAAATCCTGTAAGAGAACTAGATATTGCATTAGTTGGGAGCCCTAACTCAGGAAAAACCACAATATTTAATAACATAACTGGAGCAAAACAGCATGTTGGAAATTACCCAGGAGTTACAGTTGAAATAAAAACTGGTACAAGAAAGTATAATGGTTATAAATTAAATTTTATTGACCTTCCTGGTACATACAGTTTAACAGCATTTTCTGAGGAAGAGAGAATCACTAGAAATTTTATTTTAAAAGAAAAGCCTGATATTGTTTTAAATATAATTGATGCTTCTAACTTAGAGAGAAATTTATACTTAACTACACAATTAATTGAGTTAAACTGCCAAATGATATTGGTTTTTAATATGGCTGATTTAATGGAAAAAAGTGGCTTGCATCTAGACTTAGAATTATTGTCAAATTTATTAGGTGCTTCGATTGTCTTAACTGTTGGGTCAAAGAATTTAGGGACTCAAAATATAATTGATGAAATTATTAAAATTAATGCAAATTCTTATATTAAAAAAAATATAAAAATAAATTACGGCGATGAAATTGAAAATGAACTAATAAAAATAACTAAATTGTTAAGCAGTATAATTAATAGTCAAAATAAAGCAGTTTCTTTTAATAATTATATTATTAATTATAACTTAGAGTGGGTCTCTTTAAAACTTCTGGAACAAGATAACTTAATCTTAAAAGAATTATCTGAAGTATTATCTTTATCTAATCTTAATAAATTAACGAACCTTGTAGACGGTTCAATTAACCATATTAAAAAAATAACTGGGTATTATCCTAATACGTTAATTGCTGAGGCTAGATATGGCTTTATAAAGGGGGCTTTAAAAGAGTCGGCCATTGTTAAAGGCAAAAATGATGTTTTATTAAGTGATAAAATAGACCAAGTATTGCTTAATAAAGTATTTGGACTTCCAATTTTTGCAGTTATTATGTGGCTTATTTTTCAACTTGTTTTCAAAATAGGTGATTATCCAACAAGATGGCTTCAACTGGGTTTTAACAAATTAAGCGAGCTTTTATCAGTTTTAATGCCTGATAGTTTACTTAAATCTTTATTAATTGATGGAGTTATAGGTGGTGTTGGAGGAGTATTAGTTTTTACTCCAAAAATAATGATTTTATTTATATGTATTGCATTTCTTGAAGATAGCGGCTATATGGCTAGAGCTGCTTTTATAATGGACAGAATTATGCATAAAATTGGACTTCATGGCAAGTCTTTTATTCCTATGCTGATTGGTTTTGGCTGTACAGTCCCAGCTTACATGTGTAGCAGAACACTTGAAAATAAAAATGACAGGTTAATAACACTTCATATTAATACATTTATGAGTTGTGGTGGTAGACTTCCAATATATATTCTTTTTGCAGGTACATTTTTTACAAATAATGCTGGCAATGTTATCTTTGCAATATATTTAATTGGAATTTTAATGGCTGTTGTTTTTGCAAAAGTATTAAGAGCTACTAGATTTAAGGGTGAATCTGAACCTTTTGTAATGGAGCTTCCAGTTTACAGAATGCCAACATTAAGAGGAATATTAATTCATATGTGGGAAAGAACCTGGCATTACATAAAAAAGGCAGGAACTGTAATATTGTCAATCTCAATTATTATCTGGATACTTTTTACATTTCCAAGAATTAATAATGAGATTGTTAAGCCTTATAATGACCAAATTGTATTGCTTGAGCAAAAATTTAGCCAAGGCTTAATTTCTAATAGTGAACTTGATTTAAATATAAAAAAAATAAAGCAAGAAATGTCATTAAAGCAATTAGATTATTCTTCAGCAGGAAGAATTGGCCACTTTATTGAACCTTTATTTAAACCTCTTGGTTTTGACTGGAGGCTTGCGTTGGCTTCAATTGCGGGAATTGCTGGAAAGGAAGTGGTTGTATCAACACTTGGAACAACTTTTAGTATATCAGGTGCAAGTAATGGGTATGAAAGTTTAAGGTCTTCATTAAAAGATGCTTATAATCCTTTAATTGGCTTTAATTTTATGTTGTTTTGCCTTCTGTATTTTCCATGCATTGCAGGCTTAGCAGTATTTCAAAGAGAAGCAGGAACAAAGGAAATGATTTTTCAGATTTTCTTTACAATTACTCTTGCTTGGGTTGTTTCATTAATAGTTTATCAAATAGGAAAATTTTTTATATAATGAATTTATGACCAACCCAATCAATATAAATGGTTTATAAGGAGTCCATATAAATTATTTATGATCAGTATAAATAAAAGATTTATGGTAGGTATAAATAAAAGATTTATAATGAGTTTTTATAGAGGTGTAAAGTTAATTTTGATATAAGTTTTTTAATTGTAATTTTTAAAGGTGATTTTAATGGTTGAATTAAGCCATAGTTTAGAAGATTACCTGGAAGCAATTTATCTAATAGGCTTAGAAAAAAAAGTAATAAGAATTAAAGAAATAGCTGATTTTTTAAATGTTAAAACACCATCAGTTGTTGATGCAGTATCTAAGCTTAAAGAGAAAGAATTGGTTGTACATGAAAAATATGGCTATATTAATCTAACAAAAAAAGGTATTGAAAAAGCAAAACTAATATATAAAAAACATGAAGAGGTTTATAAATTTTTAAATCAGTTTTTAGGTATGGATGAAGAAACGTCTGAAAAAGATGCTTGTGGGATAGAGCACTATATTAGTAAAAATACTTTAAATAGAATAGTGAAATTTATGGAATTTGTTGAAACCAATCCCAAAGGTTATCCTGAATGGCTAAAGAAGTTTAACGATTTTGTTAATATTGCAAAAAAATAAATAAATTTTAAAATAAGTTTAGTTATTAAAAATTATTTTAATTTTAAATATACCTAAATATTTATAAATAGCCTAAAAGGAATTTAAATAAATGGCTGAAAAACTAGTTAAGGATTTAATGGAAACAAATGTTATATCAGTTACTGAAGATACAACAATTGGAGAGTTATCAAGACTTTTATTAAAATATAACATTACTGGTGTTCCTGTAGTTGATAAAAACAATAAATTGATTGGCATGGTTACAGATGCTGATATAATTACAGAAAATATAAGCCCAATTTTTCCAATATATTTCGACCCCCTTATAATGAGTTATGCATACATTGATAATTTTGAACAAAGACAAAAAGATATAAAGGCTTACCTCTCTACAAGAGTAGAAGAGATAATGACTCGTAGAGTTAAGGTTGTTAAAGAAGACACACCAGTAAGCGATGCAGTAAAAATAATGGTAAAAGATAGGGTAAATAGAATTCCTGTTGTTGATAAAAATAATAAAGTAGTAGGTATATTAGCAAGAGCTAATATATTAAAATCTATGCTTTCAGACAATGGGTAAGTTTCAGTAAGCTTCAGACAATTTGTAAGTTTGTACTTTAATTTTTAAGTTGCCTTCTTCTTTATCTTGACAAAAATTGTTTTATAATTATACTATTCCTCATAATATAAGAATATTAATATATTATAAAATATCTTACATTAGATTGAGGTAAAAGATGATAAAAAGAAATTTTTACACTCTTCATGCAGATATCTGCAAAACAATCTCAAACCCAAATAGGCAAGCAATTTTAGATGCACTTAGAGATAAAGAAATGACAGTAACAGAGCTGATTAATCAAACAGGTATTAGTCAGGCAAATTTATCTCAACATTTAGCAATTCTTAGAGCAAAAGGTGTTGTAAACACTCGTAGAGAAGGAAATAATATTTATTATTCAGTATCAAATTTAAAAATCATAAAGGCTTATGACTTAATAAGTGAAGTTCTTCAGGAATCACTTCAAACAAGACAAAAAACAATTAATGATGCAATTGAGCAAACCAGTAATGCTCAAATAACTTAAGTCGTTTAAGATATTTATAATATAAGTTGTTAATATTTAAAAGTTAATTTTTAAAATATAAGTTGTTAAAAAAAAAATAGCCTATCAATTAAAATAAACAATTATTTTAAGCCGGGTGTTAATTTTGTTTTTTTATTAAATATAAATATTTTTTACTTAAAGAATTTTAAATAATTTTAATTATTACCAAATAATGAAGGATTTTAATTATGGAAAATAGTCAAAAAAGAAAAAAAATAAAAGTTGTAATTATTGGTGGAGTTGCTGCTGGAACTTGTGCTGCTGTTAAAGCAAGAAGAACTTCAGAAGATGCCGAGATAGTTTTATATGAAAAATATAAGTATGTTTCTTATGCAACTTGTGGTCTACCTTATTTTGTTTCAGGTAAAATAGCCGAAGCTGAAAACCTTGTAATAAATAATGTATCCTTGCTTGAAAAAAGATTTAATTTGAAAATTAATATACTTCATGAAGTAGTAAAAATAGATCCTTCTAATAAAACCATATTAGTAAAAGATTTAAGAAATAATAATAAGTTTGAGGATAATTATGATAAATTAGTAATTGCTACCGGAACCAAGCCTCTTTTAATAAACAAAGAATTTGAAGATGCAAACAATGTTTTTTATTTAAGGACAATTGATGATGGACTTAAATTAAAAGCTAAAATTAATTTAATAAAAAATGAGTTGATTGATTTAAACCATGGTTATAGCGAGCATGAAGATGTTATCTTAGATAATTTAAAAATACCAAATGCTGTAATTATTGGTGGAGGCTACATTGGTCTTGAACTGCTTGATGCTTTTATTAGTAATGGTTTTAAAGTTACAATTATTGAGATGGCTGACCAAATCTTGCCAGCTTTTGATTATGAAATAATTGAATACCTTGAGAATTATCTAAAAGATAAAGGTGTAATATTGTTAAAAAATCAGGAAGTTAGCAATTTAGAAAAGGACAGCTCAGGAAAGATTGTAAAAATTGAAACAAATAAAGGGGCAGAATTACCTGTTGATTTGGTATTTATTGGGGCAGGTGCTAAACCTGATACTGACATTGCAAAAGAATGCGGCATAGAAATTGGAAATAGTGGTGCAATAATTGTTAATGAGTTTATGCAAACAAGCATTCCAGATATTTATGCTGCAGGAGATTGCTGTGAATGTACAGATTTTGTTTCAAGAATTAAGCAATCTTATTTACTTGCAGGTATTGCAAGCCTTCAAGGAAGAATTGCAGGTTATAATGCAGTTGGAGGAAATGATAAATTTATAGATAGCAACCCAACTTCAATAATAAAAGTTTTAGATGTTTTTGTTGGAAAAACAGGTTTAAGTTTAAAACTAGCAAGAAAGTTAGGTATAAATGCTGCGAAAATTGAGCTTCATGCTCTTGACCATGGTGGCTATTATCCTGGTGCTCAAATGATTCACATGATGCTGGTTTATAATAAAGATGATGGAACAATTATTGGTTTTGAAGCAATTGGTAAAAGTGCGGTTGATAAAAAAACTGATATTATTTCAGTTGCTATCAGGGCAAAAATGAAAGTGTGGGATTTAGTTTTTTTAAATTTCTGTTATCATCCTGAAACAGGTTCTGCCAAAGATTCTATTAATATTTTGGGAATGATTGGTGAAAATATAAAAAAAGGTGAGGTAAGTTTTATAGATGTTGAAGAACTAAGGGAAAATTTAGCAAATGAAGAATTAGCTAAAGCACAATTATTGCTTATTGATGTTAGAACCAGAAGGGAATTTAATATGGGCCATATTGATGGAGCGATAAATATACCGTTAGATGAATTAAGAGATAGTTTAAAATCAATAGAAGATTTAAAAGATAGACCAATTGTTGTGTATTGTAGAACAAGCTATAGAAGTTATAATGCATATAGGATATTAAAAAATGCTGGTTTTAAGGAAGTTTTTAATTTAAATGGTTCATATTTAAGTTGGGAGAGGCGATTGTAAAAATTTTTTAAAATATAAAAGATTTTAAATAAACATTTATATAGTATATATTTTGATTAAAAATTTATACATTATTAAAATTAGTAAGGTTTGATTTATAGTATAGGTGGGGGGATATGGAGTATAAAGAAAAAAATAATAACATAACCAAGAATACAAAAAATTTGAATATTAAATTTATTGTCTGTGATGTAATTTTAGATGAAATAAAAGATAGACTTCCAAAAGAATGGACTGTTGTCTCTTTAGAAAAAAAACTACATGAAAAGAGTGATAATCTTCGTCAAGTTTTACAGGAAGAAATTAATAAGTCTCAAGATTTTGGCTTAATAATTCTTGGTTATGGTTTATGTGGTAAATCTGTCGTAGGTTTGATTTCCGAAAAAGTTCCAATAGTATTGTTTAAATGCGATGATTGTATTTCGGTATTATTAGGTTCTACCAAGGAATACAAAAAGCAAATATCGAAATGTCCTGGCACTTATTATTTAACAAGGGGCTATATAGGGGATAATGATAATGCATTTTTGTCAAATTATGAGGAGCTTTCAAAAAAATATGATAGCCAGACACTGCAGTGGGTTATAAAAGAAATGTTAAAAAATTACAAAAGACTTGTTTTTATAAATACAGGTAATTATGATCCTGCAAAGTATAGAGAGTTTGCAATAAATGAAGCTGAAAAATTAGGGCTTGAATTTGAAGAATTAAAAGGGACTGATGAGTATTTTCAAAAATTACTTGGTAAAAAATGGGATAATGAATTTTTAATAGTGGAACCTGGCAAAGAAATAAAAATGGAAATGTTTTTAAATCAATCTTTTAGTGAAAGTATAAATAAATAAGATCATACTGATATAAGACACAAAAACAAGATACAAAAACAAGACACAAAAATAAGAGACAGAAATAAGAGACAGAAATAAAATAATATATAGAATTTGAAAAAGAGAAATAATATATAGAAATAGAAAAAGGAAACAGAAATAGAAAAAAGGATACAGAATAAAAAAAAGAATATAGAAATAAAAAAAGGAAGATAGAATAGAAAAAGAGGGAAAAGAAAAAATAGAAAGAAAAGAATATAAATGTTTAGCAGTTTATGGAAGTCCCAGAAGAAATGGAAATACAGATACTTTACTTAACACTTTAATTGAAGGACTTTTGCAAAACAAGGAAATTTCCAGTCAGTTTAATCTGTCTATTAAAAAAATTATAGTTTCGCAATTAAATATTTTGCCGTGCAAAGAATGCAGACATTGTTCTATTGATGGAATTTGTGTTGTAAATGATAATATGCAGCAGGTTTATCCTGAAATTATAGATGCTGATTTAATAGTAATAGCAAGTCCTATTTTTTTTACGACAATTTCTGGGTACTTAAAAGCATTTATAGACAGGCTTCAAAGATTCTGGGCTTTAAAATATGAATTAAAGAAAAATATTTTTAATATTAAAAATAAAAAAGGCATTTTTTTAAGTTGTGCAGGCTCAGATAGAATAGATATTTTTGACTGTGCAAAAAAGGTAATAAGAGCTAGTTTTGATGTTATTTATACTTCTTATTATAAAGATTTTTGCTTTAATAAGATAGATTTAAAAGATGACATTAAAAAAGATAGCTCAATTTTAAGTGCAGTTTTTAATTATGCTAAAAATACGAATTTTACAAAGTAATTAATTAAAAGTCAGGTAAAAATTAAAAAATTAAAGGAGTTAAATTTAAATATGAAAAAAGTAAAAATAGCTAAGACAGTTTTTTTTAGTATTATTTTTATATCTTTTATTTTTTTTATAGTTTTATTTAACTTAACTGGTTGCCAAGTTTTACAAGGTGTAAATAATAAAAGTATCGACAATACAGGTGCCACTAACGAAAGTGCTGGTAATCAGTTAAGTTCAAGCTTTAAATCAATTGCTCTTCCCCAAGAACTAGATTTTACATTAAAAACTTTGGAAGGTGATGAAATAACGCTATCTGGTTTAAAAGGAAAAGTTGTTGTACTGAATTTTTGGGCTACATGGTGTCCGCCTTGTAAAGCAGAAATCCCAGATTTTATTGAAGTTTACTCTCAATATAAAGACAAAGGTGTAGAATTTTTAGGAGTTAGCTCAGAGCAGCCTAGCATAGTTAGTGATTTTGCTAAAAATTCTGGTATTAATTACCCTATTTTAATTGATCAGTCAGGAAAAGTCTTTAGTTCCTGGGGAATTAATTCCATACCAACTACTTTTATAATTGACAGTGAAAGTAATATTGTCTATGGACAAGTTGGTATGATGGCTAAAGAAAAGTTAACCATAGCCATTGAACAAGTTTTAAAATAATCAACTTTAATATTATAAAATATTATAAAATTATAAAAAATTATAAAAATTAATAAAATAAAAATGTTTGAGATATCAGTATTATCCTCTTTTTTAGCTGGAATATTATCTTTCATGTCGCCTTGCGTTTTGCCTTTAGTCCCTGTTTATTTAGGAATAATGTCAAGAAATGCAATATACAAAAGCGAAAAAATAAAATTATCTACTAAACTTTATACTTTTTTAAATAGTCTTTTATTTGTTTTAGGATTTTCAATTATATTCATTATTCTTGGGTCAACTGCAACTTTAATTGGTCAGCTTTTAAAAAACTATCTTTCAATTATAAGCCGTATTGGTGGGGCAATTTTAATTATTTTTGGACTAAATTATATAGGAATTTTTAAAATAAAGTTTTTAAATTTAGAAAAAAGGCTAAAAATGCCTGAAGGACTAAAGACTGGTTACTTATGGTCTTTTTTATTTGGTGTTATTTTTTCATTTGGCTGGGTTCCATGTGTTGGAATGATTTTATCTGGAATTTTACTATTGGCCAGCAATATGGATACACTAAAACAAGGGATAGCCCTTTTGGTGGTTTTTTCAATTGGTTTAGGGCTTCCTTTTATTGCTTCTAGCATATTTATTGGTTTTTTTTCAAATATTTTAAAAAAAATAAATAAGCATTTGAATTTAATTTCAATCCTATCAGGTATTTTTTTAATTATACTTGGTTTAATTTTTTTAACAGATTCGATGATTAAAATTATGGGCTTTTTAACTGCTAAAATTCCTTTTTTATCTAAGTTTAACTTTTAACTTTTAACTTTTAACTTTTAGGTCAAATAAAATAATTTGAAATTTTAAGAATTATAAATTAACATTTCATAAATAACATTTAAGCATTTTAACTAAATGTAGAATTTTAATAGTTATTATAGTTTTTTAAAATAATTTTTTAATAATTTATCAATATAAAAAATATAAGAATAGGGGGAAAATTGTCATCAGTAGATCCAATTGCTTTTAGTTTTGGAAATTTTGAAATTAGATGGTATGGGATTTTAATTGCACTTGCACTTCTTATAGGTATTTTTGTTTCTTATTATATTGCAAAATATAGAGGACAAAAGGCAGAAGAAGTTATAAATTTTGCACCTTTTGCTGTAATTGCAGGGGTAATTGGTGCAAGGCTACTACATGTCATTGTTAACTGGTCTTATTATAGTGGTCATTTATCTTATATATTTGCATTTAGAAGGGGAGGACTTGCAATTCAAGGAGTAATGTTAGGCGGAGTAATTGCTCTCCTAATTTTTTGCAAGGTTAGAAAGTTAAATTTTTGGTTGTGGGCTGATATTTTATCACCAGCATTAATTTTAGGTCAAGCAATTGGTCGCTGGGGTAATTTTTTTAATCAGGAAGCATTTGGCAGACCAACTTCTCTGCCCTGGGGTATATATATTGACCCTATAAATAGACCGCTTGAATATTCAAATGCCCAATATTTTCATCCAACATTTTTTTATGAATTTTTAGCAAATTTAATGCTTTTTGGTCTTCTGTTAATGATTCACAGAATTTATAAAAGAAAGCCAGATAGTTTTCCAGATGGACTGATTTTCTGTACTTATCTTGGTGTTTATGCAGTTTATAGAAGTGTAATTGAATATTATAGAATTGATAGCAGTTATTTTTTAGGCATAAAAGTTGTATATATATTAGATGCTATAACTATAATTGCAGTTCTAATTATTGTAAATAACTTGATAAAAAGATTTAGGCTTGAGAAAATGCAGAAAAAGATGGAAGAAGAATAAGTTTATTTTATTAAATGGCAAATCCCAGCGACTGCTTTTAAGCTTAATACAAATATTATTCCTGTTCCTGGTTCATTTAATTTGCCAGCTTTTATAATTGAATTCATTACCTTATTTGTTATATTTTCATCAACAATTGTTAGAACAATTTCTTTTTCAGGTTCAATAGGTATACCAAATATAGTGCTTTCTTCATGTATACCCCAGCCTCTTCCATATATTACTGTTCCTCCTTCTGCGCCAGCATTTTTTGAAGCTTTTAATATTTTCTCAGATTCACCTTTTTTTATAATAGTTACAACTAAATCATAGTTATTTTTACAAATTTTCTCATCATAATTAATTTCATTACCTTCCATAGTTTCCTCCAATGTATTAGTTTTAATCTTTTGTTTATTGCTAAGTATAAAAACATCTTTTGAATATTATATGTAAACTCATCTTTTAAATAGTACAATAAAAATAAATTTTTAAATATTTTAAGATGTTATTATATTTTATATATTATTTCTTTGCTAATTTTATTTTTTTCTTTGCTCCTTCAACCTATAAAATATACCAAGTACTAACACAGATATAATGGGGGAGAGAGCTACTAATGAGACTAAGCCAAACCCATGTATTATAGGATCCCTAAATTCCAAGGAACTTGCTAATCCAATAGAAATTGACATTATAAAGGTTACAACCATAGGACCAGTGGCTACACCTCCTGAGTCAAATGCTATTGCTGTAAAATCTTTTCCAGCAAATATTGCTAAGACAAATGTAATTGCATAGCCAGGAATTAATATCAAAGAAAGTGGCAGCCCATAAATTGTTTTTGCCATAGATATTGCAACTGATGAAGCAACTCCAAAAGCGAGTGTAAATAATATTACTTTTTCTTTTATATAACCGCTTGAAGCATTTTCAATTTCATTACATAAAACACGTATTGCTGGCTCAGCTAAAGTTACAGCAAAACCAAGAATAAATCCTATTAGTATTAATACCCAATTATTTGAGCTGTTCCCAAAAACTTCGCCTATATATTTTCCAGTTGGAACAAATCCAATTTTTACGCCATATAAGAATAATGTTATACCAGAAAATGTCATAAAAAATCCTTTAATTATATTGAGAACTTCATGTTTGTTAAGTTTAAATATAAAAATTTGGTAAATAATAAATATTATAATTAAAGGTACAAGGGCAATAAAAACTTCAAGTAAAAGTTCTAATAAATCAGTTATAAATATTATTTCACTCATTTTAAGATATAATTAAAAGAAATTGCTTAATTTAAATGACTTTTTTACTTTGATATTATCCCTAAAAGCATTACTGTTATAACAGGACCTATTGATGCTATACCAATTAAACCAAATCCATCTGCAAGTCTTGTTTTACCACCAAGCACAGAAACTATACCAAGGCCAAGAGACATTATAATCGGTACTGTTATTGGTCCAGTAGTAACACCTCCTGCATCAAAAGAGACAGCAATAAATTGCTTTGGTGTAAAAAAAGACAACACTAAGATAATTAAATAACCAGCAAATAAAAAATATATTATTGGAATATTTAATAATAATCTTAAAAATGAAATTAATAGAAAAACACCTATACCTATTCCTATAAAAACAATGAAGATATTTTTGTTTATTGCACCATTTGAAACTAAATCAATTTGTGATGATAAAACTCTTACATCTGGTTCTGCAACAGTTACAGAAAAACCAAGGATAAAACCCATGACTAAAATTAAAGATATGGACTTTTTTTTAGGCAACTCTGAACCTATTTTTTCCCCAATTGGTAGCAAACTAATTTTAATACCTTTTAAAAACAATTTTAAGCCTAATAGGATCATAAAACTTGCTAACAAAAACTTTAGTAAAACTTGTGGCGGAAATTTTATAAATGTAAAGTGTAATAAAAATACTATAGCAATTATAGGACCAACTGTTTTTAATAAGTCTAAGAAAAAATCTTTAATATAATTTATTATCTTTAGCTTCATTTATATTCAATTTTATATCTTTACTAGTAGTAATAAATAAATATATAAACATATTATTAAAGTC
>Ga0136652_1000802_pt1 | contig 14349 bp, 12 predicted proteins | sample ConPoolayeEmetaG_FD_94864 | JGI IMG/M metagenome (GOLD analysis project Ga0136652, IMG submission 94864) | Hot spring microbial mat communities from California, USA to study Microbial Dark Matter (Phase II) - Cone Pool mat layer E metaG... ...
CCGTTAGAAGAGGGAATGCGGGGCGGTTCCCTGTTTAGGCTGACCCGGACGGAGGTTCGATCAGACAGCCCGGTCCTCGGCGGGCTGGAATTTGAACAAAGTTTATGAAAGAATAAGCTTATGGAAAAAATTCTTGTCACCTACCTCAGTCTGACCGGCAACACTCGGAAAGTCGCCGAGGCGATTTACGAAAGTCTTCCCGAACCTAAGACGATCCTGCCCGTTTCAGAGGTTCAGGATAGCGGCGAGTTCGGGCTGATTTTTGTCGGCTTCCCCGTCCATGCTCACTCCGTACCGCTGAGAATTGAGAATTTTCTTAAATCCCTGCCCCGGGGCAAAAAGGTGGCCCTCTTCAGCACTCATGGATCATTCACCGGGAGCCGGCTCTCCCGCGAAGCCATCGAACATGCCGTCGTTTCGGCATCGCAAACAAAGGTCATCTCAACGTTCTCCTGCCGGGGAAAAGTTTCGGCCGAAGCCCTAGAATTCCTCAGCCGTTCTCCGGAGCATGAGGTTTGGGCCGACATGGCGGTCTCGGCCCGCAACCACCCGAACGAGCAAGACCTGGAAGAGGCGAAAGAATTTGCCAAGTGGGTTCTGACGTTAAGCCGTCAAGCGTAAGATTAAAAACCCGACAACCCGTTTCGATAGAGGAATCATTCCTATCTAGACGCTTCCTCGAGTTCAAGAAGAACGCCGTTCAACGAGCGCGGATGAACAAAGGCCACCCGACTCCCTCCGGCTCCGGCCCGAGGAGATGATGAGACCAGCCGCAGGCCGGCCTGGTGAAATTCCTCCATCATTTTCTCGAGCGCCTCGACCTCCAGGGAAAAGTGATGAATGCCCTCCCCGCGTTCGGCCAGAAACTTCTCGATGGGAGAATTCTCGCCACAAGGGGCGAGAAGCTCGATCGTCGGCCCGGACGAAAAGCGAAGTTGAGCCAACCGGACTCCCATTTCCGGCAGCTCTTCGATCCCGCAGCTTTGGGCTCCGAGGAGAGCGGCCCATTTCGCCAGACTCCCTTCCAGATCCCTGACGGCGACGGCCAGATGGCCAATGCCCCTGATTTTCATTTCAGCTTCGCTCCTGATGTCTTCATTATTTTTTAAGGCGAGACAGGACTTCATCGGCTACGGTATAAGGATCGGTCTCCCGACGGAAAATCCGATCAACATAAGACTCAAAGGCAGAATCGGAGAGCCCTCTGGTGATCAGCCGAAAAATCTTTTCCCGGACGACGTCCTTGAGCATCCAGCCGATCAAGCGTTTGCGCCGCCTCTCGAGTTCGCTCTGCCGGCGAGAAAAAACGAGTCTCTGGATCTCGGCCATCAGGAGATCGACGCCATCGCCGCGAGTGGCCACGGTCTTGACTACGGGCGGCCGGTCGCCCTCCGAATAGCCGAGCTCGAGCATCGCCTGAATCATCTTTTCCATCTTTTCTGCGCCCGGGGTGTCGGCCTTGTTAATGACGAAAAGATCGGCGATTTCCATGATTCCGGCCTTGAAAGCTTGAATATCGTCACCCGCTCCCGGAGTTAGCACCACCAGGATGAAGTCGGCGAGTTTAACCACCTCGACCTCGTCCTGACCGACTCCCACTGTCTCGACCAGGACATAATCTTTGCCGGCCGCCTCGAAAATTGCGATGGCTTCTCCCGTGGCTTTGGCCAGCCCGCCAAGATGTCCGCGGGTCGCCATGGAGCGGATAAAAACGCCGTTGTCCACGCTGTGGCGCATCATCCGAATCCGGTCTCCGAGAATCGCTCCGCCCGAGAACGGACTCGACGGGTCGACGGCCAAAATTCCCACCGTCTTGCCTTCTTCCCGCAGACGGCTGATCATCTGATCGACCAGCGTGCTTTTCCCCGTTCCCGGAGCTCCGGTTATCCCTAAGATACAAGCGTCCCGGCGGCAGGAAAAGACGCCTTTCATCAGCTGCTGGGCTCGGGCACCGTCGTTTTCGACAAGCGAAATCGCTCGGGCGATGGACCGAGGATCCCCTCTCTGAATCCCTTTGAGCACTTCCCTCAATCCGGAGACGGCCATCGGCCCGGGTGATCTCTGCCTAGTATTCGGAAAGGATTTTCTGAGCGATGATCCAGCGCTGAATTTCGGAAGTCCCCTCCCCGATCGTGGCCAGCTTGGAGTCGCGATAGAATTTTTCCACCGGATAATCTTTTGTGAATCCATAGCCGCCGAGAATTTGGACGGCGTTTGACGACGCCCTGACGGCAAGTTCGGAAGCATAAAGCTTGGCCATCGCAGATTCCTTGGGAATCTTTTTTCCCTGATCCTCCAGCCAGGCCGCCTTGTAGGTCAGAAGTCTTGCCGCCTCGAGCTCTGTAAATCCGTCGGCCAGCATCCACTGAATGGCCTGAAAATTGGCGATCGGCTGGTCGAACTGGACCCTCTCCTTGGCGTATTTTAGGCTGAATTCAAGAGCACCTGCGGCGATTCCAAGAGCAAAAGCGGCAATGCTTACCCGGCCGCCGTCGAGGATGGCCATAGCCGCCCGATAACCTCCATTCTCCTCGCCCAGAAGATTTTCGGACGGAACTTTGACATCCTCAAAGATCAGTTCCGCGGTGTCGGCAGCGCGAATTCCCAGCTTGTTTTCCTTTTTCCCCGGCCGGAATCCCGGCATGCCCTTCTCCAGGATAAAGGCGGAAATACCGTTCCGTCCTTTCGTCGGGTCGGTGACGGCCATGACGACGAAGATCTCGGCCAAAGAGCCGTTGGTGATGAAAAGCTTGGTCCCGTTGAGAAGCCAGTGATCTCCTTTCCTCTCCGCTCTTGTCTTCATGGCTGCGGCATCCGAGCCCGCTCCCGCTTCGGTCAGCGCCCAGGCTCCCAGGGTCTGGCCCGAGGCAAGCCTGGCCAGGTATTTTTTCTTCTGGGCCTCGGTCCCGAATAGATGGATATGATTGGAAGCAAGAGAATTATGAGCGGCCACGACAAGGCCGACCGAAGGATCGACCTTGGAAAGCTCCTCGAGAATGATGACATAATCCAGGTTGGAATAGCCCGCCCCGCCGTACTCAGGCAGAATAATGATCCCCAGGAGTCCGAGGTCGGCCAGCTTGCCAGTCAACCCTTTCGGCCACTCCCCTTTCTCGTCCGCCTCCTTGATCAGGGGCGCGATCTCTTTCTGGGCAAAATTCCGGATCGCTTCCTTTAAGCTCTTCTGCTCTTCGCTGAATAAAAAATCCATCCCGGCTCCTTTCGACTCAGATCGCCCCTTATCTTACTGTTAACGTTGTGAAGAATCAAGCGCCGTTCGTAATGAACCGGATGGCGATTGACAGCCGGCGACGAATTGTTTAGAGTCAAAGAATGAGTGGCGGCCTTTTTCGCCTGATTTTTTATCTCCTTCTTGCTTACCTCTTCTATCTGGCCGTCCGCTTCATTCTCAGCCCTCCCCGCCGGAGCAAAAGGCCGCGGCCTTCTCGCCCTGTTTCGGGGATCATGGTCAAGGATGAAATTTGCAACACCTATCTCCCTCTGGAAGACGCCCTGAAGCTGAAACTCGATGACGGGGAACACTTCTTTTGCTCCTCGGGTTGCCGGGATAAGTTTTTGGAGCAAAAGAAAACGAAAGAGCCAGCCGAACCTTAAAGCCAGCTGATCCGGAAATCGAAAAATTCTCCTCGGTATTCCTCCCATTCCACGGAGAGGCCCTCAACGCGGGCAAGGGGCGGACCCTCTCTCAGCCTCGAGAGCAGGCTTTCCAGTCGGTCTTTTTCGCCCTCGGCCAGGACTTCCACCCGACCGTCCTCGAGATTCCGAACCCAGCCGGTCAGGCCGAGAGAAAGAGCCCATCGCCGAGTATGATCGCGGAAAAAAACGCCCTGGACCCGGCCTGAGACGATGGCATGAAGTCTTGCCTTCATTGGCTTTGAAATTATATTATCATAACGAAATCACCGATCGCAAAGACATGTCTCATCCGACGATGAAGAGGAAGTCTTCCGCCCAACTTGAGTTGGAAAATTTCGAGCTCGAAAAAGACTTGCCGGCGAAGCCGCGGCCAAAAGTCCTGCTTTCGATCGCCGGATTCGACCCTTCCTCCGGTGCGGGCAGTCTGGCGGATGTCGGAGTCTTCCGCCGGCTGGGTTTTGCCGGCGCGGCGATTCTTACCTCCGTCACCGCCCAGAACAGCCGCAAAGTGGAAGAGTTTATTCCTCTGTCACCCCGTTTTTTAGCCAAGCAATATGAGACGCTGATTTGCGATCTCCCAATTTTCGGCCTCAAGGTCGGGATGATCGGAAGCCGCAAAAACCTGCCGGTTTTGTCCCGTATCCTCGAAGAGCAAGCCAAAATCCCGCGGGTCGCAGACCCTGTTTTTCGCTCCAGCTCGGGCTTCTGGCTGCTCGAGGAAGATGCCGTTCCGGCCTACATCCGAGCGATCAAAGGAAAGCTCGCCGTCCTGACACCGAACCTCACCGAGGCCGCGCTCATCAGTCGCCTTCCAGTACGCAATCTAAACGAAATGAAAAGGGCCGCCGAGATAATCACTTCGCTGATCGATGCGCCCTGCCTCATCAAGGGCGGCCATCTTGCCGCCAAGGCGGTGGATGTCCTTTTTGACGGCCGGAGGTTCCGCCTCTTCGAAAAAGAAAAAATCCGGGCCGACGTTCACGGCACAGGCTGCCTGCTCTCGGCAAGCCTCACCTGTTTCCTCGCCCAGGGGCATCCCCTGGCTAGGGCGTGTGAACTGGCGTCGCGCTGGACCCGGCGAGCGATCCGGACAGCCGTTCGAATCGGAAAGGGCCGAGCGATCGCGTCATTCCATCTCTGAAACGGGGAGACTGAGGCGGTCGAAAATCTGATCCGCCCGACCGATGACCCGGGACGAAAATCGAACTCCCTGTTTTTCCGCAGCAGCCAGATTGAGATAGAGCCGAATCCGGCTCATTGATTGAAGCGGAATCTTGGCGGGTTCCTCGCCGTTCTTGATGCGGACGGCGATCCGACCTGTCTGATATCCCATCTCGGAGAAATCCCAGCCCAGCGCAGCACAGGCGCCCAGGCGAGCAAAGGGGGGATAACCGGCGAAAAGAGGGATCCCGTTTTCCAGGGCGAACCGCCCGATGGATTCGAACGACGCGTTGAGCGTGTTATCGGAAATCGGGCACAGGACGTCGATCTTTTTATTGAGCAGCATCTGAGCTGAGGTCAGGACTTCGTTCTCCCCGCCGACCGGCTCGGCGACGATTTCGAGACCGATTTCCTCGGCTCCTTGGCGCAAGAGCTCGAGATAATACTCCGAATTCAGCTCCGAAGGCGTCCAGAGAGTCCCGATCCTTCGTGCTTCGGGACAGGTTTCATGGACAAAGGCCAGGATCTGCTTGACCGGTCCGGTCGAAGCGATTCCCGTGACATTTCGCGGACCCGTCTCTCTTCCTCGGCCGAGTCCGAGGAGATGAGGATTAGCGACGGAAGTAAAGACGATCGGAATCCGGTCCGTGGCCATCAGAGCCGCCTGGAGGCAGGGGGTCGAGAGAGCGATGATGAGGTCGGTTCTTTGGGCAACGAACTCCCGAGCGATTCGCTGGGCTTCAGCCGGATCTCCCATCGCGTTCCGGACGATGATCCGGATGTTCAGACCGTCACGAAGGCCGCTGTCGGCCAGAGCCTGGAGAATCCCCTGCCGGGTTTCGTTCATGGTCGGCGCATCATTGATTTGAAAAAGGCCGATGGTAAAAAGACGGACCGCCTGTTTTTGGCAGCAGAGAAAAGCAAAGCATGAAATCGTCAGGATAGCGAGCCGTTTGAACATTTCGCTTTCAGACCGGCTGAGAAAAATCTTAACCGAAGACCGCAGCCATGGCAAGCCTCCGCTCGGCGGCGGTATGATCAGCGGCCCGTCAGATCCCTAAAAACGGACGGCGAGATGTTTCCCCCGCTCGCGACAAGCACCGTTCTTTTGCCCCAAAACAAGCTCGGCCTCTCGAGAAGTGCGGCGAGAGGAAGAGCACCGGCGCCCTCGACCATCCGACCGTGCTCGGCAAAAAGAATCGACATCGCTTCCACGATCCGTGATTCCCTGACCAAGACGATCTCATCGACAAGCTCGCGGCAAAGATCAAAGGTTACGGCGCCGACTTCAATTCCTCCAGCCACGGCTTCGGCTATGGTTTCTTTCTCTTCGATGTCGACGATTCGTCCGGCCTTGAGCGAGGCGGCCATGAAGGCCGAATGAATCGGCTCGACTCCGATGACCTGAAGATGCGGATGCCCAGTCTTGACCCAGGCGCCGATTCCGCTGGCCAAACCTCCTCCTCCGATGGGGATGACGATGGTATCCAGTTCTTGGAGATCGTCCATGATTTCGCGGCCGATCGTCCCCTGTCCGGCGATGATATCAACGTCATTGTAGGGAGATACATAGATACGGCCCGTTTCGGCGGCCAGCTCTCTGGCTTTAGACTCGGCTTTATCGCAGCCGCCGGCCGTTTGGACGATCTCGACTGGATATTCCTCCAGGCGGCGTTTCTTCTCCTCCGCTATGGACTCCGGCAACACAAGTGTCAACGGCATTTTTTCCATTCGCGCCGCCAAGCACATCCCCAGGGCATGGTTTCCGGTCGAGGCGGAAACCAGGCCCCGCCCCTTTTCTTCGGCAGACAGGCACCTGAGTTTGTTGAGGGCGCCCCGAAACTTGAAAGAACCTGTTTTCTGCTCGGTTTCCCATTTGACAAAAATGTCCGCTCCCGTAAGATCGCCAAGACGCAACGAGCGTTTAAGCGGCGTCCAGTGGATGTCCGACCGGATGCGGATCCAGGCGCGGTCAACTTCTGCTGCGACCCTGGCAGATAGAGCGGTCTCTTTCATGGGTAGAATCTTTATTTTAGGGAATTTCGCCTCCTCTGTCACTCGCGGCAGGCTTTTCAAGGTTCGGCAAATTCAGAGCGGCCTAAGGGGACGGTGGATGGCCGGTGAAATCATTTTTCTAAAATAAGAATGGAATCTTCCAGCCGGGTCGGAAATCAACCGTCCGAAGTCCACTCCTTGCCTTCCGGGGTGCTTTCTATCCTCCCGGCGATTCATTATAATAAGACCCCGATGAGTCGTTTCTATTTCGGGACAGCCGGCTGGAGCTACGAGGACTGGGCCGGGATCGTCTATCCGGAAAGGAAACCTCGGGGCTTCCATCCCCTCACTTACCTGGCGGCCTATCTCGACATCATCGAGATCAACAGCACCTTCTACCGGACGCCTTCGGCGATGATGTCGCTTTTTTGGATTCGAAGGGTGGCGGAATTTCCGGGCTTCCTTTTTGCTGTTAAAATCAACCGGGTCTTCACCCATGAAAGAAAAGATTGGACGGCTAAAGACGTAGACGATTTCAACCGCGGAATCGAGCCCTTGAGGTCGTCGGGACGGCTGGCTTCGCTACTCTTTCAGTTTCCCTGGTCCTTCGTCCGCTCGCCGGCCAATGAGGATTACATGATCGATCTCTTCCGTCTCTTCTCCGGCGACCCGCTGACGGTCGAGGTCCGGCATCTCTCTTGGGACGTCCCCGAATTCTACCAGCTTCTCGGGGCTCATCAGGTCGGATTTTGCAACATCGACCAGCCGGTCCTGCACAATTCGATTAAACCCTCGGCCAAGCACACCCGGACCGATTTTTCCTATGTCCGGCTCCACGGTCGGAATTACAAGGATTGGTTCCGCGAAGGAGCCGGACGGGACGATCGCTATAATTATCTTTATTCCCGCGAAGAGTTGGACGAGTGGGTGGAAAGAATCCGCCAGCTCGGTCAGAACACAGGCAAGGTCTTCGTCATCACCAATAATCATTACCGCGGCCAGGCTATGGCCAACGCTCTCCAGATCAAGAACATGATAACCGGCGAAAAACTGGATATCCCCGGCTCGCTGCTTAAAACCTACCCTGTTCTCGAAGAGATCGTCAAAAAAATCAGCCGGGGTCAGCTCGATCTTTTTGGGAAAAAAGAATGAACGGCAAAGGATCCTGACCGTGTGGTGGGAAAACAATTTTGTCCGAGTTCGACACGGACGCCTCTATATCGGCCGCCGTCCAGCAGAGGCCATTGCCCGCGCCTTCGGAACCCCGATTTTTGTCTATGGACGATCGCGAATTCTGGCCAACATCGACCGCCTCCAAACCATTTTTTCGCGGGCGACCGGCCTCGAAGTCAGGATTTGCTATGCCCTCAAAGCAAACCCCAATCCCGGCATTCTCGAAACGCTCCGCAAGCGAAATGGCTGGATCGACGCCGTTTCGCCCGGCGAAGTCGAGGCGGTGCGCCGGGCCGGGTTTCCAGGCGAGAGAATTCTGTTCACCGGCACGTCCGTCAGCCGGGAAGACCTGCGCCGGGTTTTCCGCCACCGCGGGGTGACCGTCAACATCGATGCCCTCGAACAAATCGAGTTGATGAAAGAACTGAAAGAGGCGGAATTTCCCGGGCGCCAGATCCGCGTCTCGGTGCGCCTCAACCCAGGAATGGGGCGCGGATTCAACCCGCGCGTAGTCACGGCCGGAGCCCGGTCCGCGGACGGGATTCCGGTGAAATTCGGCCTGGAAGAAAAGAAAATTCTTCCCGCCTTCGAAAAAGCGGCCTCTGCCGGGTTTCTGCCCGTTGCTCTGCACCAGCATCTCGGCTCCGGCTGGGTGGCCCAGGATTTTGCTGTCGTCAAAACGGCGGTGGAAAAAATGGTGAAAGTGGCCCGCGAGGTGGAGAAGAAAGGATTCCCGCTCGAATTTCTCGATTTCGGGGGCGGATTCGGACCCCGATATTCAAACGCTCAGCGACCTTTTCCGGTTGAAAAATATGCTTCTTATATCGGCCAGAAGATCGCCCGTTCCGGGCTCGGCATTCGGGCAATCGCCGTTGAGCCGGGAAAATATCTCGTCGCCGACGCGGGTGTCCTCCTCGTTGGCGTCGAATATCTTAAAGAAAGTCACGGTCTGCTGTTTGCCTGCGTCAATTGCGGAACCTTCAACAGCCTCCCCCGGCCGGCTGTCTATCCTCAGGCTTACCACGAAATCGTCAACTGCCGCGCGGTCCGAGGTCCCGACATGAAACCTGTGACCGTGGCCGGCAACTTGTGCGAAACCGGAGATGTCTTCGGTCGGGAAATCCTCATGTCTGTGCCGCGGCGAGGCGACGTCCTGGCCGTCCTCTGCGCCGGCGCTTATGGACGCAGTATGGCTTCCCATTTCAACCTCAGGACGATTCCGAAAGAAATCCTAATCTAAGTTTTCTTAATCTCCTAGCTGTTCATCGGCCAGGATCTTCCGCAACGCCCCCTCGAGTTCGGGGTAAAGAAAATGAAATCCATTGGCCAATAGGGCCCGAGGCATCGCTTTCTGCCCGCCGAGAATTGTTTCCTCGGCCATCTGGCCGAAAAGGAAACGCAGAAAGAATGAAGGAAGGCGAAGAAACGAAGGCCGTTTCATCACTCGGCCCAGGGTCTGGGCAAAATCTTTCATCCGCACCGGCAGAGGTGAGGAGAGGTTAAAAGGGCCACTCAGGCTGCCGTTTTCCAGAACAAAACGGATCGCCCGAACCTCATCCTGACGGTGAATCCAGGACAGCCACTGCCTGCCCGAACCGAGCGAGCCCCCGACAAAACAACGAAACGGCTTGAGGAACCGCGGCAAAACGCCGCCATCGCTGTCCAGAACCACCCCCGAGCGAATGATCACCCGCCGCACGCCCAGCCCCTCGACTTCTTTCGTCGAATCTTCCCACCGGCGGGCCAGCTCGGCCAGAAAACCTTCGCCCGGGGGCGCCGACTCGTCAAGCTCTCGGTCGGTTTGGAATCCGTAGAATCCTATCGCGGACGCCTGGACGAGCGTCTGCGATTTCGACGCGACTCCGCTTAAAGCCAGACAGATCGCCCGTCCCGCATTGAGCCGGCTTTCCACAAGCCGCTTCTTCTGTTCGCTCGTCCATCGGCCCGCTCCGATATTCTCGCCAACGAGATTGACAAACGCCCGAGCCCGCGATGCGAAATCCTGCCAGCCCTCGGCTGTTCGGCCGTCCCATTCGATAAGGAGGTGGCGATCTCCGAAGATCTCCCTGCCCTTATTTCGATCTCGGGTCAAGATGGCGACTTCCCATCCGGCCCGGCTGAGATGTTGGACAAGCGCCCGGCCGATAAATCCGGTCGCGCCGGCAATGATGATCAAATTCGATGTCATCAGCGCCTCTCTCAGAGCCGATCAGAACCCCAAACAAAGCGCTGCGCCGTCACCGCCGCCTCCTTTCTTTTCTTGAGATAATAGATATACGGCTCCAGGTTCTCATTCGGATCATGAATTCCATCGTAAAAAAGATGGATCACCGGAACGCCGAATGCTTGTTCCAGCCAGTCAAGAAGAGCGCGGCTGACGACTCCCGGGCAGCAATAGAGGGGGTTAATATGAACAAACCCATCCGGCCGAAAATGCTCGAGGTAATAAAAGACCTTGAGGAGATTTTGGGCGCTTTCTCCCCCGAGCTCCGGAGGAATACCGATTTTTCTCAACTTTTTGAGAAGAGAGCCTCCAAGAAGCGGATGGAGCCCGCCGAGGACAGGAGCTGCGGCCTTGCGAAATTGAAGGTCGTGATAGCGAACAAAAGCATTAAGGGCTTTCGCTTGAGCCAGGGAAGCAAGATCCCGGTCTCTCCGGCTTTTTTCGATTCGGTTGAGATAGGAAAAATAGCTGATATCAATAAACGAGCTGGGCCAGGCTTCGCCTCCAGCCGCCTCAATGGCCCCTTCGACATTCCGGTTGAAGGCGCTATTGCTCGTGACATAAAGATCGCCGAGAATGATCAACATCGGGCGTCTTTCATCGGAACCTCTTCTTCTGATGGCGGCGAAATCGGCCACGATTCTTTTGAACGCCTGGAGGACGTCTTTTTTCCCGACGATCGTCCGGCCGATCTTTCCCAGAGAGGCTTTCCTCACCTCTTCGGTCTCCCCGGCTGATTCTTCGTATGGCCTGACCCGGGCGGTCATCTGATTGATCAGGCCGCCCATGATGTAGCTTTTAAGGAGAGCCAGGCTGAGCGGTAAGGCAAATTGCTGCCCGGCCACATCGGTGGTGAAAATTTTCATCTCTTCGAAGCCGGCCTTCTTCAGCCCAGCCTGAACAGCGAGCGGAATCTGGGGAAAATTGCATCCCAAATAGGACGTCGGGATGATCGCAGCCGTCCGGCTCGCCGGCAGACCAGCCTTTTCGACCGTCTTGATCAATCCTCCCAGGATGGCCGCCACGGGGACACATTCTCCGCCGCCCACCCGCCTGAGGCCTTCGATAATCGATTCGGCGTTCTCCTCACAGACAACCGCCTCATAGCCGAAGCGTTCAAGAACGGCCCGGCCAAGATGGGTGGCGCTGTCGTCAATATGGGGGATCAGCCAGACCCTGTCCTTTCGCAATGGAAGAAACGTCACGGGACGAATCGTCTGAGCCGGACGGCGTTCCCAGTTCCGGAATGACTCGAGCGCGGCCTCGATGCGCGTCTGGTACCCGACTTCAGAACTGAGTTCATCGAGCTGCAGAATAAGGTATGGCCGGCCCTGCCTTTCCATGATTTCCTTAAAATAGTTCATCAGAAACGCGTCGGGGCTGCAGCGGAAATTCGTGACATAGACCGGAAACAGACGTTTGCTCTGGATGACCAGCTCCGCCGCCCGGAGGATACTTTTTCCATAGTGCCAGTGAACTTTGTTCAGGTAATCGCCCGTATAGCGCGGCGAGAGAGATTCCAGCGGCAACGTGTCCTGGGTCAATACTCGAACGCCGGCCTGCTGAATCAGATCCGGGATTCCACGGTTCAGAGAGCGATCGAGGAGATTGTACGGTCGACCGAGAAGCACAATCGCCATTTCATCTCTTCTCTCAACTTCGGCCAGGATGTTCTCTCCGAGCTCGCGCCGGGCATTCTTCAGGGCGAGAAATGCCTTTAGGCTCTCGTCCAGGGCCCGGCGAATATCTCTTTTTAGCAGCCGAAGGGGTTTTCCGATTGCCTGAGAGAGAGAATCGGCTGTTTCCTCTGGATCGAGCCTGAGATCGACAAGCGGCGAGAGGAGATTCTTTTTTTCACTGAAAAGGTCGGAGTTTCGAAGCATGACCGGAAGATAAGAGGTATAATAACAGAAAAAATTCCGTTTGACCTTGGGCTCGGACCTCGGTCCCTGAATCATCACCGGGAAAAAGACGAAATCCGCCCCTTCTTCCTGGAGCCAGTCGGCATGGCCGTGTGCTAAGAGAATGGGCGAACAGAATTCAGCCCGGGCCTGCCGTTTGCCCCTCGCCAGAATGTCCTTATGCTGAGGAGAGCATACTGTCCGGAAACCGAGGCTGGCAAAAAAATCTTCCCAGAACGGGAGATATTCGACGAGCGGCAGGGCACGAGGCAAGCCGATTTTTTCCGGTCGAGTCGGCTCCGCAAGCGGCTTCAGCCGGGTGGATTCCCTGGCCCGGGCATAAACCTTCTGTATTGAGTCAAAAGGAAAGCTTTTTTCTTTATGGCCCGAATCTTCGTACTCCCGACCGCACTGAAAGCCCCAGGCGGCCCGTTCGTCGCCTGTGTCGACGATCGTGATCTGACAGCGGTTACGGCAGTAACCGCAAATTTCGGTCCGCTGGGCGTGAGAAGTCCGGAAAAATTTAAGACCGAGAAAACTCGACCTGGCGGGGCGGCGTTCGTCAAGGAGAAGACAGACTCCCAAAGCTCCGGCAAGATGGCAAAAGCGGGAGACCCGAATGGGCTTGCCGATTGCCCCCTCGAAAGCGGCGACGAGAGCTTTATTTCTCGCCGTGGCTCCCTGAAAGCAGATTCTCTCGCCGAGTTTCGCTTGACCGACGACCCTCATCAGATAGTTATCCCGGACCGAATGGAGGACCGAGGCCATCAGTTCTTCCCTGGGCCAACCCTCCGCCAAAAAACGGCTGATGTCTCTCTCCATATAAACGGTGCAGCGGTCGGAGATGACCGGGCCGCTCCTCCCCAACGCCAGGGCCGAGAAATCTTCCAGCGAGACATTCAGCCGCTTGGCCTGCTCTTCGATGAATGAGCCTGTTCCGGCCGCGCAGATGTAGTTCATGATGGCCTGGACCACGGCGCCCCTCTGGACCCGGATGAACTTCGAATCCTGGCCGCCGATCTCGATCACCGTGTCGACATCGGGGTCGAGGGAAACAGCCGCGCGGGCATGGGCTGTGATCTCGTTGATAACGAGATCGGCGTGGATCAGCTTGCCGATCATCTGCCGTCCCGATCCGGTCGTCCCCGCAGCCAAGAACTCAAACTTGAGGCTGTGCACTTCTTCAAGTGCGGTCAGGACCTTGAACAACCTCTTGACAGCGCCGAGCGGATCCGAACTCGTATAGGTATACAGTCCGAGAAGCACCCGGCCACTGCCTTCCATCAGCGCCAATTTCGTGCTCGTCGATCCGATATCGATGCCGAGATAAACGCGATAAAATTTTCCCCGGCCGAGGTTTTCAAAGAGCGAAATCTCGACCTCGTCTTGATGCCGAGTGAGGACTGCCGAAAAATCGGGATAATCCGAGCGCTTAAGGGCAAGGGCTGGGTTAAGCGGAACAGCGTCGTCGCGGCGGCTGACCCGAGCTTTAAGGACGGCGGCCGGATCGATTTCCTTCTCGGCCAGGAGGGCGGCTCCCAAAGCGGGGACGAGTTCGGCCCGAGGGACGACTTCGATCCTTCGACCGAGGATCGTTTCGAGGGTTGAAACGACGCGCCGGTTCAGGGCCACTCCTCCGGCGAGATAGATTTTTCCCAGGCTGTCTGCCTTTTTGAGCAGGGTGTCGGCGAGGCAGCGGGCGACGCCGTCGCAGAGGCCGGCGGCGATCCCGGCCGGAGAATGTCCCTGCTGCTGGCAGTGGATAAGGTCGGTCTTGGCAAAAACAGCGCAGCGCGTGGCAATCGAGGGAGCGATTCCTTCAAACCCGGCCGCAATTTCCGATAGCTCGGCTGTGCTGATCCCAAGCCGGCCAGCCTGCTGGTCGAGAAAGACTCCGGTTCCCGAGGCGCAGTCGGTGTTGATAGCGTGGCCGCTGTAGCTCCCGTCGCTGTTGAGCCTGATTAGATAGATATTCTCCCCGCCGATGAGGAGGAGAGAATCTGGGTTTTTTCGCGCGGCCCATTTCGCTCCCTCGACCGCGGCCACAACCTCGTTGATCCTCAGAAATTCGGGGAAGGCCTTCGCTCCCCGGCCGGTGACGCCGATGAGCGGCCGGGAATCGCTTCCGAAATTCAGCCCTTCGGCCAGCACGCCGCCGATATCACCGTGATGAAGCCGATAGGATGCGGAGATCAATCTGCCGTCGAGGAGGACGGCGATTCCGATAGCGACCGAACC
>Ga0136652_1000804_pt1 | contig 14327 bp, 10 predicted proteins | sample ConPoolayeEmetaG_FD_94864 | JGI IMG/M metagenome (GOLD analysis project Ga0136652, IMG submission 94864) | Hot spring microbial mat communities from California, USA to study Microbial Dark Matter (Phase II) - Cone Pool mat layer E metaG... ...
ATATAACATAAATATTTCACTATTTTTGATTTTTCATCCAAGTATATACCATTAATTTGCTCTCTCGCATTAACTATAAGACGTAAAACCATAGAAAGTTTTTATTCACAAATATGTCGCAAAACGAACACCCACCGCAAAAACAGTCCATTTTTAGAACAATACAATGAGACATAAAAAAGTATATAGTGTTTCAAGGCAGAAAACCACGAAATGGCTCCTATAAAAAAAGATGAATTTACCAAAAGGCATATTTCCTGATAATCTTTCAGAAATAATAAAGGTAGTAATAGAAGTTGAACCAACTTGCAAGCTAAAGATAGAATAAAAAAGGCATTACAAATTATTCTCGAAGCAGGATATCAGGTAACTCCTGAGGCACTAAAAGCCTTTTCACATTATGAAAATCCAGAAGAGCTTGCAAAGGAATTAATTTTAAAAATTGAAGAAAACTCAGAAAAAATAATTGTAATAGACAACAGGTACATCAACTTACTAGAAGAAAAGTTTGCGAAGGAGGAAATAGAGAAAACCGAATCTCAAGAAAGTTATGAGCAAATCGCAGAAAAAACTAAAACAGAAGCAATAGCCACGAAAACCCAAGAAGTAGGCCCAAAGATAACAAAAAGCGCGGAGTCTAGTTTTACAAACCAAGCATTATTAGTACAAGGAAGCCCTAGAAGGTATTTAGCAAAGGATATTGATGCCAAATTTGAAGTAATATTCAATCCAACGGGAGTAATAAAAAGCAAAGGCACACTCGATGACTTCATAAACTACTTTATAGACAGATACAAGAGGATATACAATATAATAATAAAAAGGGGGGATATCGAAAACATATTCAAACTCTCAAAAATTCCTTCAGGCAAAGATAAACAAGTCCACATTATAGGAATGGTAACATCCATACAAAAAACAAAGTCAGGAAACATTTTACTAGAGCTAGAAGACCTTGAAGGCACGATTAAAGCCATCATATATGAAAAAAATAGTGAATTACTAAAAAAAGCAGAGTACATTATGCTAGACCAAGTAATGTGCTTTAAAGGTTACTTGTCTAATGATATATTCAACGTAAACGACTTCTTATGGCCCGATATACCACTCAAAAATGAACGTAACAAGGCGAGTGAACCAGTCTGCGCCGCATTTATTTCAGATACCCACTTTGGTAGTAAACACTTCTTAGCTGACTCATTTAAAAGATTCGTACAATGGTTAAGGGGGGAAATAGGAGACGAAAAGAGTAGGGAACTCGCAGGACGCGTAAAATATCTGTTAATCGCAGGGGATATAGTAGATGGCGTAGGCATTTACCCCACACAAGAAGAAGACCTACTAGTAACAAACATTTATGAACAGTATGAATTAGCAGCAAAATATTTAGAAAACATTCCAGAACACATAAAAACAATCGCTATTCCGGGAGGACACGACGCCACTAGAATAGCGCTACCCCAACCCGCAATACCCAAAGAATACGCAGAACCACTGTACGAAATAGGTATAGAAATGTTAGGAGACCCAGCCCAGATTCGAATTCACGACATCGAAGTTCTAATGTACCATGGCGAAAGCCTCAACGATGTAATGGCATCGATCCCGATAGATAAAACAAAACCACACAGAGCAATGATGGAATTAATAAAAGGTAGACACCTAAGCCCAATATACGGAAACACAGCAATAGCCGCCGAACCACAAGACTGGCTAGTAATTGAAAGAGTACCAGACATACTACACTGCGGACACATACACATTAATGACACTGGAAGCTACCGGGGAGTGATTCTGCTAAACTCTGGAACCTTCCAAGCACAAACGGTATACCAAAAATCAATGGGATTAGAACCAACTCCAGCCAAACCAATAATCCTTGACCTAGAATCACACAAAATCACAGAATTAAATTTTCTCTAATCAGCGCTTATCACCAAAAAGAGTACAAATTTTGATATCTTATTATGATATCTTTTAAAGATGTCAAAACTAATCTTGATAAGGGGGCGGCATATAATTAACAACCTTTTTAATATGATAGTCACTTTCAAGTATCTCCTTTATCTGTTTAATCGGAACATTAATTTTGATTTTCTTAGTCATACCATAACGCCCCTCACTCTTAAGCTTAGCAACTATTATTCCAAGCATATCCAATTCCGCAATAAGACCACTAACACGTCTCTCCCCCAATGTTTCTAAGTCAACAATCTTACAAAGATCCGAATATACGCTATAAACGCGGCCAGTAGTAACTTTTGAAGACTGGTTCTTCTCCAACAAATAAATACTATAAAGTACAAGTTTAGATTGAACTGGCAGAGTTGAAATCACCTCAGAAATCCGATCAGTTTCTAAGATATTCTGCGCCATCTTAACATGCTCTTCTGTAACCTTACTTGCCCCCATCCTCTCAGCTTGCTCACCGGCAACACGCAGGAGGTCCAAAGCGCGCCTTGCATCGCCATGCTCCCTAGCCGCAAGAGCAGAACAAAGATTAATCACACCAGGCTCCTCTAAAACACCATCAAAAAAGCTCATCTTCGCCCGCTCCCTAAGAATATCCTGGAGTTCCAACGCACCGTAAGGCGGAAAAACAAGCTCTTCCTCCCCCAAACTACTCAAAACACGAGGATCTAGATTCTCCTTAAACTTAAGATTGTTAGAAATCCCAATAATGCTAACCCGCGCTTTTTTCAGAACAGAATTATTAATCCTAGTCAAATCGTAAAGCACAGCATCACCATCTCTATCCACTAATTTATCCACCTCATCCAAAACAATAATCATAAGCCCCCTTTTTGAATCCAAAGCCGAAATAAAACGATTATAAACCTCATCTGTGGGCAATCCAGTAAAAGGCACATCAACACCCAAAGTCTCACACAAATGAGCGAGAACACGGTAATTCGTATTAACAGTACTACAATTCAAATAAACATAGTTCGGTATAGAAACACCCAACTCCGTACATTTCTCGGCCAAATGCTTCAAAACATACTTAATCACTGCTGTCTTTCCAGTTCCAGTTTTCCCATAGACGAATATGTTTGATGGTGTTCCACTTTTCAGGGCGGTGGCTAAAATGAGCCCCACGCGGCTTATCTCCTTGTCGCGGTGTGGTAGGTTCTCAGGGATGTAAGTGGGGCGGAGAACCTCTCGGTCTTTAAATATCCTGGGGCCTGACAGATATTTTTCGAATATTACATCGAGGGGCTTTTCACTCAATTCCTGAACCTCTCATAGTTGATGGTAACCTCAAGCAAGGAACTAATCAAATAAGAAACCGCTTCCGCGCTAAATTCCCAATGATTCCAACCCAGAATAGGGGGGTGGTGGGCAAAAGTTCCATTTGAAATCAAGGTAATAAAGGTTACGTAGAAATATTTTGATAGAAGTAAAAATATGTGAGTAATACCTCCGACGAGAAAGATATCTATAATAGATATCAAAAAGTAGGAATCAGAAAAAGATGCCAAGAAAAGTTTTATGAAAAAATGTAGTCAAGTTGTGAGAGAGCCGCTAACTTATCCTTAGCGTTTTCTGCTATCAGGCGATAGCGATACTGCTTGCGTGTGCCTGTTCTCTCAAGAATGGGTTCCTCACTATCTTCAAAAATCCTTGCAAGATAGGTGGAAATAGTACTTAGAGGAAGCTCTTCTTTGAAGAGATTAGTATACTGTTCATGAACATCGTTAGAAGTAAACCAGCCGTGCTTAAAACACTTCAATAGAACGATCTCCACCTTCTCCTTCATAGAGAGACTATCCAAATTAATATAAGAACCAGACGCAGAACTATTTGCAGACACTACGGTTTCCCGCTCAGCCGACGAAAGCTTTCTAGATAAATCCTCTATCATTGAAGCTACAAGCTGTGGGGGAAGTTTACCTTCTAGCGTGAGCGTTATTTTGCTATTGGTCTCAGGATCCGAGATTTCAAATTTGTATTTTCTTTTGGCCAATCTAAGCTTTCCACCTGAAATTAAGGTGAACTATTATTTAGACTCACAAGTATATATAGTTTGTCTATGAATAATGCAAAATGTGAATACCAAAAAAAGAAGTAAAATACCAAAAGATAAAAGACTTTGACTTAAATACAAATAAAAGGCAAAAATAAAAATTCAATTTGAAAAATAAGCAATTATATAAGATTAAATAAAAAAATAAGTAAATTTTCCACAGATTTCTACATTAACAGATTCACAAAAACCCACACAGCAAAAAGAGGAAAAAAGAATTTTTTGAATCAATTTCCAGTGGAAACAAAGGGGTAAGTAATAGAACTCATATTAACAGGAAAATACAACCCTTTTTCTAAAAATAAGACCTAAAATGCACAATTTTACTCCACACATTAACAAATTGAGCGCCACATGTGAATAATAAAAATATAAGGGTATAAAAAGTTTTTAGTGCACTTTTGGATTTGGGGCTGGTTGGAGGGGCAAATTTTCTCTGGAAGAGGTGTCCTGGCTCCCCCCTGGAAATAAGCCCTATGAGGGCGCCTTTTGCCAAAAGGAGGAACAATTGGGAGGGAACTGGAACCACCAGAATTCTGCTTTAAACCAAAATCAAGGCGATCTTCCAAGCGATTTGCACCAGAAACTTTTAACGCCCAAATATAAAAATAAAAATTCAGTAACCCAATAACCAAATCAGGTTCTATTTTGGCGCGTCAAAGGGGATAATTAAACGAAAAAAGGTTGTCACCGATAAAGCCTACGTAGATCCTATTTTTTGCGAATAAGAGACCGACATCAAAATTAGATATCAATATAAGATATCTTTAAATGAAATCATATACAAGCTCGTGACTTAGAATTAGCTACACATGTTCTAAAAAATATCCACATCACATAAAATTTTAAAAAAGCAAAGCCCAAAAAGTGAGACAAAAGGCGAGGGATCAAATATTAACTACATATACGTCTATGACGTTTTACCAGGGAAAAAAAACGACCCCTTAAGGATTAAGTTCTATAAAGAATTATTCGGCTTCAGATACGCCTGGAAGACAAAAAACAACACGAAAGTAAAACACAAAGCAGGTTTGCTGGACTATGAAGGTTGCGAGGCAGCAGGTGACAGTGCAATAATAGTCCCCGAGCAGTATGTTCCAGTATATAATTCATTTTTCAAAAAGTACCAAAACATAATTTCGTGCAGAGTTTTTGCAATCCAAAAAGAGATAGAGCTATAAAAAGTTGGTACACGTGTTCTAACAAAACGCAACTAGTTCCCACAAAAAATTAAAGTCAATACGCCTACCCCTTCATTTCCACTGTAAGGGTTAACTACTTAAATATTCATTTATTTAAATAGTTAATAATTAACTACTCCCCCATTTTAATTTGCTTTTTCATATATTTAAACATACTTATCTAAGTTTTTGGACTAAAAACTCAAATAATTATTATAAAATAATTCAAGCAGTTTTAGGCGATGAATTCCAGTAGAAAGTGAGGGGTATGTTACTGCAGAGCTCCCACTTTCAGGATACTTTTTGTCTACCCTACAACTTTTCTCAGGTCCCTGCAAGTACAAAAGTTAAACATATGAGTGATAATCTTGATGTTTTATTCCTAGTTTTCACTTAAATTTCGTATTTAAAAAATGGTGATCTCTACTTTTAAAATAGCGTCAAATATGGCGACTTCAAAATGAATGGTTTTTATCGCCTGGGCATATAGGGTCTTTAAACAAATTCCTGAGACTCATTTTTGACCCCCGTAAAGAGTACACGTTCAGTTCCAAATAACACTTTCAAAAATTTGGCTCGAAGTCCTCAGAGTAATTTAGAAAAGGAATATCCAAAGCACGCTTTCTAAATGCTATAAAGATGCACTTGTTTTTCGTTGCCTCTGGATTTTCAAAAATTGTTAGGGCTATCAAGTATTGGGAAGACGGGTTTAATTATATTTCTTTTGTGCTTCTCTTATTTGGTGAGGTTGTTTGGGTGATTGCTTTTTCCGTTGTTCTGCGGCGTTGTTCTTTTTTATAGGATTAAGAATTGGGGGCGCTTCTATGGAGGGGAGGCGTGAGGCTTTGTGGCTTCGCTAGGGAATATTTGAAAACTTTGGGAAGCGGGTTTTCGTTAATTTTACTTTGGTGCTTTTGCTGTTGGGCTTGTTTTTTTTGGTTTAAATTTGAGTTATTTTATGGTTGTGGAGTTGTTAGGTGTGTTTTGGGACCTTGTTTTGTGTCTATTTTGATACGTATATAGTCTCTAGGTATTACTTCCTTTATAAATAGCCTTGTTTTTTTTGGTTTTTGGTGGGGTGGGCTCTGCGTATACACTTTTGTAAACATTTTACGAGAATTTCTATATACTTCTGTTCAGAATATAGTTTTATGGTGCTTGCTCCTCTCCCCTGTGTTCCTCTGCTTTTATTTTTTTGAGCTGCCCTGTGGTTTATTTTTTTATGTCGCGTGTTGATTTTGGTCAAATTTTATCACAATTCGATTTGTGGATATCTTTTTTTGATATCTTTTTTTGATATTAGCATCTGATTTCGATATCTTTATCAGTAAATTATTGGTAATAAGATAATCGCTTAAGTGGTTTAGTGTTGCAATCTGGGTTAAAAATCATTTAGACATAGTTAATAAGAGCGATATTATAGGAGGATGTTGCGGTCTTATCCCAATAAGCTTATTTAATTTCGAGGTGATGCATATGGAAGAAAAATTTGGCGCGGTTGGTAAACTTTACCCTTCTGTGGCCGAAGCTAGGAACGCCTATTATGCCCATGTCGGATGGAAATGGAACCCGTTTTCAAAGGTTCGTTTAAGTGACCCTGAGCTTTTTGTTGCTTCTACTGACGTGATTCTAGAGATCGATGATTATATAAAGGCGAAGGAAAGGCACCTCCTCATTACTAGTGAAGAACCCGGTATGGGTAAAACTATGCTTTTAGAGTTAATTTATAATGATCTTACTAATTTAGCAAAGCAGGGAGATCCAGAATACTTGTTTCGCCCAATAGTAGTTACTCAGAGTAAATTATTTGTGCGCCAGATGGGAGAAGTAATAGCTCAAAAATTGGGTGTGAAGTACAAGAGCAGAATGAGTTCAGAAGATATTTACACTTTGATTAAGAAAGATATTATGACGCATTTCCTTTTGACTAATCAGATTACCTTGATTTTTATTGATGATTTTGGTGATAATGATTCAGAAGTTTTTATCAAAATTAAGGAGTTGGGGGACTTAACTCAGAAGGATGCCAATAACTTTCTCTTAAATGAAGAATCGGACTTTAAGAAATTTGCTAGTTCCGCGGGTTATCAAATATCCAAGGATAAGTTGAATGAGTTAAGGGAGTGCGCCCTAAATCCGGAGAGTAGGGATCAGATGATTTGCATGCTAATACTTACGGGGACAAGGACTCATGCCTTAGGGCTGAAGGCGGGGGTCCCCCATCTTTATGATCGTTGCTGGGAAATCGAACTTGAAAGGCTGAATGAAAAAAAGGTCAGAGAATTTATAGGAAGGAGGTTGTACTGGGCTAGTGGAAAGCTGGGAAGTTTTAATGAGAATAACTTTGAAATTTATCCTTTCGAAGAGGACACTATCCCTGTCTTAACGGAGAAGGCTCACGGTGTGGGGCGTGATATCCGGTTGCTTTGTAACCAGAGTGTTTTTGTTGCAGCTTCAAACTTTAAAGAAGGTAGAAGTGAAAAAATAACTAGAGAAATAATCGAGGCGTTACCTCCTGTTGAAAAACTAGTTGATTGATATCAAAGACATCAAAAAAGGATATCTTAATAAGTAACCATTTTAATGATATCATAAATAGATTACTATTAACTGATATCTCAATAATGATATCAGTATAATAATTTCGGGTGTTGATATCTTGCCTAGGCTTACTAAAATTGCTGAGGAAGAAAGACGTAGGCGCGCCATGAGGGAAAAAATAGAGGACGTTTCTGAATCTTCTGTAGCTGAAACTGGAAAAACTTCTCATATTTCTGATATTACTGGTGGAATGGGTAAAAGCGAAACAGCAGTTGAACGTGTTTATGAGTCTGATGGGGTTAAGGTTGTTGAGAAAGTTATTTATCGTTATACTAGGAAGGATCCCATAACTCTTCTTGACACTAACTTTAATGTGAGAATGCCTAGTAGTTATTTAGAATTATTGAAGAGGAAATTTGGGGAAAAGGGAGCTACTGTTTTTTGTAGGATAGCTATCTTAGAAAAAATGGCAAAAGAATTCTCTAAGAGTGAACTTGATCTTCTAAAATTCTCAGAATTATTAGATGAGCAAAATCAGAGTTTAACCAAGAAGTCATAGATATTTACGTACCCTAGATTTCGCTAATGGTAATCCGACGAAGGAAAAATTCCCATAGCCTAGTTTTTACTCAAATTTGGTATCTTTTTTAGTTATCTTTTTGTGATATCAAAATTGTGCCGTATCAACTCCTTTTTATGAACACTCTTTTGATAAATTTTCGGCTCTGCTATACGAATATATGAGAAATGCAGCGCACAAAAACTAATCCTAGGAACCATTTTTGCTTTGCGAACAAGTCTTATGGTATATTCCTTGCCAAAAAAGAGCTTGAGATAGGCTGTGTGCTATTCACTACGACTAGCTAGAAAGAAGGGGTCTGCATATTTTTGGATCATATCTAGTAGGTTTCTTTCTAGTATTTCTAGTGCTGCTCTTTTTTCTTCGCTTATTTCTTGTCCAAAACTTATTTCCATTTGTTCCATATAATTGCTTATAATGTTGGACATATCAAGATATGGGTGTAAGCTTGGGCTATCTAGAATACCAACGTATCCCAGTAGTACTAAGGAGTATATTGCTTTTATTACGTTGGCGCACGCCTGCCCCAGAACTCTTCTGAAGGCTCCTCGAGTAACTCCCTTTGTTTTTAGTGTAGGGAATTTACGTTTTTTACTTGGTGACCTTAAAAAGCCTTTAATCTTATATTTCACGGGTTTGCCTGCGCCTTCATCTAACAGGAAATTAATTAGAAGTGTTTCAAATTGGATAGGCGTGATGTTAGATGATTTAAGCAATTTATTGACGATGGGGTCTGATAATATGTTCTCAATGTATTTTCTTACTTTTTCAATATCTTGCTTTTCTGAGTTACCCTTGTCTTTGGATAACATCTTTTTCCCTCCTTCCAAACTCTTTTTGATGTCAATTTTCGATATCATTTAGTGGTATCATTTAACTTTGCAGCCGCAATAACTGCTTGCCCTACAGAAATCCCTGCATCTCCTGGAGGGATTTTTTGGTGTTCAATGAATTTTAGATTGTTTTCTTTCACTAGTTTGCTTATTATGTTATTTATAGCTTCGTTATATGCCACCCCTCCGGTGAATCCTATTATTTTTATGCCTGTTTCTTCGGCTGTTATTATTGCCATTTGTGCCAGTCCTTCTGCGAATGCTCTTTGGCCTGAGGCGGCTAAATCTTGGATTTTGTTTTGGTTTAGTTTTTCCAATATGTCTATGAGGAGTTTTGTGGTGTCGAATACGTATTTCCCATTTTGCTTTTTTATTTCTGGGGTTATTTTTATGTGGTCTTTGCCCTTTGTGGCGATTGATTCGAGTCTTATGGCCGGTTCCCCCTCATACGTTTTTTCCAGACATATTTTTAAAAGTGCCGAGATAGAGTCTAAGACTCTTCCCGAGCTTGTGGTTGTAATATACTCCTTTTTTCTTAAGGCACTAAAAACTACTTCCATTTCCTGTTGGCCGTATTTGAATCCCTCAATGTAATTCTTGATTAGTATTTGTCTGAGTTCGTCCTCAGGTATCGCTTCGCTGAGTATTGCAGTCAACATACGTGTGGGATATTTAGTGCTGATGTCCCCTCCTGGCATAGGTTGGGGTTTTAGATGCGCTAATCTTTCCATAGAATTATACGTAGTAAGCAGAATTTCGCCGCCCCAAATTGTTCCATCTTGCCCATACCCTACTCCGTCACTTGTTATGCATATTATCGGTTCAGTGATATTATTTTCTGCCATTAATTTTGCTGCGTGAGCGTGGTGATGTTGGACTCTTACTAATTCTACGTTATGCGTTTCAGCGAATTTCTCTGCGTACCTTGTAGTATAGAAGTCGGGGTGCAAATCGCAGGCAACTGCATCTGGCTCAACGAGAGTTAGTTTTAACATTTGATTAACCACGTTTTCATGGAATTCTATAGTTTCTAGGTCTCCTGAGAGGTTTCCTATATGTTGACTTGGATAGCATCTATTCTTTTTCATTACTGATATAGTAGCTGTTAGTTCGGGTCCTACTGCCAGAATTCCTTTTCCCTTGTATTCTAGGATTATATCTATTGGCTCTGGTACGAATCCTCGGGATCTGCGGATGATTTTAGTTTTTCCATTTATTACTTTTATTACTGAATCATCAGCTCTTTGGTAGATTTCTCTATTATGTAATAGGAAATAATCTGCTATGTGTCTTAGCCGCGATATTATTTCGTCATTTGATATGGACATGGGGGTGTCTGTCGTATTCCCGCTTGTCATTACAATTGCGGGGTCATCAATTTTTTGGAGTATAAGATAATGGAGTCCGGAGTATGGTAGCATCACTCCAACGTTGTGGAGTCCAGGGCTTATCCACTCGGATAGACTGTAGTTTTCAGATTTTTTCAGTAAAACTATTGGGCGCCTATAAGAGGAGATGATTTCTTCTTCATATTCATCTAACGTAGCATATTCTCGAATCTTATCAAGATTTAAGGACATTATCGCAAATGGTTTATACCTCCTGTCCCTCTTTCTTTTGCGTAATTCCAGTATGCATTCATCATCCGTTGTGAGGGTGGCAAGGTGTGTGCCTCCGATTCCTTTTATTGCTAGAATCTTCCCCTCTTTAACTATGTTAGCGGCGTCAGTTATTGGATCTTCACAATTAACTACACTCCCCCCTCTATCATAAAGTACCAATCTTGGCCCACATTTTGGGCAGCAAATACCTTGTGCGTGGTGTCTTCTATTAAAGGGGTTATTATATTCTTGCTCACATTCAGAGCAAAGTGGAAAATCTTTCATGGTTGTCCTCATTCTGTCATAAGGCAACTCTATAATCGAAGTGAACCTGGGACCACAGTCTGCACAACATGTGAAGGGATATCTATAATGTCGGTCTGTTGGGTTAAGGATATCGTTGAGGCATTTATCACAGATTGATATATCTGGAGGTATGTAGGAACTTTTCAGAGCGCTCGCCTTGGAGCTTCTACTAATAGTAAATTTTTTAAACCGCCCTTGATAAGAACCCCAAATCACACTTATTTTTTCATATACCGCCATAGGCGGTTTCTCTCTTTTTAGATCTTGGATAAAATTTTCAATCGCGCTCTTCTCTCCCTCAACAATAATACGAACTCCTGCATCGCCAAGATTCTGAACATACCCCGCAAGCCCCCACTTTACAGCGAGTCTATAAACAAAAGGCCGCATGCCAACTCCTTGGACAATACCGCTGCAATTAATTTCACAGGAAGCCTTCAATAAAACCAACCGCTTACTCTTATCCTTTTTTTAATTCTTTCCTCGATTCTTGGAGCAGTTGACAGGGTTATATAATTTTTCTCGGTTTTTTACCCGCTAAATCCCTCTAATCTATTAGCGTGAAGCAAAAGAAAATCCTTCCATTAACGATATGGGAAGTATATGCGTTTTATCAATACAAGTCACTCTTAATATTCTTATGAGTAATATTCTTATAGGTAATATTCCAATTATTAAATGAATATTTTTGGTAGGTGGGTTTATTTTGTTTCGACTTCCCACTCCGGAAGATGTGAAAAAGCTCAGAAAGAAAGTGGGTTTAACCCAAACCGAATTAGCAAAAAAAGCAGGAGTAAGTCAATCCCTCATAGCTAGAATTGAAAGAGGCTCGGTAGATCCCAGACTCTCTACACTGCAAAAAATATTGAGTGCTATGCAGGAAGCAAATGAGGAATCTCTTACTGCAAAAGACATTATGTTTTCCCCTGTCATAACAATTGATTCTGAAGCACTAGTCATTGAAGCTACCGAGTTAATGAGAAAAAATGATATCTCCCAACTACCAGTTGTCAAACATGGACGCCCCGTCGGGAGCATAAATGACCAAATCATTGTTCAACATTTATCCAAAGGGCAGCAAATTTTCCAGAAAAAAGTCGAGGAAATAATGGAAGACGCGTTTCCTAGCGTCAGTCCCTCCACCAAAATTAATGTTATAAATCAACTACTTGCAAGCGGAAACCCCGCGGTTCTAGTAATTGATAAAGGAGAAATTATAGGAATCATTACAAAAATAGACTTCATATCCGGAGCAAGATAAGAGACTAAATTATCAAGCATAAATTGAAGCTTTATGTTTTGAGATAATACAACAAATTAATATACAAGGATTCTTAAAAAAATCTTGGATAATTGCAAAGAGTCAGAGCCGGGTTAGCCAAGTTAAACACACAATTCTGTGTGTGTATGGCCATGGTACGGCGGTAGAAGCAATCTCTTGTGTGAGACGCTGCAGAAGCTCGAGATCAAATCAGTCTCTCAGGTGGGTCGGAACAAGAAACCTACTAGCGGATACCGTTTCGGCCGCAATTCCGCTGCGTGAGTTCAAATCTCACACCCGGCGCCACTTGAAACTAACCCGCCGTAAAGTAAAGTGTCCAAGCCCCTTCTCAAAAACAAGACTAGTCTAGGCAAACTTAAGGTTGATAAACCAGCAGAGTTACTTTTATTGCTACTTGTTTTTGTACTCTTCGTGTGGCGGTGAGAACATATTAACCACAACAGATTTTTCTAAGGCTCCAAGTGAATGAAGCGTATTTCCCTTAACAAGATACGAGTTTCCTACTTGAATTATTCCCAAGTCTTCATTTTCTATCTTTACCCTCGATTTCCCCTCAACAATATATCCAACTCGTTCACTTAGGTGTTTGTGAAATGGAACCACACCGCCTCTTTCATAATACATAACCGTACACATAATATTTGTTCCTGTTGCAAGAGTTTTAAACGTGACACCTAGCGCTTTTCTCAACTCAACACTAGCTGACCTAACAATCATACGACCAACCTTCTGTGCAAAACTAATTATGTGAAAGTATAATTGTTTTTTATTCGCTGAAAATTTAAAGCGAGATGTAAACCTATTTTCCGGTGTTATTCAATATTATTCAACGCTATTACCTTTTCTTATTTAGATTAACTCTTTTTGAAATGTACTTGCTTTTTGATATCAAAAAATGATATCTTAAATTTATGCTTTCTTAACTGAGGCAGGCGTTCATTTTTGCACGTATTTAGTTGAAAAGGCCCTAGGCGACATTACCACCTCTCCTTTTCGAAAATGAGATTTGTTTCAGACTACTCCCGCATTCAATTCTCGTCCAAAATAAAATAGGTCCTTTTTTGGGTTTCTTAAACCTATTATCCTTTATTCGGTCACAACAGCTAATTGCATACATTTTTTTAGCGTTTTGGTTTTTGCTTCTTGATTACCCTATTTTGAGGGATAACCCTGTTTTATGATTGGCTCTTGGTCTTGCTCTTGCTCCTGTCTTATCTTTTATAGCCAATTTTTCTGAGTAGTTCTTTTCTCCATTTTACGCCTTCGTCGTCTTCGATTCCCTTTGGTTTAAGGCCATCAATAACTCCGAGTATTCCTCTTCCCTGCTCAGTTTCGGCAATCACAACTTCTAGGGGGTTGGCCGTTGCTGCATATATGTTAACAACTTCGGGCACTCTCTTTATAGAGTTTAATACGTTTATTGGGTAGGCGCCGCGCATAAATATTATAAAACTATGTCCGCAACCTAATTTTAATGCGTTTTTAGCTGCGCTTTCTTTTAGCTCTTCGTCTGTTCCATCAACTCTAACTAGACATTCACCTGAACTCTCACAGAATCCTATACCGAATTTTATGTTTGGTACCGAATTGACCATCGCTTCATATATATCTTCAACTGTTTTGATAAAGTGTGATTGCCCCAAAATTATTTGGGTATCTTTAGGTGGTTCTATCCTCACAATTTTCATTTCCATGCTTTTTACACCCACCATTTGTTCTCTGGTATTCTCCTTTTTGTATTCTTTTTACGTATCACCAATAAGATAATGATTTAGGGAACCTACATTATAAATGTTAATTCCTGTCTTTTTATACGAAGATACTAAATCGTGGGTGTTATTTACAATTATTTCTGGGCGTAAAAAGTTTTTAGTGCAGTTTTGAACCGAAAGATTGGAGTAGTGCTTCAGCACAAAGTAGTAACAGTGATCAAAATGACAGAAGCACCACTCCAATTGGTCATTCTCACTCTACCC
>Ga0136652_1000808_pt1 | contig 14284 bp, 11 predicted proteins | sample ConPoolayeEmetaG_FD_94864 | JGI IMG/M metagenome (GOLD analysis project Ga0136652, IMG submission 94864) | Hot spring microbial mat communities from California, USA to study Microbial Dark Matter (Phase II) - Cone Pool mat layer E metaG... ...
AATGTATACAATAACTATCACCCTGCAATAGCCCTCACAGTTGCTCAGTCTTTATCTGCTAGTGGATACTGGCCTTTTCAAATTATTGGACTAAGCCCTTTTAGTGAGCCTTTACTCTTTTCGATCCTCGTTCCCCTACTTAGACCTGAAATAGAGTTGGGCTCCTTTTTTGTTAACCCTCTATACTGGGCTGCTTGGGTAGGTTTTCTGATCACTGCTCTCAATTTATTCCCAATTGGCATGCTTGATGGTGGGCATATGTTCAGAGCAATCCTTGAAAAACGCACACACTATTTTGCTTCCATAATAGTCGCAGTTATACTGATTTTCATAAGTTACATATATATTATTATGGCTTTGGTAGCTCTATTCTCTATCAGAAAGGGTGGACACCCCGGAGCTTTAGATGACGTTTCTCCGCTAACAACTTCTAGAAAAATTTTGTTCATAGTTATGATGTTCATACTCATAATTACTATTCCCCCCTTGGGATGGAGATTACTGATATAGTAATCCCGAAATAAAAAATTCTAATTTGATTTTGAACTTTTTAGTGTACCAATTAAACCCCTTCTAAGTGGAAATAGGTGAATAAGCGGTACATAATGTTTTAGCATGCGAGAATAGAAGAGCCGTAGGGTATGACCTTAATTTTGGCTTCTTTTTTCATGGTATTGAATATTTCTTCGAGGGCTTCTTCTACTGATTTTACGGGAATGATTTTGTAAACTTTTTCCAGTTCTTTTGGAGGTATTTCGGTAATCATATAAATTTTTGTTTTTTGAAGGGCTCTTGCAAGGTAGTAGGCTTTATGCGCCCCCATCACGAAGTTTTTCTCGAGCTGTTCTCTCATTTGTTCTGCCGTGGCATACTTTTTCATCCATTCCTGGAACACTTTATTTCCCGCACCTTCCCTGCACTCGGCTACCAATATTATGGCGCCATTGTTGTTAACTATGGGTAAAGAGTTATGAATTGCCTTATAGGCTTGGTACAAGTCTATGTCCTTGGGATAGCCTCCAGCGCTTACTATGACAATGTCTGCCTTGTCACTCTTAACCCTGTATATTCTATCCAGGAATTTTACTCCTTCATAAAAGGCGGATTCTAGCTCTCCGCAGAATGCCTTTACCACTTCTTTCCTAGTATTCTGGACCACGTTAACTATGATGCTGGGATTGGCGAGTCTTGCGCCTTCAACCATATCCTCGTGAACAGGATTTCCCTCCAAAACTCCAATTTCAGATTTAGGGTGAGTAAGCATACTATGATTTTTTGTAATAGCTTCTTTAGACGCTACTGCAGGAAGAATGCTTTTTCTACCTCCACCATACCCCGCAAAAAAGTGGTAGCTTATGTCTCCAGTCAATATCTTTAAATCAGATTTAGCTACCAGAGGATTTATCGCCACCTTGGTTCCACGAGTTGTTGTTCCTAAATATACCAAGTCTTCAGCTTCGCAGTCGTGGCTTGACCACTCTATTTCTTCGGCTACCTCCTCCCCCAAGAGATCCTTTGCTTCTTCTTCCCTCACCTTCCTGTGCGTACCACAACCGAAAACGATATGTATTTTATCTTTAGTGACGCCTGCATTTTTTAACTCACTAAGAATCGGGGGAAGCATAACTCTGGTGGGAACCAGTCGGGTATGGTCGCTGACAATGATTGCAACACGAGTTCCGGGATGCGCCATACTTTTTAGAGGTTGGCAATTTATCGGCGCCCTTAAGCATTGGAGTATATGTGCTTCTGGATCCTTTACCCCATTTGGTTCATTTACTTCTAGTGTGCCGGAATAGTTTTTTTCCGGTATTTCCGCAACTATCTTCTTGGTTCCGTAGCTTAGAAGAATTTCCTTCAATTCTGGCACCTTGAATTAGTTAATAGATTTTTCATGATTACGGGTATCCAAAACCAATTAAAGTTATTCACTGAATTAGTCTATGGTAGGTCGCTTTTTTGATTGTATTTATTTCCGTTTGTGAAGATGATAAAAAGCGGCTTGCTTTAAGTGGTGGTTGGATTAAGTAGTGTAAATAGGGAAGTATTAACAGATCACTCAAAGGAAGTTTCTCTAAAAATCGGATCCGCCTTTTTTTAATATTATCGAAGTTTTAAATTGTTCTAAGAGTAACTTGAGAATGTTAAATTTATTCTTGCTTGTTTATTTTTACTAGATTTTTCTTTTTCAGTTGGGAAAATTAGTTTTTGTTTTTAGGAAAATCAGGGATGGGACTAAAGCGATTTAACATTGTTCAAACCTACATATGCTCCGCGTCTTAGAGAAAATATGAGAGAAGTTTCATGGCGCCTCAATTAGTTTTGTGTTGGTTTTGGAATTGAAAAACGCGGGCTTAGGGGCTTCTTTAAGTGTTTGCGCTGTTTTCTTTTGTCATCTTCTTAAAAATAGGGGGAGGATCAGATTTCGGAGATGACGCCGCCGAGAGCAAAAATTCTTTGTTTCTTGCTTGTTATTTCTCGATTTAACTTCATCGCTTTAACCATTAACTGGACATAGTTTTTGTCTCGATCCTCTGGGGAAATTTTTCCCATTGTGAAGTCCAGGTCTATTCTTTGTAGTTCCTCCTGTATCTTATCCTTCTCACTTTTCAGCTGGTCGATCTCGGTTTTCAGTATGTTTATTTCTTTCATTTCCTTAGATGTAACTTTCACTGGTTGGATGCTTGGTGCGCCACCTATAAGAGTTCTGAAAAATGATTTTACTTTTTCTACTATACCCATTCCATACAACCTCCAGTTATTTTACATACCCATAACATATTTTCTAATTAATTCATAAAGTTTAACACGATTCATGGGGTCAATAGCTACAAGGCCGTGGGTCTCAATTTCCATAATTTGCTCCACCTTCTCGGGAGGGAGAGCATTAGGTAAATCTTGCTTATTGGAAATGCAGAAAACATTAGCCTCCGGCTCAACGTCTTTAATCAAGCGAACGAAGTATCTAGATTTAACTACATTCTCCAGAGTGGAATCGGTTACAATAATGATCAGAGAAGAATCACGAATGAATTTGTCCCAAGTTAATTCAAATCGTTCCTGCCCAGCGAGATCCCAACATATTAATGAAGTGTTTCCAATCCTTGCGCCTTTAACACCCTTTATTCCTACACCGATTGTGGGAATATGCTCTCTAGGTAGTTCTTCCTCTCTTAGAAGTTTTAGGATAGTTGTTTTTCCCACCCCACTATAACCTATGAGTGATATCTTGAGGTAGGTCATGGTTATTTCATCGACTAAAGGCTCAAGTTTCGCAGAGTTTTCTTCCTTCCATTCGTTTAAATCGTTTTGGAAGTTTTTTAAGAAGGTATTTTTTAACGTCTGCAGCTTTTCTTTGATTTCCGGTATTGCGTCGCGCTTATCGGCCTCTAGAGTGAACACTATGCTGTCTGAATTAGAGTAATACAGCCTTGTTCGTTTTAGATTCATGAATTCTATGTCACCATTAAGTTGGAGTTTAGGCACAAGGAGAGCTAGGGCGCTCACAAAATCATTGAAGGCCTCGGGTGACACGCTACTTTGACCGTACCTTTTACTGAAAAGGGTTTTACCATTGGAATCTAGAATAGATACTTCTCTGATCATATTGTTTATCCTCTACATGGGATAACTATCTCTAAGCGCCTTCAAGTGCCACAGTAGCATCCTTGGGGGTTTTATTTGGTCATTATATTGTTGGCCTATCTGCTCAACAAGGTACTCCGGGAAAAACGTCATTATTTTAACATCAGTTTTTAGGGCGGTATGAGTTTTCCTGTCAATTTTTAGATCCATCGTGAAGCCTGCCTTGTCAAGGGCGCTGAGAATACTGTCTACTACAGACTTCTTTTTGTCAAGTATCCTGTGAATTTCACCTTTGGGGAGAACGTTCTCTCTCAGAGCAACTAAAACATCGTAAGCATCTGGATCAGAAAGAATTTTGGTTATTAGTTCCGTATCCTCGGGTGAAATAACGTAATCTCTAAAGAAGTTCTTAACCTCATCTAGATATTCCGAAGCCACCTCTGGACTCATCTCACCCGACTTAGCCTTCTTCACAATAATTCTAGCAGGAACTCTTGCTATAAAAACATCCCTAATTAGAAAGACACACTGACTAGGAAGCCCCTCAACCCACTGAGTAGTAACAAGACCATTCTTAATAAGAGGCGACAAGTAAGAGTAAATGTCAATCGCCTTAACTTCCAACTTATGTTTCAACCAAGTTTCCAAGTCCGCCAGAGTTGTATTACCTTCCTCAATCAACCGCTCAATAATGTTCAACCTAACAGGATCTGAAAGAATCACAGCCATCTTTTGCTCCTCATTCAAAGTTGGAAATCTAGTGAGCTTATTGTATAAGTCTTCTAATTCAGCCTTGTACTCTTCATTCTCAATCTTTGAGAAAATTTTAGCAGCAACCTCAGCCAAACCATCCTCATAGTCTTCCGCATTCTCTTCCAGCGTCAAAAGTAACGCAACATAATAATTGATATCAAAGCCACTATAATACGAAGCGACATTGAGATTACCCAGCCTCATCGACATAAATCCTGCGGCAGCTTCACCCATAGCGTGAGCCGTATATATTTTCATTATTTGGTCGTCTGTAGTCCTAATACTTTCGGGATATTTTGCTTCTAGAACTGCTCCTAGACGGTTATCCCACCTTACTACAATTATTCCGAAAGGCATAGTTTAACCTCTATAAAAAGTTTGTTACAATAATCTGTTCATTGTTAGTTCTATATGTTTAAACACTTTAATGATATTTTCGGTTTTTTATGGATTGCTTTCCCAAAGGAGTTAATCTCAGAGGTACACTCTTGTTATCTACTAATTTTAGTTCTCGTGAATGTATAAGAACTTTTTCATGCCTTTTATAATCATTCTTTAATAAAAAATCAAAAATAAAAAATAACATAACAACGCCCTTCTATAGATTTTTTTATTAATTTTTTCCTAAACAGCTTATGAAACTGGGATTTTTACGCCTTCTTTCCAAAAAAGGGGCATAAAAATGTTTATTTCCTGTGACGAAAAGAAAAAAATTGAAGGGAAAGTCTATACTTTCTGAAACGCTTCCAGCAATTGACTGTTGTTACGAAAAACTAATTATCATACTGTCTGTGAAGCGCAAGCGTATAGATGTTTATCTAAAACACACAAGAGAGATATGGGTTAGGTATAAAAAATTAATTTTTTCACGAGAAGTGCAGCTTATGAATATTCGCTAAAAATTTTTTGAAGACGTGAGGAAAGTGGATTTTTGAAAGATTATTTAGTTGAACTGTGAATTTTTTCTCTTTTGAGATACTCTTTTGCCAAATTGTAGTTTGAATGGTTTATGTATCCTAAATCTCGAAACATGTCTAGTAGTTGGCTCATTGAAGTTACCGTGTGTAGTTCGATCTTCTCCTTTTGTAAGTTTTCTCTACCTCCCTGTTCTCTGTCTAGCAATACTACTGCATGATTTACTACTCCTCCGCTTTCCCGAATTGCCCTTGCAGCGTTTAATAAGCTGCTTCCAGAGGTAACTAGATCATCTACCAACACCACATTATCGTTAGGAGTAAGCAGGCCTTCAATCATCTTGGCTTTCCCATGTGCTTTAGGCTCTTTTCTTACATAGATTAGTGGTAAACGCATTTTGTAACTTATAATGGTAGCTATGGGTAGCCCTGCTGTGGGTATTCCTGCTATGCAGTCTACTTCTAAAATCTCATTCTTAATTACTTCTACATAGATGTCGCACAGTTTATTGAAAATATCCGGATACGATATGAAAAGGCGCATATCAATATAAAACGGGGATTTTTTTCCGGAGGTTAATGTGAATTCACCGAATTTCAAAGCTTCCGTCTGTTTAATGAACTCACAAGTCATTTTTGCATACTTCTTTTTTTGTTCTTCCCATTCCAAATTAACAACTCCCTAATCTAGTATAGTTTAAAAAAGAAAGGGAATTATTTAACATTTTCATACTGTTCCCAACAAGTAAAAAAATTAGAAGACTTATAAGCATAGAGAGTATTGAAAGATTCATTGAGTTAATATACAAATTTGAACATATTAAAAAGCAAAAAGAACAGCCCTTTAAAGTCGGCGAACTTTTGGAGGATAAATTTTGAGTAAAGAGTGGAAGAGAGAAGCAATTATTACAATAATAATGATTGCTGTGACCGTAGGAATAATACTGGGTGGTTTTCAATTACTTAGAATACACCTTAATACTGATGCTCCTTTTAGAATAATTAGTAATCAGCCTTCTAGTATGGAGCCAACAATGTATTTTGGTGATGTGGGCATAATTAAACATGTGCCGGGTTACGAAATAGGCGTAGGGGATATTATAGTATTTGATGCTAGCCACTGGTACTTTTACGGTTACAGCATTCCTCCAGCTCCAGTGATGCATAGAGTGATTGATGTGAAATTTGAAAATGGTCACTTTTACTACAAAACTTGGGGCGACAACCGAATAACAAATCCAATCCCGGATCCTGGTTGGACAGCAGACTGGCAGGTTTACGGAAAAGTGATATTCACAATTCCGCGAGTGGGCATAGTTGCAGTGTGGTTTTTCCAAGGCGGCTACCTTTTCGTTTTAACTATTCTAATCATTGTGACAGTGGTTTATGTTGTGTGGGAGCTGCAAAAAGAGGAGCCTTTTTCAGACCAGAAAAAGGAGAACGCGTAGAAATAAGTTTGTGATACGTCTATTTGTATTTATGATAATTAATTTATAATTTTTCCTAAAGTTTAATTTACTAATCTTTAATTTGATGAAAAAAGTTTATTTAATAGTTTTATTTAGTATATATCATATTAAGTTTGTATTAAAAATTATTTTTTACTTTTCAAAAATATTATATATATTAATTTATAAATTAAATAAGATGTTGAGTAATTATTATAAATTTTATTTTTCTGCACTTATAAATTAAACGAAAAGCTTTAAAAATAGGTAAGAGAATATTTCCGATAGGTTAATTGAGGGACATAAGTCAAGAGGAGTGAGGTGAATTCGAAATGGTAGGAATATCACCTCTAAAACAAATGTGGATTTTTCTGATAACAGGCCTAGTAATACAGTTCTTTGGAATATTTTTGGCTGGTGGGAACCCCTATGTACCAGTTCTCGGAGCTGTGCTGTCCATAATAGGCCTGAGCTACACATTTAAAAAATCAAGTTTTTACACATTTATTGACTTACTAATATATGGTCTAATAATATTAGTGGTAGCAATTGCCACAGCCATCGAGTGGTGGAATTTGACCCTCGCAATCCCAAGCTTTAGCGTTGCAGCAATAGCTTGTTACATCTCCATATCTTCAAAATTTGAAGGAAAACCAGTAACCACCACATATAACCCAAAAGAACAATTGCTATACCAGTTTACAAGATTCCAATTGTATAAATTGGCCAAGCAAAGCGAAATAACCCCCGTCTCCATGAAATGGAAAAAGGAAAAAATAGTAAAAACCCTTTCCAATAAAATGAATCTCAAAGAAATTGAACTTCAAGCCCTAACCCTTAAATTAATAGAGGATAAAGAGGGCAAAAAGGTTAAAGGCGCTCGAATAACTCCCACAATAGGCGGGGCATTACTAACTATTGGCGGATACGTAACCTTAGCTGCAATATATTCCCTTTTGCCCGTAGCCTTTCTGGGAGGAGCCATGCTTATTGAAGGACTAATGGCGAGAAAAGGTTTAATTCGCTCCATCTGAAAGAATATTCTGCTAGGATAAAGCGAGAAAACCAGCAAGAGGTGAAAACTTACGTTCATAGAACCGTGGACACTGCAGCCGGGTCTAGGATATTTATTCATCCTACTGGGAATCATTGCCTTAATCTGGTTGATACTAACTGTAGAGTATAACCCGAAATACTCAAAATTTCAAATAGTCCTAGCAATTATTTTGCTAGCCTTCCTACTAGGATTTGGAATACAAATCGTACTAGTTTCACTAGGATTATAGTTGTTTCGCATTTAATTTGAAGTTACAGAAATAGTTTTTAATTGTGACAGATAAGAACTACTAAAGAGGTCAGCTGGAAAAAATAGAATTGTTAATTAATTTATTGTTTAGTCTAGGAGGTTCTTCAAGTTTTTTTTGAATTCTGAGAGTCCATTTAGTGTGTCTTCTTTGGGCGCGATTAAGAAATCTTTTATGTTTGAGATCATTACATTTGTCTCTCTTGATTTTGTAGCCTCGCCTGTTGTAATTATTGCTTTAATTATCTTACGGGGCTCTTCTTTTCTTCTTTGATAGGCTTTTGATATGGTTTCTTCTATTAATGCCATTTTGCCTATGCTCTTTATCGCGTCATCATATAATACCCAGTTGTAGGGAGCTACATGTTTACATTCAATAATTAGATAGTTATCGTCCTTCTCCGCAATGACATCAACTTCGTGCCTACCTCCCTCTAGGCCGTGGACTTCGACACTAAAAAGAGTATTCCACCCACTATCGATAAGCACTTGGGCAACATAGCCCTCTAGCATCATTCCCTCCTCCCAAGCAATTAGGCAAACCTCGCTCAGTTTATAAACTGTCGTTTTGATGAGACAATGATTTTTCACCAAACAAGAATTTGCTATAGCTGGATTTTTTGGACTTACAGTATAAATCCCACAATCCATACAGAACACCCCATACTCCACTGGTTTGAAGATTTCTTCTCCAACTTTTCCTGCTACTTCTGACACTTTGCTAGAAGCTTGATAAATTGTTAATTCTTGGCCATAAAGTTTGGATAATCCTTGCGCAATGCTTTTGATAACTGCAAGGTAGTTATTGAGAATGCGGCTGCCCGAAGGAGTAAAAATTTTCACTACTTCCGTTAACTTTTCCTCGGCGCATTCCGACTCTAAACTCAAAAGCAATCCCGACTCAATTGAATATATGGCGAAGTCTTCTGGATTAACCTCTCCCTTCTTTATCAGTATCTTGGGTTCGGCTACAGATATCTGCTTAGGATTCATAAGAAAGAAAAACCTACATTCTCTATCTCTAACCATAATTTGAAAAACTCTATGAAAAAGTGTCTTTAGCGAATCATCACCAAATTTATGGATAAGGTTAAAGAACTTACCATTTTCTACGCGTAAAATTCCTTTACCTTCAGGGAATTGAAACTCGGCCAAAATCAAATCCTCAACAAAAAGCCTATTTTCAAAATTCTGTAAGTCCATTTAAGACTTTATACCTATCGCTAAATAACCCTAAAAACATTTTAATTAAATTCTGAAGATCATAAGCAAAATGCAGTTTTTCTCGGAATATACTTAGTGCTATCCATTAGATCACAGTTTGATATCTTATGAAGTGCCCATTGGAAAAGTGTTGTATGCGAAGCTTAAATAACACAATACTTTCAAAAACCACAAAACTTTATTAAGTATATTTAAAGGAATTTAATTACCCAAAAAGAACTTTTACTTTTATTACAAATATCAGACATAAAAAAGGGGGAGGACTGATTAATTGGGAAGACTGACAAAGTTAAAATCAAGAATGTGTGTTTCAACCGATATTTCGCAAGATTCTGCGAGGTTATTTAGTTTATTATGCTTTTCTTGGTGCGTTTGATTGGGCTGTTGCGTTTTCCGCCTGCCTGACAGCTTTTCCCCCAAAAATCAGGGCCCGATAAGGATAGCTTCATAACTCCCACTAAATAATTCAAAAATATGCGAAAAATATGTTTAAACTAAGGTCACTAATGCTCAGTTTTGAAGGAGTTTCTATTGTTTGGAAAAGAATAGTATCATTTTTAATTATTTTTAACTAATAGAGAAAATTAAATAATAAAACATTTTTTTATAGTGTATAGGGTTTTTTGTGATTAAGAGTAAAGTTAATTTTAAGCAGCATAGAATATATATTACTGAGAAAATTCTTCTAAAAGCAAGTGAGGTGACCATTCTTGGGACGTTTATTTATGCTGAAAGCCAGAATGTCGGTGTCAATCGTATTGATGTTCGTGGTTCTCTTTGTCTTCATTTTTGCCTTAAGTGTTCTAGTGACATATTTGCTCAGTGATACTCTTCCGATGCTCTTAGGGGGCTCACCTTTAGGGTATTCGGAGGATCTCTCAAGCTATTTCTACATAGATTGGGAATCAATCGACCCTACTACATTTTTGCAAGCTTTCGTCTCGTATTTTGCGTGGGAGTACCTAGTAGCTTTGCAGACGCAATCATATTTGTTCATCAAGCTTGTGCTTCCTCAGAGCATCACGCCTATGGCTATAGGCGTGTCAATTTTCACGTTGTTTTTCATATTGTTTCAGTGGGCAATCGGCCCCGCCGTGGTAAGTAAGTCTTTAGGCCTGCAGTATATAAGAAAGGGTTCTAACCCTTGGCTTGAAGAAACGGTAAATAGGTTAGCCGAAAAAAGCGCGATACCAACACCTAAGATAGCGATATGGAATACTGAGCAGCCAAATGCATGTGTATTTGGAAGAACTACGAAAAGCGCCACCCTAGCAGTTTCTAAGGGACTACTACAAACGCTGAATAAGGAGGAAATAGAAGCAGTAATTGGACACGAAATAGGACACCTGAAACATAAAGACTGTCTGATAATGACTTGCCTGGCCGCCATACCTCTCGTATGTTATATGGTTGCCATGTTTGCATTCTACGGTACGAGGGGCTCAAAACGCAGCGGAAAAAGTTTCGCGATTCTTCTCATAATAGCAATTTTAGCATTCATAATATACATTATAACACTTTTGATAGTCAGAACTTTAAGTAGACAGAGAGAATTCTACTCCGATGCCTACTCGGCGTACGTCACTGAAAACCCCAGAGCACTAAAAAGCGCCCTCACAAAAATAGCCTACGGACTCAGTTTGAATCCCGCCGAAACCCATGGTGCACGAGCCTTCTTTATCGAAGACCCAGCAAATGCATCAAGCCAAATTCGTCGTATCGTGGAAAGGGCAAACGAATACGATCTAGATAAAGACGGAACTCTTGATGAAAAGGAGCTCGAAATAGCGATGGAAGCCGAGGCTAAGAGAACAAAGTGGAACAGTTTGAACAACCTATTTTCCACACATCCTCCCACATACAAGCGTATTCTTCTTCTGAGTATAATTGATAGAGAAATGTCTAGCGCAAAATACTCAGCAAAAAACATTTATAAAAAGGTGTAAAAAGTTTTCTTAAAAATAGGGGTAGGTACCCTTTCTTTATTTTTTATGTTGAGCACCTCTTCGTTCAAAGAACTTCATTATCTCAGCGCCGAATAGAATGGTACTTGAAACAAGGAGTATTGTTACTATTTCGAGGAGAGATAATGCTACGGTGTGGAATAATGTTTGAAGAGGGGGGAGATAAACTACTGCTAATTGGAGAATTACAGAAATTATTATTCCCAACACGAGATACTTGTTAGAAAAGAACCCAATTTTAAACAATGATTCTCGCCTTGAGCGGGTGTTAAGGGCATTAAAGAGTTGGAGAAAGACCAGATTTGTGAACGCTATGGTTCTCGCTTTGTCCAAATTAGAGTAGGAAATTCCTATGGGGGAGAATACTCCCAAGGCAAAACTAAATACAAGGAGAGTGGACACACACATAACTACACCTACGATAATCATATTGTAAAACATTCTTCTAGTTATAACAGGTTCTTGGGGATCTCTTGGGGGTCGAAGCATAACATCCTCCTCTGGTGGATCTACGGAAAGAGCTAGGGCGGGAAAACTGTCAGTAACAAGGTTAATCCAGAGGATTTGAACGGCAATCACAGGTATGGGTAGCCCGATGATTAATCCTATGAATATGGTTAGTATTTCTCCTACATTGGTGGATAGAAGATAGTATATGGTCTTCTTAATATTATAATAGATTACGCGTCCTTCCTCTATTGCGGCTACGCTGGAGGCGAAATTGTCATCGGTAAGAATCATCTCTGATGCTTCTTTAGCGACATCCGTTCCCGTGATTCCCATCGCGACTCCAATATCTGCTTTTCTGAGGGCGGGTGCATCATTGACTCCATCGCCGGTCATGGCCACTATGTGATTTTTCTTTTTTAGGGAGTTAACTATTCTAAGCTTGTGTTCTGGGGAGACGCGGGCGAAAACTGCCACATCTTGAATTATATTATCAAGATCAGCGTCACTCATACTATCTAATTCTGCTCCAGTAACTACTTTGCTGTCTCCCTCGAGAAGCCCTAACTCTTTTGCTATAGCCCTAGCGGTGAATTCATTGTCTCCAGTAATCATAACCACTTTGATGCCTGCCTTTTTGGTTTTCTGAACAGCGGATATGGCTTCTTCTCGGGGAGGATCCAACATAGCTTCGAAACCCACAAAAATCAGATTTTTTTCAACATTTTCTGGTGTATATTCTTGTTCCTCGTCAGGTAATTCTTTATAGGCCATTGCTAAAACTCGTAACGCGTTGCCTGCCATTTCTTGATTGATTTTTAAAATTTCCTCCTTTTCGTCCACACTTAGCTCCCTTACATTTCCATCTGAGTAAATACTACTGCTCAGATTCAAAATGACCTCTGGAGCACCTTTAACGTATGCAACCTTTTTTCCTAGGGGGGTTTTATGGATAGTGGACATAATTTTTCTTTCGGACTCAAAGGGTAATTCCCCAATGCGTGGGAATTCTTTAGCAATTTCTTCTTGCTTGATTCCAGCCTTTTCCGCTGCAACGATGAGTGCTCCTTCAGTTGGATCGCCAATTACGTGCCAGTTGCCATTCTTCTCTAATTTTGCATTGTTACAGAGCGCACCAATGGTCAATAGTAGTTTAAGACTTGGAATTTGTTTTGGATCAATTACTGAATTATTGTGATAGAACTTGCCTTTAGGTTCGTAACCAACATTAGTTACCTCAAAGGTACTATTATTAGCATATAATTTTCGTACAGTCATCTCGTTCCGAGTAAAGGTTCCCGTCTTGTCGGAACAGATGATTGTCGCGCTCCCAAGAGTTTGCACTGCAGGAAGTTTTCTTATAACGGCATTCCTCTTAGCCATCCTCTGAACCCCAAGAGCGAGAGTGATAGTAACTACCGCAGGCAGGCTTTCGGGTATGGCTGCTACAGCAAGACCAACAGCGTTAAGAAACATATCAAAAATATGTCCCTCTCTCAGAGTTCCCGTAATGAAGACAATTAAACATATGACTATAACAGCGTAAGTTAATTTTTTAGCCAAATCCTTCAATTTAACCTGTAGAGGGGTTTCTTCTGTTTCAACGGTTTGAATTAGCTCCGCTATTTTTCCTATTTCTGTTCTCATACCAGTAGACACTACATACCCATTTCCCCTCCCTCTAGTTATGAGGGTGCCCATAAAAGCCATATTTTTCCTATCAGCAAGAGGGAGTCTTTTTTCCTTTAAGCGCTCAGCCTTCTTTTTAGCGGGGATTGATTCCCCTGTTAATATGGCTTCGTCTATTTCAAGGCTGGCGGATTCTAAAAGGCGAATGTCTGCTGGTACACGTTCTCCGGTTTCGATCAGCACCAAGTCTCCGGGAACCAATTCGCTGGCTAATATTTCTTCTTGATGCCCTCCACGTATCACAATTGCGTGGGGCGCTGTTAGTTTTTTGAGAGCTTCTATTGATTTTTCAGCTCTATATTCCTGGAAAAAACCTAAGAGGGCATTTAAAATGATTACAATTGTAATCACTAAAGCATCAGTGAAGTCGCCCAGGAAAAGTGCAATAATTGCGGCGGCAACAAGAACTAGAATCAAGTAGTTTTTAAATTGCGACGCGAAAATCATTAAAGCAGAGGGCCCCTTCTTTTCCCTCAAAATATTTGGGCCAAATTCCTCCAATCTGCGTTTAGCCTCTTCAGGGGTGATGCCCGACCGCCCAGTTTTTAAAGCAGCCTCAACACTCTCAATACTCATCGTGTGCCATGTAGGTTCTTTTTCCAATGCGATCATCTCAGTTAGTAAATAGAAAAACGTGCAGACACATAGTAAATTCTGCTTTCCAATATCTATAGCTAATAGCTATCTTCTAAAATTTTCTAAATTCGCGCCTATTTTTTGCTATAAAAGGTGTTAAATTATTTTCCACGGCTTAAGATACCATTCAGAGAGGTATAAAACGTTAACCTTTAAGGCAAGAATAAGAAAAACGTGTTTTAAATTTTTCTAAAAACCTGCTGTGTTGCATAATTCTTATTTTTTTAATTTATTTATATATTATTTTGAATTTTTTGCAATTTCACATTGTTAATTTGAAAAAATTTAAGAAAATTAAATAAATTCATTAGAAAAAGTAAA
>Ga0136652_1000811_pt1 | contig 14230 bp, 9 predicted proteins | sample ConPoolayeEmetaG_FD_94864 | JGI IMG/M metagenome (GOLD analysis project Ga0136652, IMG submission 94864) | Hot spring microbial mat communities from California, USA to study Microbial Dark Matter (Phase II) - Cone Pool mat layer E metaG... ...
CTGTTTGGATAGGGTAATTTCCAACGGCGGTTAAGCCAAGCCCATTGCTCGGGATATTTTCGTATGGTTTCCTCAATCACTTTTGTAAATTGAGCAGTCAGTTTTTCGATCTCTTCTTTTTTATCTGGGGATCCTTCTAATTCCACAGGAGGATAGATCACCAGTTTCATGGGGAGGCCACCTTCCCGAAGGATAAACATCGGGAGGATGGGTGCTCCAGTTTTAAGTGAGAAGATGGCAGGTCCAGGTGGAGTATAGGCCACCTGGCCAAAGAATGGGACAGGTATTCCTCCCCGTCTCTGTTGTTCGTCTGCAATGAGGTATAGAATCTCATTTTGCCTGAGGCAATTTAAAGAGTTTTTGACCATAGAGATATTCCTTTTGGGAGAGAAGGGCTTTTGACCCAAGATCTTTTGATACCGAGCAAGGCGGTTTGATAAATTTGGGAAACTCCCTTCATTGATAATAATGTTAAAAGGATAGCCTTCTATAGCCAGTCTTGTTCCAAGGAGGGTGAAGGAACCCAGATGAGCCCCAAGGCCAATGACCCCTTTCCCTTTTGCCAATGCCTCGTCCAAATATCTCTTTCCTTCGATGGTGATATATTGGATCAATGTTTCAGCCTTGTGGGCGTTTGCAACAAAATAGAGGGTTTCCAGGGGGGTTAGGGTGAAGTGATAAAAGACATCCTTGGCAAGTTTTCGAATTTCGGCAAGGGATTTTTCTTTTCCAAAACCTATCAAAAGATTGCTCCTCACCCGGTGTCTATATTTCCCAATGAGGTAAAAAGCAGCCCTCCCCATGATCTTTCCAAGAGGACGAAGGCCTTTAAAAGGAATGAACCTAAACGCCACGATGGAGCAAGTGAGGAAAAGATTGCCAACCCAATCTCCCAAACCATCCTTGATCTTTTTAATCGTGAGCCTTTTCAAAAGGCCTCCCCAAGAGATAATCAGGAACCACAATAGATGATTTTTAACGAAATTTCAATAGAGATGGGCCTTATGATATGATATAATAAAAACTATTTGAAGAGAGAAATTAAAGCCATTTAAAAGAGAGTGGGATAATGAACATCTTAGCCCTTCCTTCAGCCCTTGCTTTCACTATGAACCTCACCATCTGCCTTCTTGTCATCTCCAGTAAACCAAGGGATGTTGCACACCAACTCTTCGGGTGTTTTGTCCTTTCTTTTGCTACATGGAACTTAGGAGAACTCATCATGATCAACAGCCTCAACCCCGCCCACGCCATCCTGGGGGTGAAGATTATTTTTATTGGGTTGGTCCTGGCCCCTCTCTTCTTCCTTTATTTCTCTTTCGTTTTCCCTTTGAGAATACAAACTCCTTGGCTGAGAGGAAAGAGGTTAGCCATTCTTTCCATCATCCCCGTGGCCAGTCTGGTCTCTTTCTTTTCTATCTTTCGAATTGATATTCGGAGATTTAAAGAATTAAGCAATGTGTTCTATTACGGCATTCAGTTTGAGGAGCCTTTAATCTTTTTAATCTTCATTGGATGGGTTGCCCTCTTTTCGGGAATTTGCATCTATTGGGGGATCAAGAATCTCCTCCAATCCCTTCGCCGGACAAAGATCCCAAAACAGAAACTTCAAATCAAATATCTAATCTTTGGCATCATCTCCATGGCCATTGTTGGAACGGTCCTTAACCTCTGCAACCATTTTCTCAAATTGGGCTGGCCTCTCTTCTTCTTGGCGAGTCTGTATTCGATTCTGGTGAGCGTTTTCTTTGCCATAGCCCTGATTAAATACCGGCTTTTAGACATTCATCTGATCATTCGCGGAGGAATTGTTTATTCTTCTGTTTCCGCTTTGATCTTAGCCATTTACATTCTCCTTATCAAAAATATTGGGGAGGCCATCTCCCAAAAGGCCTATGGAAGGTCTATCGTGGTTGAGTCCGCTCTTATCTTAATATTAGTCTTCATGTTCAGACCAATCCAAAAGAAAGTGGGGGACTGGATTGACCAATATTTTTACATGGAGAGAGTCCGTTTTCGAACTAAGCTGACAGAGTTCAGCCGAACCTTGACTGAACTGGTGGACCTTGATGAGGTAGCCAAGAAGACAGTGGAGTTTATCGATCAAACCTTCCATGTCAATGCCATTGCCTTCTTTTTCCTGAAAAGCGAGGTCAATGAATACCAGATGATTTTTGGCACCCCTTCCCAAGAGGAGATCATATTTTCATCCCATCACCCTCTGATAGAGAGAATCCTATTGGAGGGACGGGCGATTGACTTGGAACACCTCCGAGAGGAGTCAGGAAATCGAGAAGAGATCAGCCTCCTCATAGAGAGAGGGTGGGTGGTCGTCTCCCCTTTTGTTCTTAAAGGGAAGTTATTGGGCTTTCTCTTATTGGGAAGCAAAAGGTCTCAGAAAGACTATACCGTTGAGGAGTTAGAACTCATCGAGGCCTTTTCAAATCAAGCGACTTTGGCACTCTCCAGAACCCTCATCTACAGGGAGATGAGTTTGAAAGACCGACAGATGATGCAAGCAGAGAAAATGGCGGCTATCGGAGAGTTGGCGGCTGGGATTGCCCATGAGATTCGAAATCCATTAGGGATTATTACGGGATCGGTTGAGACGTTACAGAAACATGAAGACCCAAAGATCAGAGCGGAGATGATGGATTATATCCTTGAGGAGTCAAAAAGGATCGATAGCCTGATTGGGACCTTTCTCGATTTTTCAAAACCCAAAGAACCCAAGAAGGCAAGATGTAACCTCCTGGAAATTTTAGAGAAGACGCTCCTTCTTATTTTACCTCAGGCTCATACCCATCGGGTCGAGATTCAGAAAGAGATTCCCCCGAAGCCCTTGTGGGTTAAGGTTGATGTGGATCAAATCAGGCAGGCCTTTATGAACGTGTGCATCAATGCTTTGGAGGCCATGCCCCAAGGAGGAGTGCTCCGGATTTCGGTTAGGGAGGATAAGAAGGATAACGTGATGGTGAGATTTAGTGACACAGGCAAAGGGGTTCCCAAAGAAGTCCAGACCAGGATCTTTGAGCCCTTCTTTACGACCAAAGAAAGAGGGACAGGACTCGGACTTTTTATTGCCCACCGAATTATCACTCAACATGGAGGAGAGATCGCTCTGGTAGAAGGGGACAGAGGTGGAAGCACTTTCACCATCTCTCTCCCACTGGAAAGAGAAGGCTAAGAGATGAAACCCACTATCCTCATCGCTGAAGACGAAGAAAAGATGAGACGAATTCTTGAGGTCAATCTTCAGGATCAGTATCGAGTTGTTCTGGCCAAAGATGGAGAGGAGGCCCTTCGCCTTTTCAAAGAGAATGATATCAACCTCGTCCTAACAGATATGAAGATGCCTGAAAGGGATGGAATCAGTTTACTGCACGAAGTGAGAAAGCTTCGGGCCGATGTGCCGGTCATCCTCATCACTGCCTATGGAACGATTGAATCAGCGGTTTCTGCGATGAAGGAGGGTGCGACGGACTACCTTCTTAAGCCTATCAAGATGGAAGAGGTTCAATTGATTATTAATAAAGCACTTCGGCAGGCCGACCTGTTAAATGAAAATCGACAACTCAAACAGGAGATCAAGGCCCTCTATGGAGTCGATACGATTGTCAGCAAACATCCGAAGATGAAAGAGGTGATGGAAATCGTTCGGCAAGTTGCTGACAGCAAAGCCACTATCTTGATCGAAGGGGAAAGTGGTACCGGAAAGGAGTTGGTAGCCCGAGCCATTCATCTAAACAGCCCCCGAGCGGGTTTCCCTTTTATTGTGGTCAATTGTTCTGCCATCCCAAGAGAACTTTTAGAAAGTGAACTCTTTGGCTATGAGAAGGGGGCCTTTACTGGAGCAGGCAGAAGGAAGGTTGGGAGTTTCGAATTGGCCCACCGGGGGACTCTTTTTCTTGATGAAATTGGGGAGATGTCCAAGGAACTTCAAGTCAAGATCTTGAGAGCGATGGAAGGTTATCCCTTCATGCGAATAGGAGGGATGGAGGAGATCGAGGTGGATGTTCGGTTTATTACTGCCACCAATAGGGATCTAAAGGTAGCGGTCGATTCAGGAGAGTTCAGGGAAGACCTTTATTATCGACTTCACGTGGTTCACATCAAACTTCCACCCCTGAGGGAACGAAAGGGGGACATCCCTCTATTGGTCGCACACTTTATTGAAAAATATAAGAAGGAGGCGAAGGGAAGACATCTTGAGTTTTCAGAAAAAGCCCTTGAGGCCTTAGAAAACTATTCATGGCCTGGAAATGTGAGGGAGTTGGAAAACGTAGTCCTCCGAACCATCCTGCTTACCCAATCGAATCGAATCGATTTAATGGATCTCCCTCCAGAGATAAGAGGGGAGAAGGTATTCCCCATTGGCCTAATTCCAAAAGATGGCGAAGAGTTAAAAAGGATGAAGTGGCAATTAAGGCGAAAGGCAGAGGAAGAGATCGAAAGGGTTTTCTTAAATGAGGCCTTGAAAAGAAATGGGGGCAATATTACGAAGACAGCCATTGATGTAAAGATGGATCGAAGACAGCTTCAGAATCTTATTCGAAAGCATCAAATTGATATTAAACAGATTAGGGAATCATTTAAAGAAGGAAAATGAACTCTAAATTTGTGTAAATTGAAGAAAATTGCGTTAAAAAAGCGTAAAGATGCGAGTGAAATATTCGCATTTAACATCCTGTTTTTAAAGAATCAATTAACTCTCCTATAAAACTGCGAAAAAAAAGATCACGGATATCGAAATATTTACTCCTTAACAATTGAAATCCGCTTTCCTAAAAGATTCTAACTATTTGATATTATAGCATTTTTAGACCATGTCCATACATCGATCAAAAGTGATTTATGGTATAGAATTTGCTTTTTTCTGATTTTAATGTGGCGTAACTGGTTTATTGGTTTCTTAGGAATTTGGCTTATCATTGCTTCCTTCACCATCAACGGAAACCTCATTAATGAATTGGTGGTAGGGATTGCTATCTCCATTTTGGGGTTTTGGTCAGCGCTACAAGGCTAATTGAACATAATAGGAGGAGAGAGATGGGTTTTACAGAACAGATTCAAAATTTTTCTGGGTATCAAGCCTCAAAGATGATCGTTGAACTTCTAAACAGGATTTCAGACGAGAGGTTAGTTCAACTCACCTACCTGGCAGAACGTCTCACTTCGGATCAAGAAATTTTAAAGGCTATCCAGGGCATCAGGGCATACCTTCAAGACCCAACCCATCCCGCCAAAAGACTTTTTAGAGGGATCCTTGAGTATCTTCCTCCAAAGAACAGGACGATTGTTTTTAACACACTTTTCCATAATGCCTGGTTTCTTGGAAATAAGAAGAGGGATCAGTTTGAGAAGGAGCATGGGTTTCGACCCCCATTTGTGATGATCCTCAGCCCTACCTGGCAGTGTAATTTAAAGTGTAAGGGATGCTATACGCTCGGGTATCAGAGACATCCAGGATTACCTTATGATCTGGTGAAACGGATCTTAAAAGAATGTATGGAGATCGGACTTCATTTTGTAACGGTTTTAGGAGGAGAACCTTTGATGTACCCTCATCTTTTTCAGATGATTGAGGAGCATCCCCAGATCTTTTTCCAGGTCTATACCAATGGGACATTGATGACAAGGGAGAAGGCAGAAAGGATCAGGGAGTTAGGAAATGCGATGGTCGTGGTCAGTTGTGAAGGTTATGAAGAAGAGACTGACCGGTGGAGAGGCCCTGGAGTCTTTAAAAAGATCATGGAGGCCATGGATCATCTTCGAGAAGCCCATGTCCTGTTTGGATCATCAGCCACTGTAACGAAGGACAATGTCTATGTGGTCTCCTCTGAAGAATGGATTGACATGCTTTTGAAGAAAGGAATAGTTTCACAGAATTATTTTCTTTACCTTCCTGTCAATGGCCAGGGAGATATCAACCTAATGGTGACCCCGGAGCAACGAAACCATCTACGAAAACAGGTTATGTATTTTAGGAGGACCAAACCCATGTTCATTCTTGATTTTTGGAATGATGGTCCCCATGTGCAAGGATGTATTGCTGGAGGTAGAAGATATTTCCATATCAATGCCAATGGGGATGTGGAGCCCTGTGTCTATACCCATATCGCAATGCATAATATCAAAGATGTATCCTTGGCTGAAGCCCTAAACAGTCCCCTCTTTAGGGCCATTCGAAAGAGGCAACCCCATAATGAGAATCACTTGAGGCCTTGCATGATCATCGATAACCCTGAGAGATACAGAGAAGTCATTGAGGAGACTCATCCCTACTTCACCCACCCAGGCGCAGAAGAGGTTGTCACCACCATGAAAGAGGAGATGGATGCCTATGCAGCGAGATTCGCTGTCTTTGCGGATAGGGTGTGGAGGGAGGAGTACCTTAAACAACCCACCGTGACGACCAGTTGTACCTCTTCAACCATTGGAACTTCCATGATGATGAAGTCGGGTTCATAAATTAGGGTTTAAAAACGAAGTCTTCTAAAAGCGTCGGAAGAATATGCCGACGCTTTTTTTTTACTTCTTACATCCCCCTTCTATGGATTATTTTTTACGGAGACCTCTGAAAAACTTCTCTTTATATGGGAGGGTAAGGTTCAAAACCCTTCGGATGCGGACATTGATCATTTTAATTTTCTAACCATTTCTTTTTAAGAACCATAAGCCTTTTCAGGGAAATAAATGTTATTGCTTCACCTTTATAGGTATCCCCCCGCCCGATACGGGCAGGAAGGTTTTTTCACCTACCCTCCCATACTGGAAAGTGGTTTATTAGATACTTTTTCAGAGCTCTCTTATGATTTTATTGACAAGGGAGAGTTTTTTGTTATATTGAATCCACATTTTTGGAATAAAGTTCTCTGAGACATTGGGATATGTATGAGCATATTTAAACAAAGCAGAAGAACCATGACATTAAGTCTTTTATTTTTCCTCCTGGTTTGGCTGGTCTCAAATACTGGGTGTAGTTACCTGGTAAAAAACGATCGCCAGCATGTCTATTCAAAGGCAACGTATGGAGAGGATCGTTTCATTAATGTGGATCCTTACTGGATTCATTATGTAGAGGTAGGAGAAGGCGATCCTCTCTTTTTGATTCCTGGTGCCTTTAGCACCTATCGGGACTGGAATCGACTGATTCCCATCCTTTCAAAGCACTATAGAGTATTGGCCTTGGACTATTTGGGTGTAGGTGATTCAGATAAACCTGTCTCAGGATTTAACTACACCATAGAAGAACAGGCTGATTTAATCGTGAAAATAGCCAAGAAACTTCAAATTCCTAAATTCCAGGTGGCTGGGGTCTCCTATGGAGGCGTGATTGCCCTGAACATTTCGACCCGATATCCGGAGAAGGTTGATAGAGTGGTCTGCATTGAAGGAGGGGTTGTCAAACCGAAACGATTACCCCATCACTATAAGAAAGAGGTCTTGAGGATCCCCCTGATCGGCCACTTCATCATCAGTGCGATACGATCAGGGTTGTTTGATCAGATTACCGCCCGTGTGGTAATGGGAGAGGCATGGGAAAAGTTATCTAAGGAAGAGAGGAAGGAGATTCTTGAAATTATTTCTCATAACAACAAGACTGCATCACAGGGTTCGTGGTCACGGATTGCCCGCACGTTTAAGAATTCAAAGGACTTTGTTGAAGAGGTCAAAAACCTCAGGACTCCTGTCTTGTACCTTTACGGGAAATCTTCAGGATTTCTTAAGATGACCGAGATGAATGTAGACCTATTCAATAAATACCTTCCCCATATTGAGATTGTATCCTTTGATGACGGTATCCATAATCTGGAGTTACAAAAACCGAGAGAAGTGGCAAATCTCATCTTGGAGTTTTTCAATCGAGATCGTTTTCAAAATCAACAATCGGTATTTTATCCCGAACCTTAACCATCTGGCAATATCTTGGCAATATCTTGAGGAGGCATGTCAATATGAGAAAGAGGCTTGTGGTGATAGGAGGGGTTGCTGCCGGCCCTAAGTCAGCCGCCAAAGCAAGAAGATGCGATCCAGAATTGGAGATTACCCTCTATCAGGAAGAGGATGCCATTTCCTATGCGGGATGCGGGCTTCCCTATTATATCAGCGGCCTGATTAAAGAGAGACAAGAATTGATCTCTCGAACCCCTGGTCAGTTCGCCCAGGATGAGATCAGAGTGAAGAGAAATTGTCGGATTGAAAAAATTGATATAAGGGAGAAGAAAGTTTGGGGAAGAAACCTTGAATCGGGTGAGAGTTTTGAAGACCAATATGATCAACTCGTCCTTGCCACAGGGGCAAAACCCATCCAACCAAACATTGAAGGGGTTGATCTAAAAAATATCTTTTTTCTTCGATCAATTTTTCATGCCGATGCCCTTGTCCAACACATAAATTCAGAAGAGATTAGAAAGGTGGTCATTGTTGGAGGAGGTTACATTGGCCTCGAGATGGCTGAATCGCTGATTCTATTAGGAAAGAGTGTGACGATCGTTGAACTGGCTTCTCAGATCCTTACTCTCTTTGATGAGGATTTTGCAAACATCCTCCGGAAGTATCTCGAGAGTAAAGGAGTTCAAATCTTCACTTCAGAGGGGATCAAGGTCCTAAAAGGAAAGGACGGGAAGGTTTCACATGTCCAAACCGTTTCAAGGGAAATCGAGGCGGACGCAGTGTTGATGAGTCTTGGAATTCGGCCTCACGTTGAACTGGCCAGAAAGGCTGGATTAAAGATCGGAGAAACAGGAGCCATCTGGGTAAATGAAAGGATGGAAACAAGCATCGAGGGGATTTATTCAGCAGGAGACTGTGTGGAAACAACCCATCTCGTAACCGGAAAAAAGGTTTGGGTCCCCTTGGGCTCAACCGCTAATAAGCAGGGCAGGGTGGTAGGGGTGAATGTGTGTGGAGGAAATGCTACCTTTCCAGGGGTAATGGGAACGACGATCTTCAAGGTCTTCGATTATCGTGTGGCCAAAACAGGGTTGAATATAAAAGAGGCTCAAATGGAAGGATTCCATCCCATTCAGGCCATTGTCAGAGGATATGATCGGGCTCATTATTACCCTGGAAGAAAAGAGTCTACCCTGAAAGTAATCGCAGATAGGGATACAGGTCGGATTTTGGGAGCGCAAGCGATCGGTGAAGGGCCATCGGATAAGTTTATCGATATTTTGGCCATGGCCCTCCATGCCAAGATGAATTGTTATCAGTTAGCCAATGTGGATCTTTCTTATGCCCCTCCGTTCAGCCCAGCCCTCTCCCCAGTCCTTGTGGCTGCCAATGTCATATCCAATAAGATCGAAGGAAGGGTTGAAGGAATTCAAGCCTCAGAGGTGAGAGAAAGGATGGAATCTTTAAAAGATAGTTTTCAACTCTTAGATGTGAGGAGAGAGGATGAGGTTAAAGAGAAACGGATTCCCAACACCACCTGGATTCCTTTAGATGAGTTAAAGAAAAGGATGGGAGAGTTGGATAGAGACAAAGAAATGGTAGTGCATTGTGAATCAGGCCTCCGTTCTTATAAGGCCTGTCTTAAACTCAAGCAGGCAGGTTTTAATAACGTAAAGAATTTAGATGGCGGATTGCTCTGCTGGTGTTATGATCTTGAGTCCTTAGAAGGTTAGATGATACCTTCTACATTATCCCCAAAAGATTACTTCCTTTCAATTTACAACCCTTCAAGATTTTGTTAGATTATCTCTATCATGGCAACCAAGTCCTTTACCCCGATGATCAAGCAGTACCTTCAGATCAAGAGTCAGTATCCAGATTCCATTCTCTTCTTTCGAATGGGCGACTTTTATGAGATGTTCTTCGAAGATGCCCGAATTGCCTCAAAGGAACTCAATATTGCATTGACCTCCAGGGATAAGAGCCAGCAGGATAGCGTTCCTCTATGTGGAGTTCCTTATTTTTCTGCGGAAACCTATATCTCCAAACTCCTTCAGAAGGGGTATAAAGTAGCGCTCTGCGATCAGGTTGAAGATCCACGCTTTGCCAAAGGGATTGTTAAGAGAGAGGTGGTCCGAGTCTTTACACCGGGTCTTGCGACCGATGCCCTCCATTTAGGCAAAGGCGAGAGTCACTATTTAATGGGATTTTGTGCCGAGGCGGAGGTTTTCGGTCTAGCCTTTCTTGATATCTCAACAGGAGAATTGAAGACCTGCCAGGTTTCAGGATTTGAACCCTTTCTCAGCGAAGCCTTAAGAAATGAGCCCAAAGAGATATTATCCCTCAAATCCTTTCAAGACCATCCATGCCTTGATCGGTTCAAAAAGAGTTTTGGAGAGGGGTTGATCAATTTCTTAGAAGATTCACGATTCGATTCCTTTTCGTCCCTGACCCATATAGAAGGAGGAGAGAATCTTCAAAAGACCCCATTGGCTGCCATGGCCACTGAGATGGTTCTCCGTTATGCAGAGGAGAATCAGAAGAAACCCCTCTCCTATATCCGGGCCATCCATTTTTATCAAGTTCAGGATTTTATGGTCATCGATGAGGTGACGAAAAGAAATTTGGAACTGACCCAATCCCTTTTCGAACAAGGCTCCAAGGGCTCGCTTCTCTGGGTATTAGACCAGACCCTGACTCCAATGGGAAGTCGAACACTCAGGCAGTGGTTAACTTATCCACTTCTGGACATCCGAGAAATCGACCGTCGGTTGGAAGGGGTTAGCGAACTCAAAGAGAAGAAGGTTGAGAGAAAACAGATCAGGGAACTGTTAAAGGAGATTCAGGATATAGAACGGTTGACCTCTCGAATCTTCCTCGGTCATGCAAATGCTCGAGACCTGGTTGGGTTAAGAAATTCAATTAAGAACCTACCGGTGTTAAAGGCCAATTTCCAACCCTTCGTTGCCCCGATCATTAGAGAATCCCTCTCAGAAATAGAAGATTTTAATGACCTCTACCAGTTGCTTGAATCCTCCATCATCGACCATCCGCCCATGAGCCTAAAAGAAGGAGGAATCATCAAGCCCAACTACAATCCGGAACTGGATGAACTCAGAGAGATTGGGAAGAAAGGGAAATCCTTGATCCTGGAGTTGGAGGCAGAGGAGAGAAGAAAGACAGGGATCTCCTCCCTAAAGGTTCGATACAATCAGGTCTTTGGATACTATATCGAGGTCACAAAAAGCAATCTTCGACTGGTCCCGCCCCATTATATAAGAAAACAGACCTTGGTCAATGCAGAGCGATTTATCACCCCTGAACTCAAGGAATTCGAAACGAAAGTGTTGGGTGCAGAGGAGGCCATCTGTCAATTAGAATACAGGCTCTTTGAGGAGATTCGGCGAAGGGTTTCCGAGCAAGCACCAAGGCTTCAGAAATCCGCTTCCGCCATCGCTGTGCTTGATGTCTTAGGTTCAATGGCAGAGATTTCAGACCGCTATCACTATGAGAGGCCTATCGTTGACGAGGGAGATGAGATTATTATCCGTGACGGAAGACATCCCGTCCTTGAGAGGATGGATCTTCCTGAAAGGTTTGTTCCAAATGATGTTCAAATGAACACAAAGGATCATCAAATCCTTATCATCACTGGCCCCAATATGGCAGGCAAATCCACTTTCATCAGACAGGTAGCCCTCATCGTTCTGATGGCACAGATGGGATGTTTTGTGCCTGCTGAAGAGGCTCGGATAGGGGTGGTGGACAGGATCTTTACAAGAATTGGAGCCATGGATAGTCTGACGAGGGGGCAGAGTACCTTTATGGTGGAGATGATGGAGACCGCCCGTATTTTAAACCAGGCCACTTCAAGAAGTCTTGTCGTATTGGATGAGATTGGCAGGGGAACCAGCACCTTCGATGGGTTAAGCATTGCCTGGGCTGTTGCTGAATATCTCCATGATCATCCTGTGTTAAAACCTAAGACCCTTTTTGCAACCCATTACCACGAGTTAACCGAATTGGTCCTCACCAAGGAGAGGGTTAAGAATTACAATGTTGCGGTAAAGGAGTGGGCCAATGAGATTATCTTTCTTAGAAAGATTGTTGAAGGGGGTTCAAGCCGTAGTTATGGGATTCAAGTAGCCAGATTGGCAGGGCTTCCACAGAAAGTGATTGATCGAGCCAAAGAGATCCTTTCCAATTTAGAGAAAGGGGAACTGGATGCGTGGGGGATCCCAAAGATTGCTAAGACCAAACGATTGGATAAGGAAAGGGAATCTCCCCTCCAACCCTCCCTCTTTGGTCAGCCCGACCCCATTCGTTTGGAATTAAAAAAGATTGATCCAAACCGTCTCACTCCTCTCGAAGCCTTAAATATCCTCAGCGAACTGAAGAAAAAAGGCGAAAACTTGGATGAATGAGGCCATGTGCAAGGAAAAGGCAATCGATTATTCAAAGGCAAGATTGAAGATGGTCGAGGAACAGATTGTCGCCAGAGGGATTAAAGACCCCCGAGTCATTGAGGCAATGAAAAAAGTCCCCAGGCATCTCTTTGTTGAGGAGGCCCTTCAAGGTCAGGCCTATGGTGACCACCCCCTTCCCATTGGAGAGAAACAGACGATTTCACAGCCCTATATGGTTGCTCTGATGACGGAAGCTCTGCTCTTGGAGGGAAAAGAGAAGGTCTTAGAGATAGGAACAGGCTCGGGATATCAGGCAGCCATTTTAGCAGAATTGGCTGAGAAGGTATTCTCCATTGAGAGGATTCGTTCTTTGGCCATTCGTGCAAGGGAATTGCTCTACCGATTGGGATACTACAATTTTGAGATAAAAATTTTTGATGGAACCTTAGGATGGGTGGAAGAGAGCCCTTTTGATGCCATTATCGTTACAGCAGGGGCCCCAGAGATTCCCCAATCATTGATCGATCAGTTAGCCCCAGGAGGTAGGCTGGTCATTCCGGTAGGAGACGCCTATGTTCAAGAGTTAATTCGGGTGACAAAAACTGGAGAGGGTTTGAAAAAGGAAGAGTTAGGGGGATGCCGATTCGTGAAGTTAATAGGGAAATATGGATGGGAAAGTGAATGAACAGTGAGCCATGAACGATGAACAATAAACAATAAACGATAAACAATAAACGATAAACGATGTTAATTAAGGGACTATATGCTTTATTTCTATTTACAATTCTGGTTGCCCTGGGATGTGCGAGGCATAAAGTGACGATTGAAAGACCCCCTCCATTAGAGACGAAAGGAGTCTATCATATTGTAGAAAGACATCAGACTCTTTATCGAATCTGTAAGACCTATGGGGTTGATATAAAAGAGGTGGCTCGCCTAAATGGGATTATGGATCACAGTAGAATTCAAGTTGGACAGAAAATTTTTATTCCACGAGCCAAAAAGGTTTTAAAGGTAGATGTTTATATTGATGATGTGGTTATGGAGCCATTTGAGAAGGAGAGGGTTGTCTATAAAAAATTAGAGTTCATCTGGCCAGTTGAGGGCAGGCTCGTTGATGTCTTCGATGAGAGTGAAGCCAAAAGGCACATGGGGATTGACATTTCATCTCCCATGGGCACACCGATTAAGGCCTCCAACGCTGGAAGGGTGATTTACTCAGGTGACGCCATTAAGGGTTATGGAAACCTAATCATCCTTCGCCATTCTGAGGAATACGTCACTATCTATGCGCATAACCAGGTCAATTTAGTTGAAGAAGGGGAATGGGTCGAAAAAGGGCAGGTGATTGGTAGGGTAGGTATGTCGGGTAGAGCCTCAGGTCCTCATCTTCACTTCGAAATCAGAAGAAATAATAAACCCCTCGATCCTATGCTCTTTTTGAAATAAAAAACATAGAAAACATAGGGACAAAGATAAAGGGGTCAGACAAAGATAAAGGGGTCAGGCAACGGTAACTCGGTATTGACATGGGCTGGTTTCTGTGATACCTAACGGCCATGGCTCGTAAACCTCGCATCCATTTTCCAGGGGCGTTGTACCATGTTATCACCAGAGGGAACCGAAAGCAGGGAGTTTTTCTGGATGAGAAGGATTTCAAGCAGTTTCTCGGCTATCTTTTGAACTGCAAGAACAGGTTCTCTTTCCGTCTATACGCCTACGCTTTGATGCAGAATCATCTGCACCTTCTTATCGAAGTCGGAGAGGTTCCGTTGAGCAGGATGATGCAGTCCCCCTTATTTTCTGGATCATCGCGTAAGCGAGTGGGTAAAATGATGCCATTGGACTCACTTAACCTATCATAAAATAAAGGAAAAGGGGACTTTAACTTGGATAAAAAATCTTGCATGATAACAGGATGGAAAAAC
>Ga0136652_1000812_pt1 | contig 14220 bp, 10 predicted proteins | sample ConPoolayeEmetaG_FD_94864 | JGI IMG/M metagenome (GOLD analysis project Ga0136652, IMG submission 94864) | Hot spring microbial mat communities from California, USA to study Microbial Dark Matter (Phase II) - Cone Pool mat layer E metaG... ...
AGATAATATAGAGATGGAAGTGAAGTTAATTTATCCGGTGGCTTTAGAGAAGGGGCAGCGGTTTGCCATCAGGGAAGGTGGCCGGACTGTTGGTGCTGGTGCCATCTCTGAGATTATTGAGTAAAAATTACGGGAAGAAAGAATGAGGGAAATAATCAGCCTGGTTTGCACCGAGTGTGGCAGCAGGAATTACACCACTACCAGGAACAAAAAGAAAAGTAAAGAAAAAATAGAGTTAAGGAAGTTCTGTCCACGTTGTCGTCAACATAAGGTTCATAAGGAGAAGTAGAAGTCTTGCCTGGATAGGCCTGTAGCTCTAACGGCAGAGCAACGGACTCCAAATCCGTGGGTTGGAGGTTCAAATCCTCCCAGGCCTGCTGCAGGAGAATATTTTGCTACAGGAGTGCTAAGAGAAAGATGAAACAGAGGATTAAGGGTTATCTTAATGAGGTCAGGATGGAACTGGCTAAGGTTACCTGGCCAACAAAGCAGCAATTACGTTTAACCACCGTGGCTGTTATTGTGTTTATGATTGTGGCAGGTGTCTATATCGGGTTGATTGATGTCATTTTTTCTAAACTGGTGAGTTTAATTTTAAGGTGAAATATGGGAAACTGGTATATTTTGCATGTGCGCACCGGGTATGAGGACAGAATCAAGAAGCTTCTGGAGAGCAGGATTAATCGGGAAGCTGCGCGCATAAAAGAAATTATAATTCCTACAGAGAAAGTGAGCGAAATATCTCACGGCGAGCGCAGAATCAAGCCAAGAAAGTACTGGCCCGGGTACATTTTAATACAGCTGGAGGACGGGGCAGAGGATGAGAGTCTCTGGCATGCCATCCGCTCCACGCCCGGGGTCTTAAATTTCCCGGGGGCCGGAGAAACACCGGTTCCTCTTTCCGAAACAGAAGTCAAGAGAATTATTTCTGAGCTGGCTGACCGTCAGGAGAAGCCAATACCAAAGGTGGAGTTCAAACCCGGTGATAAGGTAGAGATTGTAGAAGGTCCGTTTGTCAATTTCACCGGGATAGTGGAAGAAGTGTATCCCGAGAGAGAACGATTGAAGGTAAGTGTCTCCATCTTCGGACGGGCGACACTGGTAGAACTGAACTACTGGCAGGCGGAGAGAATCTCTTAATCTTCCTGAGTTTTTTAAGATAGAAAGAGAAGGAGAATGTTGTTATGGCAGAAAAAAAGAATGTGAAAGCGGTGGTAAAATTACAGATTCAGGCAGGTCAGGCTACACCGGCTCCACCTGTTGGACCTGCTCTGGGCCAGCACGGTGTTAATATCATGGAATTTTGCAAAGCCTTCAACGCAGCCACTAAAGGCAAGGAAGGGTTTTTAATCCCTGTAGTATTAACGGTTTATGAGGACCGCAGCTTTGACTTTATTATTAAGACACCCCCGGCGGCTATTCTTTTAAAGAAGGCTGCCGGTATTGTTAAAGGTTCAGCCACTCCCAACAAGGAAAAAGTCGGTCGTGTTACCAGGTCGCAACTGGAAGAAATTGCCAGAATAAAAATGCCGGATTTGAACACCACTGATTTGAAACAGGCTGTCAGGATTATAGAGGGTTCAGCCAGAAGCATGGGGTTGGAAATTGTTGATTAGGAGGGGGCGTGAAAAAAACATCAAAACGTTTTGGGTTGTTAAGGCAAAAGATTGCATCAGATAAAACATACACCTTAGAGGAAGCGGTACAGCTCTTACAAAATTTGCATACAGTTAAGTTTGATGAAACTGTTAATCTGGCCGTTCACCTGGGAATAGATACCAAGAAGACCCAGCAGCCTATCCGTGGTTCCGTGAGGCTTCCCCATGGTACAGGTAAAACAGTGCGTGTATTAGTTTTAGCACAGGGTGAAGCTGTGGAGAAGGCGCAGAAAGCAGGAGCAGATTATGTCGGTGGACAGGAATTGATTGATAAGATTAAATCTGGCTGGCTGGATTTTGATGCTGTGGTGGCCACTCCTGATATGATGAAAATGGTGGCTCCTTTAGGGAAAATCCTTGGTCCCAGAGGATTAATGCCCAGTCCAAAGACAGGTACGGTAACATTTGATGTAGACAAGATTACCAGCGAGCTTAAAGCTGGACGTGTGGAATTCAGGATGGACCGGGATGGGAATATACACATGCCTGTGGGAAAAATTTCCTTCGGCCCGGAGAAGCTGCTGGAAAACATTAACGCTGCCCTGGATGCTGTGGTCAGTAGCAAACCGGCGTCTGTTCGTGGCCAGTACATCCGGTCTATCACACTTTCGTTGACGATGTCCCCGGGACTGAGAATTGCTCAGGGAAAAACGCTGACACCCTGAGTTATGATAGCGAGGTCCAAATGAATAAGATGAATCTTGCCAGGAAAGAGGAAGTAGTAAAGTTTTTAGGGGAGATTATCAATACCAGTAGCATAGCTGTAGTGGCCAGTTTTTCTGGCCTGTCAGTAGCAAACCTGGAAAAATTACGGCGGCGTCTTAAGGAGCAAGAAAGTTCTCTCCAGGTGGTGAAAAACACCCTTTTAAGGAGAGCATGCGAACAGACACAGGCACGCGCACTTATAGATTTTATCAACGGACCCATCTTTATTGCCTGGAGCAAAGAAGATGACGAGACAGGATTGGTGAAAACACTGGTGGAGTTTAGTGGCACCAGTGGACAATTAAACCTTCGTGCTGGCTATTTGCGTGGGGAAATACTTAACAGCCAGCAACTGGCAGCTCTGGCCCAACTACCAGGTGTGAAGCAACTTCGGGCAAATTTTGTTTTGCAATTACAGGCACCGCTGAATCGACTTTTATATTGTTTTCAGTATCCGGCAAGAAAACTGGTAGAGAGCTTGAAATGCTTAACCCAAAAAAAGGAGAAAGAAAATGGAAAAAGTGGAAATGGATGTTCTTGATGAAATTGTGGAGAAGATTTCCCGACTGTCTGCTCTGGAGCTGGCAAAATTAACGAAGAAGATTGAGGAGAAGTTTGGTATTGAAGGGATGATGGCTCCTGTTGGGGTACCGGCTGCGGTTACTCAGGTTCAGGCTGCCGGGGAAAAGCCACCAGAGAAGACAACTTTTGATATTATTCTGAAGGCAGCCGGGAGTAATAAAATCCAGACAATTAAGGAAGTTCGTGCCATCACCAATCTGGGATTGAAGGAAGCCAAAGATTTGGTAGAAAGCCTTCCCAAGCCTCTTAAGGAAAAGGTGAGTAAAGAAGAAGCTGACGAAATTAAGAAAAAGATGGAAAGTATAGGCGCGGAAGTAGAGATTAAATAGGGAGGAGCTACTGATATGTCTGTCATAGAGGGCTACATTCCAGATCTTCTTGATGTTCAGGTTAGACCATATCAGGAATTCTTACAGCTGGGAGTTTCTCCGGAGAAAAGGGAAAGAAAGGGTTTAGAGGAAATCTTCCAGAAAGTATTTCCGGTGGAGAGTGATGATGGTCTGCTTTCTGTAGAGTATCTCAGTTATTTCTTAGAAGAACCGATGGAGAGCATCACCGAGTGTGTGGAGAAGAAGATTACCTACGAGTACAGGTTAAAGGCCCGTTTCAGATTAACTGTCAGACAGAGGGTTGCTGAGACCGGAGAGCTGAAGATTAAAAATGTTCGGGAACAGGACACAACTATCGGTACGATTCCCTGTATGACTGCTTCCGGCACCTTTATTATCAATGGCATTGAGCGGGTTATTGTTAATCAGCTTTTACGTTGCCCCGGGGTTTATTTCAAAGAAGAAGAACCAACAGCACAGAGAATGCTTTATTCAGCCAAAATTTTTCCAGCCCGCGGGTTATGGATTGAATTTCAGGTGGACCAGCATAATTGTTTGTTGATGTACCTGGGCAGGCGTAAAGTCTTAGCGACCACCTTTCTAAAAGCCCTTGGTTATTCACCTGAGGAGATAATTTCCCTTTTCTATCCCGGACCGGAGGAAATACCTGCGGATTCTATCATCAAGAATACTCTGGCAAAGGATGCGATAACTACACGTGAAGAAGCACTGAAGAAAATATACAGTGAGATGAAACCAGGGTATCCTCCCATCCCCAGAGAGGCGGAGAAATTCTTCCATACTCTGTTTTTCACAACAGAAAACTACGACCTCTCTGAGGCAGGGCGTTCCCAGATTAATAAAAAGCTTAATTTGAGTTCTAACAGTCGCTGTCTTCAGCCAGAAGATATAATTGCCACGATTCGTTATCTTATTGGCCTGATAGAAAGAAGAGAAGGTACAGATGACGATATAGACCACCTGGGAAACAAAAGAGTACGAGTAGCAGCAGAAGTAATTGGCGAGCATGTTTACGAAGGGTTAGTGCGCCTCACAAGGTTCTGCAGAGAGCGAATGACACTGGTGGATAAATCCGGCCCGCTAACAATCCAGGATTTGCTAAACAGCAAAGTTTTCAATATGGTTGTTAATGAGTTTTTTTACCGTAATCCCCTTTCTCAGTTTCTTGACCAGGCAAACCCGCTGGCAGAAATTACTCACAAAAGGCGAGTTACTGCAGTAGGAGAGGGTGGTGTAAAAGAACGTAAGAGGGCTGGTTTTGAAGTGCGGGATGTACATTACACTCATTTTGGCAAAATCTGTCCGATAGAAACGCCTGAAGGTGCAAATATAGGTCTGATTAATTCTTTAACCATAGCATCCAGGGTGGACAACCTCGGCTTTCTGCAGAGTCCATATTACCGGGTAGAAAAGGGCAGGGTGAGTGAGCAGATCGTTTACCTGCGAGCTGACGAGGAGGAAAACTTTAAAATTGCTCCGCCGGATGTTCCCATTGACCCAGAAACCCGGATGATAAAGGAAAGTATAGTTACAGTACGTACCAGAGGCGGTAATTTTCAGGAAGTACCAAGGGAAGAGGTGCAGTTTGTGGGTGTTAATCCCTTGCAGATTTTGAGTGTAAGTGCCTGCCTCATCCCTTTTCTGGAACATGATGATTCTAACCGGGCACTTATGGGTTCTAATATGCAGAGGCAGGCTGTGCCGCTTTTGCGACCTGAGACTCCTCTGGTCAAAACAGGTCTGGAACGTATTGTGGTGCGGGACAGTAATGTTACGGTAAGGGCGCAGGCAGAGGGAATAGTAAGTTATGTTGATGGCGCCAGGATTGTTGTCAGAAGGAAAGAGGAACAAATTTTCCCCTGGCTTCAGGAAGATACTTATTTTCTCGCGAATTTTCGCCGTACCAACCAGGATACCTGCTTCCACCAGCGTCCCTTAGTCCGTGTCGGCCAGCATGTTAAAAAGGGTCAGATCCTTACTGACGGACCGTGTGTCTCCCGCAGTTCAGATTTAGCCCTGGGACGCAATCTTTTAGTTGCTTTTCTTCCCTGGCATGGATATAACTATGAGGATGCTATTGTGCTGAGTGAACGGCTGGTTAAGGAGGATGCCTTCACCTCCATTCACATCCACGAATTTGAGGTAGAAGCCCGGGTGACAGAACTGGGACCGGAAGAGATTACTGCTGATATCCCGAATGTTGCTGAGGAACACTTGAAGAATCTGGACAGGAACGGTATTGTCCGCGTTGGTGCTGAAGTTCAACCGGATGACATTCTGGTTGGCAAGGTCAGTCCAAGAGGGGAATCAGAACTGACAGCTGAAGAGAAACTACTGCGGGTTATTTTCGGGGAGAAGGCAAAGGATGTTCAGAATACTTCCCTCACCGTACCACCAGGGATAAGAGGTGTTGTTCTCGGTGTGCGCAAGTATGTCAGACCGGATTCTGACGAAGCGGTGAAGGAATGTTTAGAAACAAGGGCAAATCAATCCCCCTCGCAGAGAGAAAACTTTTCCAGATTGTTGAAGAAAAAAGCAGCCGACAAAGGACTGAATGTAAATTTGAGTGCTGACCCGGATACCTGGAAGAAATTATCAGAGAAAACTGAAGATAAGGATAAACTGAGAGAAATCATTCTGGGTGCAGATATAGAATTAAAGCAGGAGGCCTTGCGAAAAACTTACAGTCAGAAGGCTAATATTGTTCGCCGGGTAGTCGCTGAGAAAATAAAGGGCTTTGCAACCAGGCATTCACTGGTACTTAATGTGACAGCTAACCCGGAAACCTGGGAAAAAGCTCTGGCCCGGACTCCTGATGCTGTCAGGGACGAATTGACGAAAATTATTGATATTGGAAAGAACGAACTGGAACGCTTATCCCGGGAAGAAAAGAATGAGCAGGCTAAACTGAAAAAAGGTGTGGAACTGTCGCAGGATGTTATTTGCAAGGTTGTGGTGGAAGTGGCTGTGAAGAAGAAAGTGGCAGTTGGTGATAAGATGAGTGGTCGACATGGAAACAAGGGTGTTGTTTCCCGCATTCTGGCTGAAGAGGATATGCCTTTCCTTTCTGACGGTACTCCTGTGGACATCATTCTGAATCCCCTGGGTGTTCCTTCCAGAATGAACGTGGGACAGATACTGGAAACACATTTAGGATGGGCACTGAAGGCTCTGGGATATGAATGCGAAAGCCCGGTCTTTCAATCAATCACCGAGCTGGAGATAAAACACAGACTTGCTGAGGCAGGCCTTCCTGAAAGTGGCAAGACTATCCTGAGGGACGGGCAGACCGGGGAGCCTTTTTCTCAACCGGTTAGTGTTGGCTATATTTATATGATGAAGTTAATCCATCTGGCAGATGAGAAAATTCATTCTCGTTGTACCGGGGCTTATTCTTTAATCACGCAGCAACCATTGGGAGGCAGGGCACATCTGGGCGGTCAACGTTTTGGAGAAATGGAAGTCTGGACTCTGGAGGGATATGGGGCTGCCCATACCTTGAGGGAAATGCTGACTGTAAAAAGTGATGATACTGAAGGAAGAAAGAAAACTTACGAGGCTATTGCCAAAGGGATTGACTACCGCGGAGAAAACGTACCGGAAAGCTTTAATGTTCTCAGGAAGGAACTTCAGGGATTAGGGTTTGACATCAAATCAGAAACCAGACGTACCAGCGAAGGACCCCGTGAGGTGGTAACCATCAGAATAGCCCCTCCCATGGTGATTCGCTCCTGGTCACACGGAGAAGTAAAGAAAGCAGAGACATTGAATTATAGAACCTATAAACCGGAAAGAGATGGTCTTTTCTGTGAGCGCATCTTCGGTCCGGTGAAGGATTATGAATGCGCCTGCGGTAAGTATAAGAAGATGAGGTACAAGGGAATAATCTGTGACCGCTGTGGGGTGGAGGTGACAACAGCCAGGGTTCGCCGGGAGCGGATGGGGCATATTGAACTTGCCTGTCCTGTGGCTTATGTCTGGCTTTTCAAGAGTACGGCCAACTGGATGGGTACAATACTGGATATATCTCAGTCAGAACTGGAGATGGTTCTGTATTATGAGCGTTATATTGTTATTGAAAGCAATGGCACACCTCTGGAAGAAAAGCAGTTGCTCACAGAAGAAGAATACCACGACGCTTTAGCCCGTTTCGGTTCCAGGTTCCGTGCTTCTATTGGTGCGGAAGCAATATATGAGTTGTTAAAGAAGATAGACCTCGCCAGGGAGGAGGAAAATCTTAAGAATCAGTTGAGGAAAAGGAGACGGATGGATTCTGCTGCTCGGCGCAATTTAATCAAGAAGCTGCGCATGGTGCAGGGGCTTATTAAGACGCAGGTTAAGCCTGAATATATGGTAACCAATATTATTCCTGTTATTCCGCCAGATTTAAGACCTCTGCTGAAACTGGACGGTGGTCGTTTTGTTGCTTCGGATTTGAACGACCTTTATCAAAGGGTAATCAACCGCAATAACAGGCTGAAGAAATTACTCCGCTTACAGGCCCCTGATATTATTATCCGGAATGAGAAAAGGATGCTGCAGGAAGCAGTTGATGCCCTTTTTGACAATGGTAAACATGGCAACCCGGTTCTTGGCAAGGGAAAACGGCCGCTGAAATCTCTGAGCGACAGCCTTAGAGGAAAACAGGGTCGCTTCAGACAGAATCTTCTGGGAAAGAGAGTTGACTATTCAGGACGGGCAGTCATTGTTGTGGGTCCGGAATTGAAACTGAATGAATGCGGAGTGCCCAAGGAAATGGCTCTGGAACTTTTTGGCCCCTTTGTTTTGAGAGAGCTGAGGAAGAAGGAATATTTTCATACCTTAACCAGCGCCAAGCGTGCGCTGACAGAAAACCGTCCGGAGGTTTGGGAAATTCTGGAGAGGGTGAGCAAACATCATCCTGTCTTGCTGAATAGACAGCCAACTCTTCATCGTCTTTCCATTCAGGCTTTTGAGCCCAGGTTGATTGAAGGCAATGTACTCAGAATTCATCCGCTGGTCTGTCCTGCCTACAATGCTGATTTTGATGGGGACACAATGTCTATCCATGTACCTCTTACTGTAGAGGCGCAAATGGAGGCAGAATTACTGATGAAGGCTACCACGCATGTTCTTTCACCGGCCAGCGGTCGCCCCATTGTAACACCTACCAGGGATATAGTACTTGGATGTTACTACCTGACCTATGAGAGTATAGAAGATGTGTATCCGCGGACAGTTTCGGGATTTGATGAGGCCCTGATGCTTTATCATTTTGGGTATCTGGAGTTACATCGTCCGGTTAAAGTACGGGATGAAACAGGCAAAATTATCACCACCACAGTGGGGAGAATTATTTTTAATTCATATTTACCAGCGGAGATGCCTTACCAGAACTCACTGTTTAATTATAAGAAACTGGAGTCTCTTGTGAGTGATATTTTCCGTCGTTGTGGTTATGAGAAGACGGTAGCCTTTTTAGACGCTATTAAAGAGCTTGGTTTTTATTACGCAACTATGGGCGGGGTAACGATTGGTATTGATGATTTGAAAATCCCTCCGGTGAAAAAACAATTGGTGGAGGAGGGATGGAAGGAAACGGAGCGTGTGCGCAAGTACTATCAGGATGGAATTATTTCTGAAGGTGAGCGGTATAATCGGATTGTAGATATCTGGACATCCAGATGTAATGAAGTCAGCGATGCGGTAATCGCAACACTGGAGGATGATGTAGGAGTTAATCCATTCCGTCTGAATCCAATTCTGGCTATGGTGGATTCAGGAGCCAGAGGTAACCGTACCCAGATTAACCAGCTGATGGGAATGCGGGGGTTAATGATCAGACCTACCAAGAAAATAACCGGCGGTATCGGAGAAATTATAGAAACTCCTGTCGTTTCCAGTTTCCGGGAAGGAATGAATGTGCTGGAATATTTCCTATCTGTTCACGGGGGCAGAAAAGGATTGGTAGATACGGCTCTGAAGACGTCAGATGCTGGTTACCTCAGTCGTCGTCTGGTGGACGTTGCTCATGCAGAGATTATTACAGAAGAAGATTGTGGTACGCTGGAGGGTATGCTGATAGGGCCTTTAATAGAAGGAGACGAGGAGTTAATCAGCCTGGAAGAAAGGATAGTAGGACGGGTAGCTCTGGACAATATTGTGGATATCATTACGGATGAGACAATAGTCCAGGCCGGGGAAGTTATTGATGAAGAAAAGGCTCGTCGTATTTGTGAAGCTGGTATCCAGAGGATAAAGATTCGTTCTGTTCTGACCTGCAGAGCAGAGAAAGGTGTTTGCGCTAAATGCTACGGATGGGACCTTTCTCGCCGGAAACTGGTGAATATCGGGGAATCTGTAGGAATTGTGGCGGCGCAGTCTATCGGAGAGCCAGGTACGCAGCTGACCCTGAGAACTTTTCATACCGGAGGAACAGCTTCTCGTTCTATTGGTCCAGCACGCATTGTTGTCAAATCTGAGGGAAAGGTAGTGCTGCCTCCGGAATTAAAGATGGTGGTTAATGAGGAAGGCCACAGAATTCTGGTCGGAAGGGAAGGAAATATTATCATTCAGGATAACCGCGAACGGGAACTGGAGAAATATACGCTGAGGGTCGGTGCCCGCATACATGTAGAAAATGGTAGCTCGGTGAAAAGCGGACAGGTCATCGCTGAATGGGACCCATATTCTGTACCCATTATTGCAGAGACGGCTGGTGAAGTTCGTTATCACGATATCATTCTGGGGAAAACTGCCCGTGAGGAGTTAGATAGCGAAACTGGTCTGCGTCGTGTTGTTATCGTGGAACACAAAGAGGATTTTGACCCGCAGATTCGGCTTGTTAATAAGGAGAATAAGGTTATAGCCGACTACCATATTCCGGTAGGTGCCCATCTGGCAGTAGAAGAAAAGCAGATGGTTGGCCCCGGGACTGTTCTGGCTAAGACTGCTAGAACCGTGGGCCGGGTACAGGATATTACCGGTGGACTGCCAAGGGTGAGTGAACTTTTTGAAGCCCGCACTCCTAAAAATCCTGCCATCTTAAGTGAAATTGATGGTGTCGTGCAAGTTCAGCAGGAAAAGGGAGGAAGGAAGGTATTGGTGAAAGGGGATGTTTCTACTAAGGAATACACTGTACCCTATGGGAAGCACCTTCTTGTGGCAGATGGAGATTATGTTATTGCTGGCAGCAAACTGACAGATGGACCGGTGATTCTGAATGATATTCTGCGCATTCAGGGAGAAAAGAAAGTGCAGGAGTATCTTCTTAATGAAGTGCAGAAGGTTTACCGGGTTGAGGGCGTAAGTATTAACGATAAACACATTGAGATTATCGTGCGCAGGATGCTTTCCCGGGTCCGGGTGGAAGACCCTGGTGATACATTCCTTTTACAGGGTGAGGAGATTGATAAAGTACGGATTCAGAAAATAAATGAATCGTTGCCCAAAGGTAGGAAAAGGGCTACCTTTCAACCATTAGTTTTAGGAATTACCAGAGTGGCGTTAAGCAGCGAAGGTTTCATCTCCGCGGCATCCTTCCAGGAAACAATTAAGGTTCTGACCAATGCAGCAGCGATGGGCGCCGAAGATTATCTGGAAGGATTAAAGGAAAATGTAATCATGGGTAAGTTAATTCCGGCAGGAACTGGTTTCTTTTCCCGGCAGGCTGCGGAAACAGAAACTACCATGGAAACTGGCTATGCAGTTAGCCGTCAGGAATAGGAGGAAAAATGCCAACTATTAATCAGTTGTTACGTGGTTTGAGAAGATTAAAACGAAAAAAGTCTAAGTCTATGGCCTTAGATAAGAATCCACAGAGGAGGGGAGTTTGCCTTTATGTAAAAACAATGACGCCCAAAAAACCTAATTCTGCGCTCCGAAAAATTGCCAAGGTGCGGCTGACCAATGGCAAGGAAGTCATTGCTTATATTCCCGGCATAGGTCATAACCTTCAAGAACACTCTATTGTTCTGGTGAGAGGTGGACGGGTTAAGGATTTACCCGGAGTCAAGTATCATATCATTAGAGGTTCGCTGGATGCTGCAGGTGTAGAAAACAGGAGGAAATCGCGCTCACTTTACGGGGTAAAAAAACCAAAAGGGACGGAACAGAAACCCCAGTCTGTTTCTCAGGAAGGCGGTACCAAGTAAAACAGTAAAACCACCAGGGAGAAGTTATGCCAAGGCGAAAAAAAGTTATCCGCAAAAAATTGATTGCTGACCCGGTTTACAATGATTTTGAAGTAGCCAAGTTTGTCAATTCTCTGATGAAGGATGGGAAAAAGAATCTTGCTTACAAGATTTTTTATGATGCTTTGTCTGTCGTGAACCAGCGTACAAAGGAAGATGGGTTGGCTGTTTTTAAGAAAGCGTTGAACCAGGTGAAGCCAAAACTGGAAGTCAGACCCAGGCGAGTTGGTGGAGCCACCTACCAGATACCGATGGAAGTCCCACCAGCAAGGAGCCTGGCATTAGCGATACGCTGGATTTTAGAATCATCGCGGGCGAGAAAGGGTAAGCCCATGGCGGAAAGGTTGGCAGAAGAATTCCTGGAAGCTTCACGCGGGGAAGGTCCAAGCATTAAGAAGCGGGAAGAAACGCATAAAATGGCAGAATCAAACCGTGCCTTTGCTCATTATCGCTGGTAGGACATAGTTGGAAAGGAACACAGTCAGGTGCTCAGACTAACTCAGTGTGTGGAAAAAAGGGAGACGGATAAAACGGTGGATATAAGCAAAACAAGGAACATAGGTATTATTGCTCACATTGATGCGGGAAAGACAACCACCACAGAGCGATTTCTTTTTTACACCGGCAAGACCTATCGTATTGGGGAAGTGGATGAAGGGACTGCTGTTATGGACTGGATGGACCAGGAAAGAGAGAGAGGAATAACTATTACTGCGGCAGCTACTACCTGCCTGTGGAAGGGATATCGTATCAATATCATTGATACACCCGGGCATGTGGATTTTACCGCAGAGGTAGAAAGGTCCCTACGGGTGCTGGACGGAGCGATAGGTATTTTCTGTGCGGTCAGTGGAGTTCAACCACAGTCTGAGACTGTCTGGAGACAAAGCGAACGTTACAGTATTCCGCGTCTGGTCTATATAAACAAGATGGACAGGATAGGAGCTGACTTTTACAGAAGTGTGCATTCCATTGAGAAGAAACTGGGTGCCAGGGTTCTTGTCCTCAATTTGCCTGTCGGAAGTGGAGCTGATTTTTCGGGAATCATTGACATAGTTACGGAGAAGGCGCTTGTTTTTCCTTCTGAAGATGAAACGCAGTACCAGGTAATTCCTATTCCCCCTCCATTTGCTTCCCTGGTCGCTGAATACCGGATGAAGTTGATGGAGAAACTGGCTGATGTTGACGACCTGATTATGGATAAGTATCTGAACGGGCAGGAAATAACTGTGGAAGAATTAAGGCAGGGTATAAGGAAAGCAACATTGTCAGGAAGACTTTTTCCTGTGTTTTGTGGTGCTTCACTGAAGAACAGGGGAACCCTGCAGTTACTTGATGCTATTGTTTTTTATCTCCCGTCACCCCTGGACAGGGGTGCTATTTACGGAACCAATCCAGAGACAGGTAACCAGCAGTTCCGTTTACCGGCGGAAGATGAGCCTGTTTCCCTTCTTATTTTTAAGGTTCAAAATCATACTCACCTCGGACGGCTACTTTACTCGCGGATTTATTCCGGTGTGGTGAGGACCGGTCAGATTCTGATGAATTGGAGCCGCAAAAAGAAAGAAAAAATTAATAAGCTTCTGGAGCTAAATGCTGACCGTTTTCAGGTGTGCCAGGAAGCTTATCCCGGTGATATTGTTGGTCTGGTCGGTCTGAAGGACAGTTACACCGGGGATACTCTGGCAGATGAGGAGCACCCGATTATTTTTGAACGCATGCTTTTCCCGGAGCCTGTCGTTTCTGTTTCTGTAGAACCACGTACCAGGGCTGACCAGGAAAAACTTCAAATGGCTCTGGCAAAACTGGCAGAAGAAGACCCCACTGTTGTCTTCCGGGTAGACCAGGAAACAGGGCAGATAATTTTTTCCGGGATGGGGCAGCTGCACATAGATGTTTGTCTGGAGAAGATTCGGCGTCAGTATAAGTTGGGGCTAAAACTCGGTCGCCCTCAGGTTGCTTACCGGGAAACAATCTCACACGAGGGAACGGGAGAAGGTCGTTTTGTGAAACAGGTTGCCGGGAGAGGGCAGTACGGTCATGTAGTTCTGCGGCTGGAACCACTTGCCGGACAGGGAAAGAGATTGGAATTTGTTAACAGTTGCCCGGCAGATAAAATACCAGCGGTTTTTATTCCGGCAGTAGAAGAAGGAATTAGAGAAGCGCTGGAGGTGGGGCCGTTAGCCGGGTATCCGGTAACCCAGATTCGGGCTACTGTAATCGATGGTTCCTTTCACCAGACTGATTCCAGCGAGGTGGCTTACAAAATTGCTGCCACGATGGCTTTTCGCCGCGCCTGCCAGGCAGCCGGTCCGCTACTGCTGGAGCCGGTGATGAAACTGGAGGTGACGGTGCCAGAGGAATTTCTGGGAGAAGTTCTGGGTGATTTTCATGCTCGTCGTGGTAAGATTTTACATGTGGAAACGATTGGTTCCAGTAAAGTTATCAGTGGCCAGGTGGCGCTCAGGCATACTTTTGGTTACGCTACAGTTTTGAGGTCCTTGACGCAGGGTCGTGGAAGTTATATAATACAGTTTTTACGCTATGAGGCTGTACCCGAAGAAGATATTGGCCGGTTATTGCATCAGGTCTGAGAATACAGATAACGAAATAGAAAACCAGGGAGAAAGTATACCAGGGGGGTAAAGATGGCGAAGGAGAAATTTGTGCGGAGCAAGCCGCATGTAAACGTAGGGACGATAGGGCATGTAGACCATGGTAAGACGACATTAACCAGTGCGATGACGCTGGTAT
>Ga0136652_1000813_pt1 | contig 14204 bp, 16 predicted proteins | sample ConPoolayeEmetaG_FD_94864 | JGI IMG/M metagenome (GOLD analysis project Ga0136652, IMG submission 94864) | Hot spring microbial mat communities from California, USA to study Microbial Dark Matter (Phase II) - Cone Pool mat layer E metaG... ...
CGTTTTTTAACAAAAACGGGCCTGTTGTGAAGTTCGCTTTGCTCCTTCACTTCTTTCCCGTTTTTTAACAAAAACGGGCCTGGCGAGATTTGAACTCGCGACCGTCAGCTTTCTTCAAACTTTTCTGGATAGAAGGCTGCTGCGCTATCCACCGCAGGCCTTGTCCATAAATCTTGAACCAGCAAGTCCAAGGCAGGCTGCGCCACAGGCCCGAATTATATTGTAAGTAAAGTAAATTTAAACATTTTAAAGTCTTGATATTATCTCTCCTTTGCACCCTCTCTTACGGCATTCACCATAGCCTTTATTCTTTCTAATTGCGAATTTTTTTCTAGCGCAGTTCCAACATGGATTATATCAGCGCCGGCCTTGACAACCGCCTTTGCCTCTTCCGGGGTTCTTATTCCCCCGGCAACTATGTATGGAATATCTGTGGCAGATCTAACAGCGCTTATCATGTCTAGGGGTACGTGTCCATCCTTTGGATTACTTCCTGCATCGGTTATAACAAATTTGAACCCCATATACTGCGCCGCAAGCGCATAAGCAGCAGCAATCTTTGGTTTATTTCTCGGAATCAATCGAGAATCTCCAACCCACCCAACCGTACCGCCAGGTTCCACAACGAGGTAGGCAGTGGAAAGAGGTTCTATGTTATATTGCTTTATAACCGGTGCAGCGAGCATCTGCGCTTGGCTTATCCAATATGGATTGCGGGAATTTAGCATTGACATAAAATACACCGCATCAGCGTAGGATGTAAGGGTAGCGATATTACCGGGAAAAAGAACAACTGGTTTCGAGACATTTTCCTTTATTCTCTTTGCAGTCTCATCCAGGATACCTCCTTGGACGCCGGTACTCCCACCTATAAGTATGACATCAGCATCCCCCTCATCTGCTTTCCTTGCTGTTTCGGCTGCTTCTTCTATGCTCTTATAGTCAAGCGGGTCTATAAGCGCAAAAAAAAGTGCTCCCCTTCTTTCAAGCTCATCGTAGATATACTTCTCTATCTTTCCCATAATAAATCCCTTAGAATTTTCTATTAGTATATATTATTGAAAATCCTGATATATTATTCTTGGAAAAACAATTATAAATAGCACATACTCCGCCTGATCGCTATTAACTGCTGAAGGTGTCTCTTGGTACGAAAATCTTCAAAAGTCCAATTGCAACAGATGTGATTATGATGGAAAATAAAAACGTAGCCGGGGTAGAAAGGATGGTAATATTCCATAAGAAACCTGCTATTAAATTTGCTGGAAGAGCCATCATTCCAATTACTCCTTTGTAGATACCGATTGCACTGCCGTAATGATTGTTAGGGCTTACCCTTATCAAAAATGTATTAGGAGCAACCTTCGAAATACTCATGTAGCAACCCAAAAGGACAAATGCAAGAAGAAATACTGGAAGGGATGGAAAGAAAGCGAAACCTATTAACACTAAGAGAAAGAATAAAAGCGCTATTATCATGGAGTTTCTTGCTCCGAAGCGATCTATAAGCAGACCGGCTGGCATTGTAAAAATAGTGTAGGATGCAGTGTAGATTAGATATAATATTGGCATTAGAATGGTTGGGAGAAAGTCGTTAGCCCTTAATATGAAGAACAGCATACTAAATTGGCCTATAAAGAAAACCATCACTGCTATCAAGAAAGCTCTTATATTTGGATTTGAAAGAATCCTCGCAAGAGCAAATCTTGGGGCAGCACTGATTGTGGCTTTTTCTTTTATGAAAAATAAAACAAAAACAGCAAACATGGCAGGGATAAATGCTATTGTAAATACAAAACGATATGTAGATTCGGTATACGCACCATTGAAAAAAAATATAGCAACAGCAGTCGCTATAAGCGGCCCTAGTACGGCACCAGCGTTATCCATAAATTTTCTAAATCCGAATGCCTTGCCAACTACTGCGCTACTTTCAGACAATCCAATTAATGCATCGCGCGGGCTTTCATGCAATCCCTTTCCGCTTCTTTCAAGTATTCGTATTAAAACAACTTGGGGCCAACTCGTTACAAAAACGAGCAATCCTTTGAAAACTGCTGAAATGCTGTAACCAAGCATTATCAATCTCTTTCTCTTTCCAAGTTTGTCTGAATAGAAACCAGCAACCAAATTACATATTGCTACAGTAAATTCACTAAGGCTTTCCATTAGTCCGATTACAAAAGCAGGCGCACCAAGTACTTTAGTTAGAAATGTCGGTAAGAGTGGAAAAATCATCTCACTACTTACGTCTACCAAAAAACTAGTTATTCCTAACAGCCGAGTATTTCTACTTATGTCATCAGTTTTCATAATGCCCAAGATAGATGAATAAACATTGATTTAAAAACGATGTCCTTAGTTCAACTTAGAATAAATTAAGAAGGAATATCTGCAGTAAGTAGTACGTCTGCGCCCACCCTCCTTACCCTTATCTTGCCAACCTGCAATGCATCCTTTATCGTTTCTGTACCAACGCCCCCAACCGGTGTTTTTGCATTCCTCCCTCCGATTATCTTCGGTGCGATGAAAAAGCAAAATCTATTTACCAGACCAGAATCTACAATTGCGCCGGCAAGTTCGCTTCCGCCTTCCAGCAATATAGATGTTATCCCCTCACGAGCAAGAATCTTCATAAATTTTTTAAGATCAACCCGGCCATCTATGTTTGGGCAAGAGAAGATCTTCGCACCTAAAGATTCGAGCGCCCTTTTTTTCTTTTTATCGAAATCTCGCCCGCAACCTATGATAACCTTTCCATTCGCATCCTTGAGAATATTAGCAGAAAGAGGTGTTCTTAACTTAGAATCTACAATTATGCGAATTGGGTTATGAGCACCTTTTAATCTACATGTAAGATGTGGGTTGTCTTTTAGCACGGTCCCTACCCCAACCATAACTGCATCATGTGCATCCCTCATTTTCATTACAAGCCTGCGGGACTCCTCTCCAGAAATCCACTTCGAATCTCCTGATTTTGTCGCTATCTTTCCATCTAAACTCATCGCAATCTTCATCGTGACAAAAGGTAATCCTTTAGTGATATATCTAATGTAAGATTCATTTAACACTCTAGCTTCATTTTCGCATAAACCGACAACGACTTCGATATTTGCCTTCCTCAATGCTGCGATCCCCTTTCCGTTTACTTCTGGATTTGGGTCCTTCATAGCACAGACAACCTTTTTTATACCTGCATTTATTATCGCTGGAACGCATGGCGGGGTCCTTTTGTTTTTATGCACGCATGGTTCCAGCGTTGTGTATAACGTCGCACCGTTTAATTGCTCTGGCTTTGCATTCTTTATAGCTTCTATTTCTGCATGAGGCTCTCCCGCCTTCTTATGATAACCACCTGCAATTACTCTGCCGTCCTTGATTATAACAGCACCAACCTTTGGATTCGGCGATGGCCTTCCCCTCTTTGCAAGAGAGAGAGCGAGTTTCATAAACTTTTTATCATCTGTCATAGAAGGTGCCCCATTTTTTCTTTTTTCGTTCTTAGATAATTATGATTAAAGCGATTTGGCCTTATACGCAGTGGGGCGTGTCTAACAATGAAACCGTTTCTTTCGAGCTCTTTTATCTTTGAAGGATTGTTGGTAAGAATGCGAATTTTCTTAATATTGAAATACCTTAGCAACTCACTAACAACTGCATAATCTCTCTCGTCCTGAGAAAAACCAAGCTTTAAATTTGCATCCACTGTATCGTATCCTTTGTCCTGTAAACTGTATGCCATTATCTTATTTGCCAACCCTATCCCACGGCCTTCTTGATTTAGATAAATAAACAATCCTCCTTCTTTCGCTATTCTTTTCAGCGAGATTTCGAGCTGGAGCCTGCAATCACATCGTAATGAATGGAAAACATCCCCAGTTGTACAGCTAGAGTGTACCCTAACCAAAATCGGAGTCCTTTTCTTTTTCTTACTTAGGTTTTCTATGACTAGATGCTCTCTTCCTTTATCGTCTCTAAAAGCATGGAGATCAAATCTTCCGAATTTGGTTGGAAAATTAGCCACCGCAATATGCTCGATCATGTCCTTAGCACCTCGGAGAGCCTGATGGCTGCCCTCACCGCTCTTTTTGCGTATTCCTCAGCCCTTTCTTCGGCACTGTTCCAATCGGCATCATGGCCTATTATACCAAAGCCGATGGGTTTCCTAAATTCCAATGAAAGCTCGCTTAATCTGTTTGCAACAGTTTTTACTATAACCTCATCATGGGCCGTTTCTCCCTTAACAACTGCTCCTAGCACAGCAATACAATCAATCCTTTTGTCCATGAGAAGCTTTTTTGCTGCAAGTGGGATTTCAAATGCACCAGGTACTTCTATAACAGCCAATAATTTGGCGTCTTCCTCCTCGGCAATCTTGCGCGCTTCTTCTAGCATCCTTTCTGTTATCTCGTAGTTAAAGGTGGATACAACAAATGCAACGCGCGTTTTGTGAAAGGCTGGAGAGATCTGCCCCTCATCTTCCTTTCCCTGCCTAATCCCGCGCCCTGCATTTTGCAGGAGGGTTTCTGGCTTTATAACGAGCAACACAGCATTATGGACATGCTTTCGTATTCTATTCTCGCATATTTCATAGAATTCTTTCTCGCTCCAAGCCTCGTTTTCGTGGACAAAAACCTCTATCACATGCTTTCCGGTTAATAATTTTACCTGTTGGATCCCTAGCGATGCCTCGTGTGCGCATACAGCGTCTATCGGTGCTCCTCCAACCATCCCAAGTGCCATGCACGAATCACAACCGTTATCGAGTAGTTTCTTGCATTCCACAGGAAGATCCTTTATCCCAGGAACTGTCCTTCTTATGATTTCAACATCAGGATAATGCTTCTTCGCCTCATCTATCGCAATCTCCCCCATATTAACCCTAGCGAATGTTGTATCAACGATTCCTAGCTTCATATATCTCCACCCCTTCAATAAACACAAATCCTTTCTTGCGTGCGTACTCTTCCGCTTTCTTTTTCTGCAACGCTCTTCCCACCCCAAGCATCTCACATAAAACCATGACACCGCTCATTCCCGCACGTCTTGCGAGTTCAACCGCAAGCTCTGTATGCCCTCTTCTCTTTTCTATCCCACGTGATATTAGAAGAAAGACATGGCCAGGAGAGTAGAAATTTTCGATAAAATTTCCCTTAGGATTGCTAGATTCTGCTGCATTCGCAATCTCTTTTATTGTAATCGCTCTATCTATATCTGTTATTCCTGTATATACGGTCTTATGATTTACAGAGATGGAAAATGCGGGCTCATCACCATAAGCAGTCTTTTTGCATGCAATATTATCGAATCCAGCTTTTCGAAGCAGTTCGGTGTAGAATGGGATTCCGAACCTTTCTGCAATCTCATTTGAAAGTGCAAGGCATATTAGTCCCCCGCCATCCTTTCTGAGCAGTTCTATCATTTTCGGAGTAACAAAGGAAGCGTGAAAGACAAGGTCTGCCTCTCCCTCCCTCTCATCTCCGTCGTATATTATAATTACCCTTCCTTTCCTCAGTGCTTCTTCTGCTTTTTTAATCTTTTCCATGACTATGATTGAGATGTTACCTATTTATTAGTAATTACTCAAAAATTAGTAAAACTTATTTCTCTCGCTCGTAAATGGAGAGAGTAGACAGAGAGGGATTCCCATCGATTAGTAGAACATGTCTAACGGTAACAAATGGTTCATCTTTTGCTTTGCAGGCCTTTCCTCTATCAGAAGGCGCAGTTGCCCATTGCCCTCTAAGATATATACAGAATCCAGTTCTATCCACAATCTTGCTTATATCGTTGTCTATCTTACTTGAAGTGCTGCTCAAATCCTTAAAATTACCGCGCAGATAGAGAACCCTCCAAACATCATTTGCAAGCTGATAACGATAAAGGGAATTGTCTATTCCTCTATTATCATCTATCTGAAGAAGAACATATGACGCAAATGCCATAAAAACCGTAAATGATATTATCGCCTCAAGTGTTTGCATGCTAACCACAAACAAACAGTCTATCTATCTCTCCGCTATTATGATTCACAACAATTCTGTATATGCATTCCTTATCCGTGTTCGGTATCCCACCCTCGCTTTCCAATCCTATGAAAAGATCCATGTGGACCTTAGAACCAAGTTCTGCCTCCAGTCCGCTTAGTTTTCCTGGGTCAATGAGGTTTGGATAGATAACCTTGTTTTCTTCGTAAGCCCCGCCCCTCTTTACAATATAATCTGCAACCAGTACAAGTTTGTTGAATCTTTCTTGTGCTTCTATGCTTTCCACTGCGTCATGGAGCAGATAGTACATTATATTCAGAAGGAAAACGGTAAGCAAAAGAATTGGGATTAGGCTGAACATGGCATCAAACGATACAAATCCACTATGCCAGCTCAACATACACGTTACCCCCGCAATCCTCAAAGAACGTTGGGAAGTTAATAATGTGCTTGGTCCCATCTGGGTTGGTGCATTCAAATTCGATTCTATCAGAGTATGGTATAACCTTACACCCTGGCGGTACCGCACCAGACATAATAGTATTACCGCCAGTGTTACAGTATATCTCCATACTAAGAAGCCTGTCTTCTGTTTGTTGCTTTTTCACCAAAAAATCTGCCCTTTTGTCTATCTCTTTGTGTGTTTTTGCTATTGGCTGAAATATCATCATTATGGCTGCCATTGTAATGAGGAATAACATCATAAATTCAATCGTAGATTGGGCCTTCATCCATACCTACCTTTATCCTTGATATATGAACTGTGATGAGAGTTTTAGACGGATTCGATTTTGAGATTATCGGTACTGAGATCGATTGCAGGGTTATACTAGAAAGACGATATCCTGAAGGGGAAGCTCGATCATCTACTATCTCGCTTGCCACTGGGAATGACAGAGGGTCAAACGTAGGGGGAACAACAGTTATGCTATCATCGAAATTTGCACCTCCAAGAACAGATAATAATTTTAGGAGTGCTCCGGATTCTGTTGAGATTCTTGCTTCTGATACTCTAAAGCAACGATCAACGGTTTCGGGATCGGCGCATGCGTAAATTGTGTGATCCTTAGCATAGTTATCAAATCCCTCCTTTGCGCCCTCTCTCGCCGCCTCTATAACTACTTCTTTTACATTCATCTGGATGCTATAGAGTTTTTCGGAAGTAATCGCAGATGAAAGGTCATGCGATTTTGAATTTAGATTAAATTCAACTAGGGATAAAAGAAGGGCGAATGCTGCAAAAACAATGAGAAATCCAAAATATCCTTTCAACTGAATACCTCATCTTACATTTATTGCATAGCTCCCGACAGCGTTGATGCCCGTCAACTTTGCTATCTCTGAGCGTTCTGGTTCAAGCACTACTATTAATCCAGATATTTTTTCAGAAAGCTCGCCGCCGCATTTTGGGCAGATTTTTTCGTTTGTGAATACAATCATCCTGCAGTTTTTGCATCCTTTCATGATAACCACCTTTTTTATTTCTCCTTCTGTTTCTCAACAGATGCCTGCTTTTCCTTCTTCTCAGCTTTCTCTTCTAACCATTCCAACTTTCCCAGTCCGTCCGGTCTCATGGTAAGGCCTATCTTTGTATCTGTAACTACTGGCTTGAGACTCACTGTAGACACCTTAACTAGAAGGGAGTCTCCTTTTTTTAGACTTCTTTTCGCTGCCTTTGAAGAAAGGGATTTCGATTTTTTGTCATAGTAGTACTTTTCCTTCCCTATCTGAGAAATGTGTACCAATCCTTGAAATGGTCCTATAGTTGCGAACGCTCCGAATTCCACAATCTCTTTTATCTCTGCTTTATAGACCTCGTTTACGTATGGCATGAATGTAAGAGCATCAAACTCTACAGTATAATACGCTCCTGCATCTCCTGGTATAACTATCCCTTCACTCACAACCGAGGCGTCATCTATCGAAAGAATGATGCCAAGTTCTTTGAATACCCTCCTTTCGTACTTATCTCTAACTATTCTAAGCACTGCGTCCTCTATCTTACTTCCAAACATTTCTGGAGGAATTCTAACCCTTTCTACTATCTTTGTCGTGTAATACATAAAATTGGCCTCCGTCATTCGCCACCTACATAATGTAGATGGAGAGTCTAGCTGGGGTTTCTTACAGTTGTTTTTATCGCCACCAGCAAAGAAAATTAGATATGAGAGGTTTTTAAATAGTTGAGCCACCAAATTTTATTGCGGTAGGTGCCATGGGAAAAATAAAATGTGGTGTAATAGGAGTGGGGAACTGCTTTGCTGGGCTTGTCCAAGGCATAGAGTATTACAGAAGGCATCCGGAAAAGGAAGTAGTAGGGTTGATGCATAAGAATATGGGTGGCTATTTATTTGACGATATAGAATTCGTTTCTGCTTTTGATGTTGGCGAAAACAAGATTGGAAAGCCTCTGCATGAAGCAATGTACGCAAGCCCAAACATGGTCGAATGGATTCCGAGAGAAGAGATGCCGAAAAGCGATGTTATAGTTAAGGAAAGCCCAGCCCTTGACGGGGTTGGGATCTGGGTGGAAAACAAGGTGAAGCCAATAAGATCGAAAAAAACAATAGAGCAGCTTAAGGAGGAGATATTGGAAGAATTAAGAAAATCGAAAGCTGAGATTCTTGTAAATTATCTTCCTGTCGGTTCGCAGAAGGCAACAGAATTCTGGGCCGAGATTGCTCTTGCCGCAAAATGCGCATTTGTGAATACGATGCCGGTATTCATTGCGAGCGATCCGAAATGGGAAAAGAGATTCAGGTCTGCAGGCGTTCCTATTATAGGGGATGATGTAAAAAGCCAGGTTGGCGCAACAATAGTGCACCGAACGCTCGCAAAGCTGTGCGATGATAGGGGAGCAGTTATAGATAAAACGTATCAGATAAATGTTGGTGGAAACACGGACTTCCTTAACATGAAAGAACAAGAAAGACTGCAATCTAAAAAAATATCTAAGACAGAGGCAGTTCAGTCCCAGTTGAGCAGAAGGTTGCCGGATGACAATATTTACGTAGGTCCGTCAGATTTCATCCCATTTCTTGGAAACACGAAGCTTATGTTCATGCGAATAGAAGGGCGGATGTGGGCGGATATCCCATATAACATGGAAGTGCGATTGGAGGTAGATGATAAAGCCAATTCTGCTGGAGTCGTAGTGGATGCAATAAGAGCAGCAAAGATAGCGCTTGACAGAAAGCTTGGCGGCGCTGTTATCTCTGCTTCTGCGTATCTTATGAAGCATCCACCTGTCCAGATGAGCGATTCGAAAGCGAGAGAAAAATTAGAGGAATTCATCTCTTCGAAAGAAAGATAAGCGCTTCGGTAATTAGCCGAACCCCTATCCCACTCGCACCTTTTTCGAGATAAGGATGGGATGTGTTTATTAAATCAACGCCAGCGATATCCAGGTGCGCCCATTTTGTTTTTCCAACAAATTCTTTTAGGAAGATAGCACCTGTTATCGAACCTGCTTCTCCAGTATTGCTTATATTCTTGATATCTGCAACGTCCGATTTCATCATCTCTTCGTATTCCTTCCAAATAGGAAAACGCCATACTCGTTCGTATGTTCTGTTTCCTGCTTCCTCCAATATCTTGGCTAGTTTATCATCCGTAGTGAAGAGACCGGCGCCGTGCCTCCCAAGAGCGACCAATATGGCCCCAGTAAGAGTGGCTACATCTATTATAGCTTCAGGATTCTTTTCTGAAACAAATGAAAGGGCGTCCGCTAGGATGAGTCTTCCTTCAGCATCTGTATTCAGCACCTCTATTGTCTTTCCGTTATATGCCTTTACAACATCTCCTGGCTTCTGTGCATTCCCATCTGGCATATTCTCAGCAAGAGGAAGCGCAGCGATGAGCCTTATCGGTAATTTCAGTTCAGCAACTGCTCTAATTACTCCGAGGACAACAAGCGCGCCACTCTTATCATACTTCATCTCATGCATGTTAGCTGATGGTTTTATAGAAATTCCTCCAGAATCAAATGTTATTCCTTTTCCAACAAGACCGTAAAGGGGAAGGGATTTCTTCTCTTTATTATATTCGAGAATCACTAGTCTCGGCGGTTCCGAACTTCCCCTTGCGACAGCTAGCAAGGCGTTCATTCCTTTCTTTTTTAGCATCTTCTCGTCAAAAACTGTAATGCTAAGGCTATCCTTCTCCCTTGCCAATCTTCTTGCAATCTCCTCGATCTTACGCGGCGTCATGATATTTGCTGGTTGTTCTGTAAGATAACGCACATAATTCTGAGATTCTGCGAGGATCGTTCCAATTGCAACGCCTTCTTCTGCAGCTCTTTCTTCAGTTAGAATGCTCACCTTTTCTACATCGAAATACTCTTCCTTCTTTGTTTTCAGTTCCATAAATTTGTAATTTGAAAGTATTGCTCCCTCTGTTATAAACTGCGCCACTAACTTTGCGTTCATGCCAGAAATCGATGGCATATGAATGGAAAGCTCTGGACATTTTATGGATTTGCAATAGCGCACTGCTACTCCTGCAGCACGTCTTATGAAATCAGGCTCAAATTCTTTTTTTTCACCAAGTCCGATTAAGAGGACACGCCTGAACTTCATCCTTCCAAGGGTTGTAGCGTCGTATGCCTTCAGCAATTTTTTATCGAATTCTTCTTCAGATATTTTTCCTGTTATTTTTACAATCTCCTCAGGAATTTTCTCCTCCTTCATGAGAAAGTAAGCAAGCACACCACTGTCAGAATATGTCGGTCTTTCAATCTTTACTTTCAATTAAATCACCCCGTAATTATGATTTATGCATAGCATCATACATTTCTATTACTTCCTTTGTAGTTGTAACCTCATTAACACCTTTATCATCCCTAAGCCTTAACATTCTTGGGAAGCGCAGGGCATAACCCTTTTCTTCACGAAGGCCGCAGGTATGCGTCGGTGATAATGTTATATCATCAAATGCAACTTCAATTACGTATTTCATATCCACCCAAAAATCCGGTTCTATTTTATAATCAAGTCTTTCTGGAGGTGTCTTTCGTTTTATCTTATCGAGCATTTCCTTAAGAGCAACCATCTCCTCCTCACTAAATCCAGAGCCTATCTTCGCAACAGTTTCAAATTTTCTTCTATCTGTATTATAAACTGCAACAAGAAGCCCACCGAATTTGAATTCCGCCCTTACTCCCTTTCCAAGATAGTAACCAACAATTACTGCATCAACGGTGTCAACTGCCTTCCCGTACGATTTTTTCAATTTTATCCATGCAAATTTTCTCTTTCCTGCAGTGTATGGCGCGTTGAGGTCCTTTGCCATCACCCCTTCAAGCCCTCGCTTTAACGCATCGTCAAATCTTTCCTTAAGCTCCTTTGGGGTTTTTACAATCTTCTGCTCGCTCAGCTTCAAGACCTTGCTATCCTGCGGGATCATCCTTTCAAGAGCCTTCCTCCTTTCAATGTATGGCTCTTTTGTGTAATCCTTTCCATTAAGATAAAGAAGGTCGAAGCAGAAAAGATTAAGGGGAAGTTCCTTTTGCGCTTCTTCGATTCCGTACTTTCTCCTTCTGTGCATCGTTTCCTGGAAGGAGTAATATCTCTTCTGCTTTTCGTTGTAGGCGAGTGCTTCCCCTTCAAATATCACTTCTTTCTCCTTCAATCTCTTTGTTGCCTCTACTATGTCCGGGAACATGTTTGTGAGCACTTCGAGCTTTCTTGAGTAAAGCTCAACCTTGCCATTACTCTTATGTACCTGGAGGCGAAAACCGTCATACTTTCCCTCGATGGCGCACTCCCCTATTTTCTCTATTATATCATCTGGCGTGCTCAACCTCTCGGCGAGCGCTGGCATGAGGGGCTTGAATGGCTGGACTGTGAATTTCTCTATTCTCTTCTCATCTTCATAAAAGAGTCTAGCAACATATCCCATATCAGAGCAGATATCGTATGCCCGCTCGAGTTTTTCCCTCCAGGACTTGTCCTCAAAACGCGCAACGGATAGGGCGTCGAGGATTGTTGGGTCTCCGACACCTAATCGAAGCCTTCCGAGCGCAAAGCGAACAATGTATCTTGCCTCGATTGGAGTAGCGCTATTCAACAATTCTGCCAAATACTTTTTCTTAAGCTCGCTGCTTCCAGCACCTGATGTCTTTGCAATCTTAAGAAGGGCCTCGTGGAGATAGGTAATAGTCATCTCGGATTTTCCAAGGGATAATTGCTTTTTCTTCTTTAGCAGTTCTTCTGCAGTTACACCCAAATCTCCAGTTTTCCTAAAGTGCGCATCGACCTCTTTTGTCGAATAACCCGTTGCGGCTGCTATTGCTTCTACTGCGAATCTTTCTCCAACTCCGAGCTCTATCCCCTCATATGAAGGGGCAACAATTCCCTGTACAAAATATACCAACTTCTCAATTTCCTTGCTGTTCGCTTTTTTGAACAGACCTGCAAGGATGTCGGTCATCTCTATTCTTCCGCTCTTTTTCTCTATCTTGTCGAAAACCTCTGCGACCTCTTTGAAGTCCATGGCTTTAATTCGAAAATGAATTTTTAAATAGTTAGTTCCTTGCATGTAAGCGCTTAAGATTTTTATCTGACATTAGAATATTTTTATTTCGACGTGAAATTTTCTAAATAATATCTTATTCTCCACCATAGACCTTTAACATATACATGAACAGAAGTGCTACAAAGAACACGGCTAGTCCCATTATTTTTTTTATTCCTTCCTCTTTATGTAGTTCAGGAATTAGATCTGCTGCAGCAATATAAATGAAACCACCTGCCGCAAATGGAAGCATGTAATCTACAAACTGCCCCACCTCTCTTGCTAAGAAATAGCCAAGAACTCCTCCGATGAGGCATGTTGACTGTGCGAGAACGGAATATAGAAGCGCCTTTTCTTTCTTCACTCCTCCATGCACCTGAACACCGAAGACGCCAAGTTCCTGCGGCACTTCATGCGCCATTATTCCTAACGATGCAACAATTCCAATAGGTATCCCTGCAATAAATGTTGTAGCCACAACTATGCCATCTATTATGTTGTGGATCCCATCCCCAATAAGAACAAGACGAGTGAATGGGTGAATCTCGCATTCCTGGCAACTATGCCAATGCAGGTACGTCTCGAGAATAAGAAAAACTGCAAAGCCGATTACCATGACCAGTGCAAGCTCAAAAATAGGAATTTTCTCAGCTCCTTCTGGTATGAGATGAAGGAGCCCGCCACCTATAAGCGCACCTGCTGAAAATGCAACCAAGAGATATGAGATCACCTTAAGTTTTTTCTCATCGTGTATCCAGAGCGCTAGCACGCCCGCAAGCCCAAGAAGCGTGTTTATTACTAATATACCAATTATCCAGAAAAATGTGTCCATCTAGGTCCACTCCTTATTATCAACCTTACTCTGTTGAATAATTCTTTTAAAAGCCTACTGTGAGTCTTGAGTTGGGCTGTTGAGAATTATCTCTGAAATCACCTCATTCTTTCAATAACTCACTTTGACTGTTAACAACGATTCATTCACATCAGTTGATCGTCACAACATGCGAGTACAGAGAATGCTATAATGCTCAAGGATACGGTCTTTCCTGTAAATGCCTCTATGAAATCAAAACATAATGGCATGAGATACGATAACGACCTCATCCTTTCAATCTTATCAGGGCTCTTTCGGTGGGCCCGTAGTGTAGCATCAGAGCTATCTCTCTGCGCAGTCTACTTGTTTCCTCCTGCAAATTCTTTTTCTTATTCAACCTTTGCAGCGCTTCCTGATAAGCATTTCGAATCTCTGCTATTTCTTTTTCATTAACAATTCTCACTCCTTCCTGTTTAGCCCTTTCTATCTCTTTTTCAATGTCTTTCCTAGTAGCAGCTAAAATTAATTTAAGATACTGCTCAGAAATTGGTTTTTTATTTTTTAATCCCCATAGCATAGTGCAGCTTTCAAACTCTCTAATTCTAAGACATTCATTTTTCACATCTTTAAATGTAACGTTAGTATTTCTATTCAGCAATCGTTCTATTAAAGAATCGAAATAGTGCTTTTTGGTATAGTAAAAATCATAAGCCGCGCATCTCCACCGCAATCTCTGTGCATCCAATCCCTTAAGCTTTCCACCAACATCTAAGATCTCAGCGATATAACCCAGTGAGAGTTCCTTTTCTTCCTTACTCTTTATAATATTCCTATTATTCTTTATCCATTCAAATGCATCCTCAATAGAAGTAAAACTTACCCTATCAAAC
>Ga0136652_1000817_pt1 | contig 14176 bp, 13 predicted proteins | sample ConPoolayeEmetaG_FD_94864 | JGI IMG/M metagenome (GOLD analysis project Ga0136652, IMG submission 94864) | Hot spring microbial mat communities from California, USA to study Microbial Dark Matter (Phase II) - Cone Pool mat layer E metaG... ...
AAACGTCGCGTCCCCACAAAATCACCCACTGATTGCCCAAAGCAACTAGGGACACGATCATTCAACTACATGTCCTGGTCTATCCGTTCGTGTCCAAGGTGACCATCTGGTGACTCTGCAAGGAACACGGCCTGAACCACCTGAAATACAAAAAACGCTGGCAACGCTACCCCCAGCATTACGAAAAGGCCTTACCTGGTGAGCGGGTGCAAATGGACGTGAAATTTCTGGAAAAACTGGGACTACAGGGCAAGAAATATTACCAGTTTACGGCCATTGACGACTGTACCAGATTCCGCGTTTTACGCATCTACGACCACAATACCGTACAGAACGCCCAAGATTTTGTGAATCAAGTTAAGCGCGTCTTGCCCTTTGCCATGAAACAGGTGCAGACGGACAATGGGTCTGAATTCTCGGAAGCGTTCAGTTGGCATTTAGAGGACCTGGGCATTACCCATCGGAAAACCAGGGTCTGCTCTCCGGAAGAAAACGGCAAGGTGGAACGCAGCCATCGCACTGATGAAGAAGAATTCTACAGTATTAACCGGTTTGTTTCCATCCAGCACTGCATAAAACTTCTCAAGGCCTGGGAACAGGAGCACAACGAGCGCAGACCGCACATGGCCTTGGGTAACAAAACACCCAAACAATACCTGGAAGAAAAACTCAAGAATCATATCTCAACAACTTCACTTATAACCCCAATCAAAAGTGTACAGGAGGTGCCTTAAAAACTACAGTTAGTTCTTATACATTCCATTAAATTGAATAAAAAATGGCACGCCATACAATTGACATGCCATTATTATCTCAGACGACCGGCTACTCCTTCGTAGCGGTTGTTCTTTTGGAGTCGAAACCTTTCTTTTTGACTTCTATTTTTCCGACTTTCTTGCTGTCCAATACAGCCTTGCATTTACTCACGGTTCCTCACCTCCTTTAAGGTGCAATAATTGTTTTCCTCTGAAGGAAAGGTTGCTAATTCATTTACTTTGCCATACGCTGCAATAATTGAAGTATATAACTCTGGACTAATTCTGTCCAGAACAGCCAGTGTTCGCCGGTAAAATTCATCCATTATTCCGTTATTTTCCAACTGGCGGGTGATGTGGCAATCGCGATGAAGCGCCCAAATGAGCTTCCCGTCGCTCCTCATTTCAAACCCGATTGGGTAGAGACGGCAGGAGAAGGGACGATTGGCATATATGGTGCACTGTCGTGGATTCAATGTACAAAGTTGACTGCAGGGTGGGGAGTGTTGAGATATGTCAATCGTGCCATCCGCCAATTCTGGAAATGAATGGATGTACGGTACGGTATCGTTAACTACGGCAATCGGCACTCCCATTTCATAGAGCCGTTCGGCTTCCTCCGGCATCAGCCAGACGAATCCTCGGCAGCACTTGTCCTGACAGACCTGACAATCACGGGCAAAAGGCGCATAATGCCGGTCCAGTTCGTAATTAAGATGATCGAGTGTTGTGATCGGATCAGGCTTTGGTATCAGCGGACAAGGCACCGGTTGATTCATGATCAATGTCAGATGACTACTGGTCAACACTCGATAACGGCAAGTCGCGCCTGGGATTATTGTTGAGTAATCCGCCATTTTCGAAAGCGGCTGAATAAGAATATGTCCCAGCGGTTTGCCGGCCGCATGCTGGACTTGTTCACTACAGAGAAACGCTTGGCCATCAGAGCGAAGATAGATGCTGGAACCATCGGCCCAGCACCCATCAGGAGCATAAATGGGCGTTTCCCCGTAAATCGACTGAGCGATCTCAATCAGATAATCAGCGATATTTGATCGTTGCTTTTCATTTAGTGCCACTCTTGGCCAGATGTCCGCGGCTCGTCCATTCAGTGATATTTCATTGAAATGAATGCTACAGCCATGGTTTTTGGCAAACGCAGCGATAGCCGTCAGCTCCCCATAATTCCGGCGGGTGATGGTCGTATAGATCGTTACCGGAATGCCTCTCGCTATTGCCTGTCGTAACGCGCCCTCCGCCTGGCTGTACGAACCGGTGCCACGGATGGCATCGTGTATTTCCGCTGATGCTCCGTCAAAGCTCAAGCCCAACGAAACCCCATTGGCCGCCAAAAAGTCCAGAGACCGATCCGTCAGGAGATGTCCGTTGGAAATAACGGCGTTTACCATGCCTTTAGTGTGAGCGTAATGTAGTAATTCGAGAAAATCTTTCCGGCTGCCTGGTTCCCCACCGGTCCAGCAGATGCGTTCTACGCCATGATTATACATTCGATCAATAGCCGCCAATGCCTCAGTGGTATTGAGTTCGTCTTCACGGGGCTGGCAGGATGATTGAATGCAATGCGCGCAGCGCAGATTGCAGGCGTTGGTAATTTCCCAATGGATTTCACGAACCAACATGTTGCACCTCCGTGACTTCGTCGAGGGCGCCCGCCTTGATAAAAAGCGAAATAACCTTTCGGATATCCGGTTCGTCAATCTCGTGGATGAAACAGGCGACTACATCTTGCTCCGTAGTTATGTTTCCCGTGATGATTGACTGCAGAATTTCCTGAGCGGCGGCATTAAGCTTTACCGTTTGATACCGCGTCACCAAAAATCGTTCCGGATGCCGGTCCAAGAGTTTGGTGTAGCGGTTGACTCGGAAAAGGCGGTAGTGCTCAGGCGCTGTCACAGAGTCCGGATAATTTTCGACGGCCGCCGGGAGAGTGATCAATGGCTGGCTCAGACCCCGCACTGCATAATCAAGGCAAAAGCGATCAGAGCAATTCGCGTCCACTTTGCAGCCGCAGACGCATTCTTCGAGTAGCCGACAAGAGCGACACGGCTCTGTTACCCATTGTAAATCCCGGAAAACATTCAACGACTGTTTCTGCCAGATGGTTTCCAGCGGTTCTTCCAGTAAGTTGCCAAAAACCAGTTGTGACTGATTGCAGAGGCGTAATTCCCCGCTCGGGTTGATGGCGCAGAATGTCGAGCCAACGCCGCAATTGGCGGTCATGTTTTCTTTTATCAGCCGTTCATCGAGGCAGTATGGGATAGCTGTGCCAAAGCCAATTCGATCTTCCAGCACCGGAAAGTCTTTCCTGGCCTGAAGCATTTGTGTGACGGCGCTGCGAAACTGCTCCATGGTCGGTTTAAGACGGTGGTTAGTCGAACGTTTTGCGCCGATGCCACCGTCCTCGTAACGGTCGACGAAAACTGATTCCATCCCATGCTCTACGGCCAGACGGATGATGTCATAGATCTGATTGGCATTGTATCCCGTCAAAACAGGGATGCAGCGGACATCATGTCCGGCCGCGACATAGTAATCGATAGATTTGAGGGCTTGGCGGAAGCTACCCGGACGTTGCGTCACAAAATCGTGATCTTCGGCGGTGGCGCCATGGAGCGGCACGCCGAAACACGCTAAACGTAAGGAGATATCGGGCAAGGTAATCCGTCCGTTAGTGACGATAGTCACTGAGGAGTGGTCACTTAGAAGCTCAATGTATTCATTGAGTTTATCGGCACCGAGCAAACTCGGTTCACCACCGATCAGGTAAACATGTGGTATGTGACTGGCCGCCACCGATCTGACGATCTGATCGACCGTCATGAGATCAGGCTCTCGGTCTCGCAGCGGATTATAGCAAAAAATGCAATCCGCGTTGCATTGGTAGGTCAACTCAATGTGACAAAGGTGCGGCACCGAATCAAACGGTACGCGCCTTGGATCACATCCAGCGCATGATTGAGCGTCCATTTCGGCCTCCTTTCTAGCTGGCAACATTATTTATTTACAGAGTAATGAGCATGGGATAGGAGTGCGTTTCGGCAAACCTATCCCATAGCACCGCGCGACGAGATACGGATTATCTCATCCATGTTGTCGTCAGTTGCGATTTTGTTCCGTTTGGTGTGGCCGCAGATCCGGCAACGATGGACGATAATGTACTCGCCGTCCTTTTGGTCGATCGAAACCGGTTCCATCATGCCGTCGCATTCAGCCTGACGGTCACCGGGGTTAATATCCACGTGTTTGGACCATAAGCAATGGGGGCAGTGGTTAGTATAACCGCTACCAATTACTTCGTGTCTGCAATGTTCACAAGTGAAATTTTCGATCTTTCGTTGGAATTGTTTAGGCATAACGACTATATCCTCCTGTCTGTATTTATCATTGTATTATATTGTCAATGATCAATACAACATACCGCTAGATTATGGTTTTTGTCAAGGGCTGATACCTTGATAAATCCTCGCTGCCAAATGATGAGGCAAGGAGATGAGTCCGTTTCCTTCTGGTCAGAGCCAGGAGGCCGTTTTTTGTCTGATTATTTTGTATTTTCTAATCGGATTGATTTTGTAGGAAAAAAATAGGTTCATAGAATTTGCTTTTTACCTAATTGGAGGGAAAATAAATAAGTAAGTTATTAGTTTGTTCGTAGATTATGAAGTATCACATTCGAAGGGCGAATGAGAATGATATATTAGTTATTACTAGGTTAAATCGTCAGTATTTTCACGAGCGCGGCCGGAATTGGCTGGCCATGATTAATGACAGCTAGTCCGAGATATATAATGGCCAGCGGAGGCAAAATTGTCGGTTTCAGCGGAGCCATGTTTCAGCGCTGGAATAACAGCGCGTGGGTGATTGATATTTTTATACACCCCGCCTACCGGAAACAGGGGCTGGGCACAGCCTTAGTGAAGTATTTGTTGCGCCTGGTCCGTCGGCGCAAGGTACGAATCGTGATTGCCGAAGCGCCATCCCGCAATAAAGTATTGCTTCTATACTTGAAGTGCGGTTTTAGAATTTGTGGGTATAATGACCGTTACTACAGCAATCATGGCCGAGAAATAGCGATTTTCTTGTCGTTTGATGTGTAGGTTGGAAAAAACAGTGAAATTTGACACTTCGACGACAAGCCTCAATGCTGGTCATTTTTAGATTCAGAATAAAAGCTTAGAGGGCTTGTCGCTCAGTGTCAACCCTGAGGAATACAGGACTCTATTATTCGGCCATGAGTTCATGGCCGTCTTTGATCGGAGTGTAAATTACGTAAGTTTTCTGAAGAAAAGTGATAAAAGAATTGAATTTTGTTTTATTCATGGTGTTTTTATTATAACGCAAAATCGCGATACTGTCTTATACCCTCGTCCCCTCTCAATAATATCTTCAACTACTTTTTCTGGTTCCTCAGTCGATTAATTACTTCGCCTATGGATAACAATTCCACCCTGGACGCAGTCCGGTTTTTCCATTCAATCTTGTTGCCGGTTTTTGGGGAAACAACCAAACGCACCGGTATGCCAATCAGATCCGCATCGGCAAATTTCTGTCCGGCGGTCGTATCTCGCTCATCCCAAAGTACATCAATACCGACTTTTTTCAGCTGATTATATATATCTTCGTCGGCTTTTACGTCACCAAGAGTAATCAAGTGCACGTCAAAAGGCGTCATGGTCTGATTCCAGATAATCCCCTTGTCATCATGCGATACTTCAACCCAGGCCCCCAATGTTCGGGATGGTCCAATGCCATAGCTGCCAAACCAGATAGGCTGTTTATTACCTTTCTCGTCGACAAAGGTCGCTTTCATTTTTTTGGAAAACCATTTTCCCAACGGAAATATATTCCCTACCTCGATTGATTTTTTCTGGATCATCTTGCCTTTTTTGCATTTTGGACATGTCTCGCCAATTTGACCGGTAAAAATTTCTTTATTCTGGCCCCAACCGCATTCATTGCAATAATAAATAGTATCCTCGCCACCCTCGGCCAGCACCTGAAACTCATGAGTTAAGCTTTCCGTAAAAACACCGCCCGAAGCCTCGATCACGCGAAAATCAAATCCCAAGCGATGGAATATTTTTACATAGGCTCGTTTTACTGTTTCATAATATTCCATTAAATCGGCCTCACTGGCATGCGCGGAATATAAATCCTTCATCAAAAACTCCCGCCCGCGCAAAATACCACTACGAGCTCGGGGTTCATTTCTGAACTTCGTGGAAAAATGATACAGATAAACAGGCAAATCGCGGTAAGTCCTGATTTTTTTCTTAAGTAAATCCATCATGATTTCTTCGTGAGTGAAAGCCAGCCCAAAGTCTTTTTTACCTGTATCAGAAAATTGGTACATGATATCTCGTGTTTTATCCCAGCGCCCAGTTTCGTCCCAAATAGACCTAGGCGTCAAAAGCGGCATCAACATTTCCTGCCCACCAATGGCGTTCATTTCCTCACGAATGACACCTATGATCTTATTAATCACCCGGAAACCGAGCGGCAATAATGTCCACGAGCCAGCCATTAATTGGTCAATAAAACCAGCGCGTACCAGCAATTTATGGTTTATGCTGTCCGCCTCTTTTGGTGCTTCTTTGATAGTTTTGGGGAATAACCGCGTCGCTCTCATAAAATAATAAGTGTGTGTTCATTATAGCATCTTTGTTTGATTTTAACTACATTTAACTTTGTAAGTCAGATCGAAGCGCCAACGTAAATAAAAAATCTTTATTAATTTTTTCTTATGAACAAACTTAATAAAGATAATAAAAATTCCTCACCCGCATCAGCGTGAGACTTCTTAATGATATAACCAACTATATCATTCCGATACCAACCTTCTTAGTTCTAATTCGGTATTTTCTATTTTCTAATGAGTATTCGCAAAATTCGCGATTATGACTAGCAATGATAAGCCAACATTAGCGGACAGGCGCGATGGTCTTTTCAATAGGCAAGGTAAACGTAAACGTGCTTCCTTTGCCTATGCCCTTTGACTCAACCCAAATTTTACCTCCATGTGCTTCGGTGATGCGGCGAGCGACGTACAAACCCAAACCCGAACCGTCCGGATTAATCTGAGCCATGCCGGAACCGCGCACGAATTTGGTGAAAAGCTCTTTGGCTTCTTCCGGAAGTATGCCACGACCGGTGTCCTGCACCGAGACTTTAACATTTTTTCCGTCGTTCTCGGCTTTGACAGTGATAGAGCCCTTCTCCGTATATTTAATGCTGTTATCGATTAGATTGGAAATGACGTCAAACAACTTTTCGTCCGCCATAATTTGCGGCAACGGTTTTTTGGGTTTTATGAACGCCAGTTTCAATCCTTTTTCGTCGGCCATCTTTTGCAAAACATCAATAGAGCGATCAATGACATCAATTATTTGAATCGGCCGTTTCTCCAAAACAAGTTTGCCTGATTCAATCTTAGAGACATCCAAAAACAGATTAATCAGCTGAATCATTCGCTGGGATGCTTGCAATAATTTTTCCAGCACGCCTTTTTGCTCCTTACCCACCTTGCCGAAATCATTCTGCAAAATCATGGACAGATAGCCCATGATGCCAGCCATGGGCGTACGCAGCTGATGCGAGGCGATAGAAACGAATTCACTCTTGGCCTGATCCAGCTGCTGCAGATGCTTATTAGCTTCAGCCAGATCTTTATTGGAATCCTGCAACTGTTTATAAAGTTGGATATTCCTATAAACAATGCCGGTCTGGTTGCACAAGGCTTTCATGATGGAAATGTCAGTTTCTTTGATGGTTTGGGGTTCGCGCTTTAACAAAAAATCAATAACACCAACGATTTCTTCTTCCGAATAAATAGGCACCGCCACGACTGTTTTAACCTTAAGCTTAGCTTGTATAGCCGCACTTACTTCGGCCGGCACCGGCGGAGAAATAAAACCGGCGAGATTCGTGCCTATCTGCACTTCACCCAGCTTAATAGCTTTGATAGACCTAGTATTGTCTTTCAGAAAGTCTCCGTAGTATTCAGTAAATGGTTTAGGTAACAATTTCAGTATCTCTTCGGTGGCCTCGTTTATGGTCACGGCGTCCGGAAAAAGCTTATGTTTGTTTTTCCCCAAAAACAACAAAATCCCTCCCAAGTACCCCAATTCCGTGTAAATGCTGTCGGCAATGGATTGAGTAACTTTTTTGAAATCAAGCGTGCGGGTAATTAAATTAGTCACGTTCTGCATAGCCGTCAAAAACCTATTTTGCTCCTGCAACTGCATATTAGTCCGGCGGACATCCTCGGTGGCAATAGCTATCTCTTTTTTCAGGCGTTCGCTGAATTGTTTTATCTCATCGTATAACCGTGATTTATCCAGGGCCGAAGCCAGCTGCGGCCCCAGCAGAGAAAGCAACTGCAAATCTTCCGAACCAAACGGGTCGCCGGACAGCTTCGGTCCCAATACCATGACGGCGTTCAGATTCTTGGCTACCACGATCGGCGCCACCACTGCCGCATCCAGCCTATCCAACTCGGCTTTTGATCTTTCCAATTCATTCCGAGCATGTTCATCCTGAGTATCCTCAATTTTACGTTCCAGCGCTTCCAATACAATAACCCTCTGCTCTTTGCGTAAGTACTCAATAAGCGGATTATTATGAGCCAGTTTGCTGTCCAAATCCTGGTCGCTTTCCAGCTCCAGTTTTTCCAATTCTTCCTGATCCAGCTTCTGACCCAGCTCATTTACCCGACCTTTGCGCTTATAAAAAGCTCCACCGGCCACGCCGACGATGTAAATGCTGGCGTTCTTGATTTTGAGTTGCTGCTCCAATTTATGCGACAAAGAATGCAGTAATACATCCAGATCAATTTCGCGATTGATAATCTCCGATAACTCTTGCAGTAGCTTTTGATAATCAACCTTGGCTTTGAAAAAAAGTTTGTCAGTGGCTTTGGCAATCGATTTTTTAAGAGGATCTAATATAAGTACGATAAAAACAGAAACTGCGATGGCCAGAATAGTACGAGTAGTTGTGTCAAATGCAAAAGTTTGCGGGATTAGTAGAGTCAAGCCAACGACCGTGGCGGAAATAAGAAGAACAACCAGAGAGTAGGTGATGGTACGAATAATGACCAGACGGATGTCGAGGAGGCGGTGTTTAATGATGGCATAGGTTGTAGAGGTTAGAAAAATAATAATCGCTAAAGGACCCAAATATCTTACTTCCGCTATCTTAAATAAAGGGAATATAAGATTCGTGATAATAGCTAAAAATATTGAGATGGTTAAACCAAATAATACGTATTTAATTTGTTGCTTTTCATTGTTATTCCTGTTTATTTTGTATTTTCTAAGCAACAACCCTAAGCTATATCCAAAACCTAAAAGCATGAATAATAAAAAAGCCGGCTGACCCCATTTGAAGACTGTTTTATTATTCTGAAAATCATAAACAATATATTTTGTAAAAGTTAAGGCAAAAAAAAGTATACATAAAATAATAATAAAATATTTATAATATTTATTAATTGGATATTTTCTAGGAAAATAGATGGAAAAGAAAAGTACGTTAAATACTACAAAAACAGTGGATGTAAATGATAACCTAGACCATATTATTATCTGATCTTTTTGAGATAATAAATCAGTTACCAAAATAGTTACGGACCAGAGAGTTGCACTTAATATAATCGCTGAAAAATATACATGCCCTCTTTTTCTGGAGCGCCGCTTTAATACAATCGCGACCAAAAAAAGATTATACAAGATTATTACACTCAAAATGAGAGTTGAAATCATCTCTTTAATCTTTTTGCATATAACTCAATATAATCCGCAGCAATTTCTGCACTATTATGATATTTCCTAAAATATTTAGAGATAGCTTCCGCTCTTCTACTAAACTCCGGGGAAGATAATACGATTTTAACCGAATTGACTATTTTTTTTGGATTTACTTGCACCGCTTTCAAAAAGTACTTTTCTCGTTTTGAAAAATCTAAAATACTAACGGCATTCAAATTAATTCCTAACCCTAATTCAGATATCCTTGCGGCTATCGTTCCTTGATCAATATTATGTGGAATAACAACTAATGGTTTACCATGCCAGAGTGCTTGCATCACTGTGCCATGACTTGCAGTATTTACAACAACTTTACTTTGCTCAGCAACCTTTAAACCTGGTACATATTGTTTTAGAACAAAATTATCTGTATCCTTGGGAAATGTATTCCTTTCAAAATTTGGCCCTATGCTCATAATCACATTCCATTGCTTGTTGCTCTGGAATAGATCAATCATTTTTCTGTAAACATCTTGTCGAAAAATTGAACCACCGAGACCTACATAAATCAAAGGCTTCCTTGGGTCGCCAAATAATTTATTCATGTCGAAACTAAGGTTCTCGAATCCTTTCCAGAATAAAGGGCCGATAAAATGTACATCATCTCTCTCATCAGGTTGTATCGGTTCAAATTCACGAATACTCGGGATCAAAACCGGATTAAAAGCATGTAAATCAATTTGTGTATTTGGCGCATTGGGAACATTAAGTATTTTATAAAAATTTCTAATCTCTTCTAGATATATCTTTTCAAATTGATGCCTAAAAATTGGTTTTAGTATTCTTCGTAAAATAGAGTGGGAGAAAATATCTCTGGCCTTTCCTATGCCAAGCAAACCTCTAAAGTGAGAGAGCCATTGAGCATTTAAAACTGTAACATAAGGTACGCCATATCTATGCTTTATTAATGGCCCGAAGAAACTAGGAGAATTGACTACTATGTCTGGTTTAAATTTTGCAGCCGCATCAAGTTCGTCAAATAACCAATCAATAAATATCCTGCGATTATTACGGAAATAATTTATCGACTGATCTTTTTCATCATTTAGATTAACCTCGCTATGACCTTCTCCAAAGACTTCATAACCAGCTTTGTTGATAAATGATTTTCTAACTTTTGTTGTTGTGAATAATATTTCATTACCCCTTTTTTTTAATTCATCAGCGATGACTAATGATCTAATCACATGTGCTATTGACCCCCCGGAATACGGTGTAAATAAAATTTTCATATAATATAAATATTGAATTAGTTAATTAATTGTTTTATTATATCACAAAACTCCGATTTTGTCCAATGTTTTTAGCGTGAGTTCAACAAGTAAGTGCAACACCTATTAGAGAATGCCCCGGCAATCATATACTGAAAATTATGAAAAATGGTATAGGTTAAAGGTTAAAAGAAGAAAGTATTGAAAAAAGTTGAAAGTCGTAAGTCGGGATAACCTATGATTTACTTAATATTTCTAAACTTTTAGCTTTTGACTGTTTCAAATCAGTTGTCCACAAGGCTGAACTTGACACCGAACAATAATGATTTAGACTTAAGCCAGCACATTTAATTAACACGAAGCGGAAAAGCCAAACGCAAGGCGTAAAGTATCAGCGAACATAAATGCTGGAATTGGAAAGGAGTCCATGAACCTCCACTAGTGTTAAATCACATCTACTGCACCTTCATGAGCGCATATTTCAAAAATAGCGCTCTTTTTTTATCAAAAAAAGGTACGCATTTATATACGCACCTAATTAGCGAATCATATAACCCCACTATCGTTCGATGGTGTGATTATTTCTTATTTTCGCTGTAGTCAGACAGCGCATTACTCTGCGCTTCGCCAAATGAATGTCCGATATCATGTCCGGAGTTTCCGCTGGAATCGGAAACATCATGACTATGGAAATTCGTGTTCTGCGACCCTGTATCTAAAATTAAGATGCTGTTCACAATCTGCTCAGACACAGTCTCGTTGGACACAGAATGGCTATGGGATAAATCGTCTTTACCCATGACTGCCTCCATGTTGAAGAACAATGAGTGTTGGCATCCATCCAACGGCGGTCTCACCTTGCCTTTGGCAATGAGCGTTGTTTTATGATTTAAGAATAACCCCGATGTTAGCCCTGTCAACCCCTTTATCCACCAAAAAACAGCGCCGTCACCACGGCGATACCACGTTTTATTGCTAACTTTAGAGAAAAAAAATTTCTATAACCAGACAAAACTCCAGTTTTGTCCACCTAATTTGCTAAATGTAAAAGGCATCGGGTTTTTTAAAGCCGGACTAGTTGGGTCTCTGATTAATCCGATAAAATTATTGTCGTCTGGCCCACTGTATCGCCATCCTCATTGACTGACTGACTTTGCCTGGCGTCAAGATCTGATTTTATAGTCTCAAAGCCAAGTTCATTCATTATCTTTTCCAAAGGATACGGCCCATACTCAATACACGGAGCATCTGTATCAAGTATAAATTCCCATGTTGCACCATGATTTTCAATATCTATTGAATAAGGTAAATTTGTATAATCAATCAATTGGCAGCCTTTATCCGTATAGATAAAATCGTGAGACAGTCCTTCCTTATTGCCTGCATTAATCATCAACGTATTATTGTTTGATTTTCCTATTACCGAGCTATTAGACTCTTGCTTTTCTACAAATAAAAACACACCGATATAAATTAAAATAATAATCACCACCACTATCAAAACAATTTTGGCAGTAATTTTTTGCATAGAAATTAAAAATTATTTATATTGGTAAAATAAATAAAAGAGGGCGGCGGCCATAAGTAATCAAACGCCGCCGGAGATCGTGATCTTGAAAAGAACCATCAGCATCTACCATGGCATGAGTAATACAGTACAATTGTCCAGGGATAATAGCTGCATAATCATTTTATATTCAGAGAAGTTAACATTTTACCATAATCATGCACCTGCCTCTCAGTGATTTCATCCAAGTTTTTCTTATTTTGAAGTTGCTCAATAACTACTTTTGCCTGCGTTGCAAATTCTTCTTGCCGATCAATCAGGCTTTGTAGTTGATCTGCCAATTTCGGATAAGTCTGACCAATAATTAATATCGGAAATTCTGTTGAAGACAAGGGAAGATAAGTGATTCGGTTAACAAATACCACACCTTCATCAATCTCAACAAAATATCGTTGTACGGCTTTCCGACCTGAAATTGTCATTAAGACGCATTGATTCATGTTCTGCTCATCATAATCCGTGCCACGAGGACACAACTTAGGATAATCATTTTCACTAAGGTAGCTCGCCTCCTTAAAACTATTAAAATCCCCGCTTACTCCCAGTACCCAAGCAGCATATTGATCCTCGCCAAAATAAATTCTTATGCCTTTTCCGTTTAAAATCCCTGGACTATTATCTGCTTTGGATATTTCTTCTTGTATCGGATTTTGATATGAGGATGGGTAATAAAATTTTATACCAAGTTCATTATTAGAATATACTCGCTCGGTATTGGTATTAGAAACAGTCAAGACGCCCGGCAGTTTGTTATTAAAAACAATTACTAAAACTGCACTAGCAATGATAAAGGTAAATGCCAATAATAATATTTTTGTTCTAACATTCATATAAATTTATTATATATTATATTATTTTAATTTGAGGAAAAGAGAGCCGCATTCAATAACTCTCTTTCCCACGCACAGCCACGACGAATGCAATTCGAGAACCATTACCAGTAATTAATGAACGCTGTAGGATTGATCCAGGTTTGCTTTTCGCTGTATGAGAATGTATAGCCCTTACACCATGAAGGATACTGACCAACCGGATACCATTGTGTTATCCGCTTAATACCGAGATGAAGATGTGGCGGGTTCTGGCCACTTTCCTGGGTAGAGCCAACTGTGCCGATGTACTGCCCGGTCACCACAGTGCGTCCCTCACCAGGATACATGGCGCTGCCTAAATGACCATAGACCGTACAAAAAGCAATATTGTTAATAATGCTCTGCACAATCATAATATACCCCCAACCGCCACCATGATTTCTAGCGTAGATTACAGTACCGCCCCAAATTGCATAAACAGGCGTACCTGCAGATCTGACGCAGTCATCGCCTAAATGATAACCGTGACCATCTCTCCAATAACCAAACGCAAATCCGTTCAAGGGCGTCCAGGGATTGATAGGAAATCTGACATAGTCAGTAGTTATCATCGGCGGCTGTTCGGCATTGTTTTGCTGTAGCTGACTTACAGGAATTTGCGCGACATTACCTTCCGTCTGATCAAAAGACTGGAGTTCAGGCGCTGTCGACTTTTCGGCACAGCCGTTAATGATCATGGCCATTCCGGCCATCAAGACAAAAATGGCTGTCATTCCCACGTTTTTCGTGAATTTCTTCATTGCTTCTTACCTGATTTCATCACATAAAGTGAATTTCTTTGAATTTCTTGGTTTACCTACTTGTTTTTAGGGTCTAGCTTGCCAAAGTACTAGATGACCCACGTTATCCAGTACTTATGGGGATTTTTCAGTGCCTGTGGTCCAGACACTTGGTTTTCGGGCATACAGGGCCTCCTTTGGTTTTAAATGAACACTTGGTTTTTTAT
>Ga0136652_1000818_pt1 | contig 14166 bp, 6 predicted proteins | sample ConPoolayeEmetaG_FD_94864 | JGI IMG/M metagenome (GOLD analysis project Ga0136652, IMG submission 94864) | Hot spring microbial mat communities from California, USA to study Microbial Dark Matter (Phase II) - Cone Pool mat layer E metaG... ...
ATCAATAACCCCCGTAATTATTGTTTGGTTCCCCTGACTAGATTCCTTGCCTGTAATTATCTGGGCTTAGGTGTGATATTGCTTTCGAGGAGTCAGTAACATGATTTCAAGTACACTTCGAAGTCCCAAGAAATCCTATGCCAAGATCACCGAAGTCCTAGAGGTGCCCAATCTTATCCAGGTTCAGCTCAACTCCTTCCGCTGGTTTCAGGAACAGGGGTTAAAGCAGTTATTCGAAGAGATCTCACCCATCCAGGACTTCATCGGGACACGACTTGAGCTCAGGTTTCTCGATTACTATATTTACCCCCTAACCGAGCAGAGAGAGGATCTCACCGAGGCTGAAAAGCAGAGATACCGCCCAAAGTACTCAGAGCAGGAGTGTCAGCAGCGGGATATGACCTACTCTGCCCCTCTATATGTCAGGGTCCAGCTTCTGATTAAAGAGACCGGTGAAGTAAAGGAGCAAGACCTATTCCTGGGCGACTTCCCCCTAATGACCACCAAGGGGACTTTTATAATTAACGGGGCAGAGCGGGTTGTAGTAAGCCAGCTCATCCGCTCGCCAGGTGTTTACTTCACCCTGGAACAAGATATCGCTAGCGGGCGAGAGTTATGCTTTGCCAAGCTCATCCCCGATCGCGGGGCATGGCTAGAGTTTGAGACCTCAAGCAAGGATGTAATCTCGGTAAAGGTCGATGGTAAGCGAAAAATCCCTATTACCACCCTCCTTCGCGCTATAGGCTATGGAAGCGACGAGCAGCTGCTGGAGCTATTTAAGGATGTGGATACCTCCCCCGACCACCGCTACATTAAAACGACCATGGAGCGGGATCCCTTGGTAACTGGAGAGGATGAGGCCTTGGTTGAATTCTACCGAAGACTGCGACCTGGTGACCCACCATCCATCGAAAATGCCCAAAGCCTGATAAAAAACCTGTTCTTCAATTCCCGCCGCTATGACCTGGGCAAGGTGGGACGATACAAACTCAATAGTCGGCTGGGGCTCAATCTCCCCCTCACCCAACGTGTTCTCACCAAACAGGACCTGGTAGAAATAGTCCGCCATATTATCATGGTGAACAATGGCATGGATACCCCCGATGATATCGACCATCTGGGCAATCGACGTGCACGCACTGTGGGGGAACTCATTTACAATCAGTTCCGCATTGGTCTTTTGCGCCTGGAGAGAGTGGTGAAGGAGCGCATGAGCATCATTGACCCGGAGCTGGCAACCCCCAGCGCTTTGGTTAACATCCGCCCCGTTGTTGCTGCCATGAGGGAGTTCTTCGGGGGCTCCCAGCTCTCACAGTTCATGGATCAAACAAATCCCCTGGCAGAGTTAACCCATAAGCGTCGCCTCTCAGCGTTGGGCCCAGGGGGTCTATCCAGAGAGAGGGCTGGCTTTGAGGTCAGGGATGTCCACTATTCCCACTATGGCAGGATCTGTCCTATCGAAACACCCGAAGGTCCCAACATCGGCCTCATCGGTTCACTGGCAACCTATGCCCGGGTTAATGAGTATGGCTTCATTGAGACCCCCTATCGAAAGGTAATCAAGGGGGCTGAAAACACCTCCCAAGATATCATCGGCAAGACACTTGGAGAAGCAGTGTTCGACAATGAGGGAAACCTTATTGGGGAAAAAGGGACACTGATCACCCCAGAGATAGCAAGACGACTGGCAGACCTATCCCCCAGGGTGATCAAGCTGGTGCCCTTTGTATCTGACCAGATTATCTATCTTTCCGCCGATGCAGAGGAAAGATATACCATTGCTCAGGCAAATGCCCAGCTTGATGAAAGGGGGCAATTTGTCGCTGACAGAATAGAGGTGAGGAGAGCAAACAGGTTCTATAAAGAGGCGCCTGAGAATATCGACCTGATGGACGTCTCCCCAAAGCAGATAGTCAGCGTTGCTGCCTCTCTGATCCCATTCCTGGAGCACAATGATGCCAATCGCGCCCTGATGGGTGCTAACATGCAACGCCAAGCGGTGCCCCTCCTCCGCCCTCAGTCCCCGCTGGTGGGAACCGGGATGGAACGACAGGTAGCCCACGATAGCGGGCAGGTGGTCTTCTCCCAAACCGATGGGGAGGTGACCTCAGTTACCGGGGAGCGGATCATTATCCGGGATAGGAATGGCAAGGAGCACTGCTACCCCCTCACGAAGTTTGCCCGCTCAAATCAGGGGACCTGTATCAACCAGCACCCCATTGTGAGCAAGGGTGAACGGGTGGAACAGGGTCAGATCATAGCTGATAGCTCCTCCACAGAGCATGGCGAGCTGGCTTTGGGGCAGAATATCCTGTGTGCCTTTATGAGTTGGGAGGGATACAATTTCGAGGATGCAGTTATCATCTCCGAGAACCTGGTCAAAGAGGACAAATTCACCTCAATCCACATCGAGAAATATGAGGTGGAGGCGCGAGATACCAAGCTGGGAGCAGAGGAGATCACCCGGGACATACCCAATGTGGGTGAAGAAAGCCTGCGCGATCTAGATGAGAATGGGGTAATAAGGATCGGCGCCGAGGTGGGTCCTAACGATATCCTAGTCGGCAAGATTACTCCCAAGGGGGAGACAGAGCTGACCGCGGAGGAGAAACTCTTGCGCGCCATCTTCGGTGAAAAGGCTAGGGAGGTAAAAGATACCTCACTAAAGATGCCTCATGGTGAAAGGGGAAAGGTCATTGCAGTGAGGGTCTTCTCTCGCGACAGGGGTGATGAGCTCCCTGCCGGGGCCAATAAGCTAGTGCGAGTATGGGTTGCTCAACGGAGGAAGATTGTAGTGGGGGACAAGATGGCGGGGAGACACGGGAACAAAGGGGTTGTTGCCCGTATCCTGCCCGTCGAGGACATGCCCTTCCTCCCCGATGGCACGCCTGTTGACATTATCCTTAACCCCCTCGGGGTTCCCTCCAGGATGAATCTCGGACAGGTTTTGGAGACCCACCTTGGCTGGGCAGCATACAACTTGGGATTCAAGGCCCTCACGCCGGTCTTCAATGGAGCAGATAATAGAGCTATCGAGGATGCCCTTGCTCAAGCATGGATAGCACGGCGCTCGGGGGCGTTCAGCATCACTCCGGAAAACAGGCATTGTATTGATTGGGAGCGTGCCCGGAGGTGGCTTGCTGAGCATGGCTATGATTTCGAGCAGGTATTTGGTGATAAGAACACGGGTGAGGCAAAGAGGGCTTGCCTTCGACTCTGGCTTGAAGACCTTGGAATAGCCACCACTTCCCTCACCGACCAGCAGGTTGAAGAGGAGGCAGAAAGAGTGTTATTGGAAAGGAGGCTCCCCCCACCAACCTTCGGCAAGATGACTATATACGATGGACGAACCGGTGAGCCCTTCGACCAGCCGGTGACTGTTGGCTATATCTACATGATGAAGCTGATCCACCTTGCTGAGGACAAGATACACGCCCGCTCCACCGGCCCTTACTCCCTGATTACCCAACAGCCTGTAGGGGGAAAGGCCCAGTTTGGGGGGCAACGCTTCGGTGAGATGGAAGTGTGGGCTCTCGAAGCCTACGGTGCCGCTCATATCCTTCAGGAGCTTCTGACGGTGAAATCAGACGATATCTCCGGGAGAGCAAAAACCTACGAAGCCATCATAAAGGGGGAGGATATTGTGGCGGCGGGGGTGCCCGAATCATTCAACGTTCTGGTCAAGGAACTACAGAGCCTGGGGCTAGCCGTCGAGCTCCTGCGTGAAGAGGAGAGGGCAACCGTCAGTGAGGGCTTGACCACCGAGGTCACCAGCCACGATATAAGCCTCCTAGGATTTAAGGAGAGTGAGTAATGCTTGAGGTAAATGATTTCAATGCAGTTCGTATCTCACTGGCCTCGCCTGAACAGATTAGAAGCTGGTCTTACGGCGAGGTAACAAAGCCAGAGACCATAAACTATCGCACCCTAAAGCCGGAGAGGGATGGGCTTTTCTGCGAGCGAATATTTGGCCCGACCAAGGACTTTGAGTGCTACTGCGGAAAATACAAAAAGGTGCGCTATAAGGGGATTAAATGTGACAAGTGCGGGGTAGAGGTGACAAGGTCCAAGGTACGCCGTGAACGAATGGGTCATATCGAGCTCGCCGCCCCGGTTAGCCACATCTGGTTTGCCAAGGGGACACCCAGCCGCCTTGGCCTGCTCCTTGATCTCTCCCCAAGAAACCTAGAGAGGGTCCTTTACTTCGCCCAATTCATCATCACCCATGTTGATGAGAAGGAGCGCCAGAGAGTCATCCTCCAGAAGAAGGATGAAATCGCCCAAGAGCTGGCAAGGCGAGAGAGGCAGATAGCGGAGATCAGGACACAGCTGGAGGAGGAGCTTGGAAGACTGGAGCAGGAAAGGGAGGCGGAGAACAAACGCATCGAGGAGGAGTTCTCGGCTAAGGTGGATAGGGTGATGACCGGTGCCATCCAACTAGAAAGGAGGCTAAAGGACGAGCTAGAAAGGAGAGCAGAGGAGAGGATAACCTTTGAAGGCATAACCATTGTCCCCCAGGGGATGGCCATCTCCCCACACCATCTGGCTCAGCTCCGCGAGGCAGCAGAGAGCAGAATCGCGGAGATAGAGCGTGAACTTGAGAGGGTACGCCAGGAGAGAAATGAACTGATTGATGCTCAGATCGAGCAAAGAAGGCGCCTGGCGATCGAGCAGATAAATGAACTCCAGCAGAGGCTTGCCCAAGAGAAGGGGAGGCTACAGGAAAGCCTTGAAAAGATGATCGAGGAGATAGAAGACATTCAGCCACGGACCCTCCTGCCTGAGGGCAGGTACCGCGAGCTAAAAGAGAAGTATGGGAGCCTCTTCAAGGCCGGTATTGGAGCCGAAGCCATCTTGGAGATCCTAAGTAGTATCAACCTGGATGAGTTGCGCGACGAACTCCTGAGAGAGATCCACTCCACATCGGGGCAGCGGGCAAAGAAAGCAATCAAGCGGTTGCGTGTAGTAGAGGCTTTCCGAAGGAGTGGCAACAGGCCGGAATGGATGATACTGACGGTCCTTCCCGTGCTCCCCCCAGACCTCAGGCCGATGGTTCAGCTGGATGGTGGCAGGTTCGCCACCAGTGACCTCAATGACCTCTATCGGCGGGTGATAAACCGTAACAACCGGTTACGCCGTCTACTGGAACTTGGAGCCCCCGAGATCATCATTCGTAACGAGAAACGCATGCTCCAAGAGGCAGTCGATTCCCTGATCGACAATGGCAGGAGAGGAAGGCCAGTTACCACTGGAGGGAGCCACAAACTGAAGTCCCTCTCCGATATGCTAAGGGGAAAGCAGGGACGCTTCCGCCAAAATCTACTGGGCAAGAGGGTCGATTACAGCGGGCGCTCTGTGATTGTGGCGGGACCTGAGCTCAAGCTACACCAGTGTGGTTTACCCAAGCGCATGGCTCTGGAGCTCTATAAGCCCTTTATCCAGCGCCGCCTTATGGAGCTGGGGATCGCCCACAATATCAGAAGTGCCAAGCGAATTGTAGAACGGGCGAAACCCGAGGTCTGGGACGTGCTGGACGAGGTGATCAAGGAACGACCCGTTCTTCTCAACCGCGCCCCGACCCTTCACCGACTGGGCATCCAAGCCTTTGAGCCGGTGCTCATCGATGGGAGTGCTATCCAGATCCACCCCCTAGTATGCCCCGCTTTCAATGCCGACTTCGACGGCGATCAAATGGCAGTCCATATCCCCCTCTCAAAGGCAGCGATCCGAGAGGCAAGGGAGATCATGCTCTCCACCAACAACATGTTGCTTCCCAGCTCAGGGGAACCGGTGGTGGCACCCACATTGGATATGGTTTTGGGCTGCTACTACATGACCTCGCTCCAGAGCGGAGCAAAGGGGGAGGGGAAGGTGTTCAGCAGCTTCGATGAGGCGAGGCTCGCCTATGAGCTGGGCACCATTGACCTCAGGGCAGAGATCGAGGTGAGAAACAGGAAAGGGGAGCGAATAAGAACCAGTGTCGGTCGCATTATCTTCAACGAGATTTTACCTCACGAGCTAGGCTACCTGAACCAGGAGATGGACAAGCAAGCCCTGAAGAAGCTAATTGCTGATTGCTACAAGTTACTGGGCAATCAGAGAACCGCCACCATGGCCGATGAGATCAAGCGCTTAGGGTTTCATTATGCTACCATTTCAGGGACTACCATCTCTATGAATGATATAAGGGTGCCTGAGGTTAAAGCTAGATTCCTCGAGGAGGCGGAGCAAAGCATCGCCGAGATCGAAAAACAGTACCAACGCGGTCTCATCACCGAGGATGAGCGCTACAACAGCGCGGTGGACATCTGGACAAACACAACGGAGAGGCTCTCCGATGCCATTGAGGAGTCTCTCCCTCGCTACGGGGGGATATATATGATGGCGACCTCAGGAGCGAAGGGTAACATCGCCCAGATCAGGCAGATGGCAGGCATGCGTGGCCTGATGACCGATCCATCAGGTAGGATAATTGACTTCCCCATCAGGTCAAGCTTTCGCGAGGGGCTCTCCGTTTTGGAATACTTCATCTCTACCCACGGTGCCAGAAAGGGTCTTGCCGACACAGCGCTCAGAACAGCGGACAGCGGATACCTCACCAGGCGTCTAATCGATGTCGCTCAGGATGTTATCATCCTTGAAGAGGACTGTGGCACCACCGGCGGTATCTGGATGCAGGAAGCCGAGGAGGGGAGCATACTCGCCCCCCTTTCCGAGCGCATTATCGGGCGAATTGCTGCAGCTAGAGTGGTCCATCCCAAGACAGGTAAAACGATCGTGGAGCGAAACACGGAGATCGATGAGGAGAGGGCCAGCGAGATTGTTTCCGCGGGGATAACCAGGGTTTATGTCCGCTCCCCCCTCACCTGCCAGTCTCCCCGCGGCGTCTGCCAGCTTTGCTACGGGAGGAGCCCCGCACAGGGTAAGCTTGTCAGTCTGAGGGAGGCGGTGGGCATTATCGCTGCTCAAAGTATCGGTGAGCCAGGCACCCAGCTCACCATGAGAACCTTCCACACTGGTGGCGTGGCCGGTGTGGATATCACCAGCGGACTACCACGCGTTGAGGAGCTTTTTGAGGCAAGAACACCAAAAGGACAGGCGATTATCTCCGAGATAGATGGGGTGGTGGATATAATGCAAACTGAAGAGGGGCAAAGGATCAGAGTTACTAGCCTCGAGCAGTATCGAGATGAATACCCCCTCCCCCCGGACTATCGGTTGCTCGTCAGTGATGGGGAGTGGGTCGACATAGGAACCCCTCTGGCCCAGGACCTTCCCACCCCATCTGAGGAGACAGCAGTCGCCCCTCCGGCGATCCTTGCCAGAGTCGCAGGCAGGGTGATCCTTGAAGGAGATATGCTCTCCATCGCCTATGAGGAGAAGGAGGAGCGCGAATACCTTATCTCGGCAGCCTCGCGAATTCGAGTAGAAAACGGTGCCCCTGTCAGGGCAGGAGACCAGCTCACGGATGGCACCATCGACCCCCAGGATATTCTTCGCATCATGGGGAAAGAAGCGGTACAACGCTACCTCGTGGACGAGATACAAAAGGTTTATCGCTCCCAAGGGGTTAATATTAACGATAAGCATATCGAGATCATTGTCCGCCAGATGCTCCGCAAAGTGCGCGTCGATTCCCCGGGTGACACCGACCTGCTTCCGGGGGAGCTGGTTGACCGTTTTGCCTATGAAGAGATAAACGCTAAGGTTCTGGCTGAAGGGGGAGAGCCGGCCACGGCTCAGACTGTGCTCTTGGGAATAACCAAGGCATCACTCAATACGGAGAGCTTCTTGGCAGCCGCCTCCTTCCAGGAGACGACTAGGGTTCTTACCGAGGCAGCAGTCGCTGGAAAGATAGACAGGCTGTTCGGGCTTAAGGAAAATGTAATCATCGGCAGGTTAGTCCCCGCTGGCCCCTTCCTTCCCCTAGAAACTCGCCTCGAGAAGAAGATCAGCGCCGCGGCGAGACTAGCACTCGAAGAGGAAACGCCAATATAGCCCTTTATAGAGCCTATTGTCCCAAGCTCGTAAAAGCTATACAATAAAAGGTGTGGAGAGAAGAGCAGTTTCCCTTGAGGTAGATGGGCTCAAGATTGTGGGTGAAATCTATATCCCCGAAGACCCTGAAGGGAGGCTCTATCCCGCCCTTTGTATCTGTCACGGCATCCCCAGAGGGATACCAGACCCCAAGGATAAAGGCTATCCCCTGCTTGCGGAAAGGTTCTGTAACGCTGGATTTATCACTATGATATTCAATTTCCGTGGCACAGGGGATAGTGAAGGAAACTTTGACCTCCTGGGGTGGGCGAGAGACCTTGAGGCTGCGGTCAATTATCTCTATAACCTTCCGAACGTGGACAAGTCCCACCTCTCGCTAATGGGTTTCAGCGGCGGTGCTATCGTTTCCCTGTTTGTTGCTGCCAGAGACCCAAGGGTATCCTCTATTGTAACCTGCGCCTGCCCGTTAGAATTCCCTGCCCTCACGGATAAGGAGAGGGCAAAATCATTCATTGAGCACCTGCGCAGCATCGGGATAATAAGAGACAATGATTTTCCCCGCTCCCTCGATGAGTGGCTGGACGAGTTCAAACAGGTAAGCCCCATCAAATGGGTGGGAAAGATCTCCCCCAGACCCATCTTGATCCTGCACGGGGATAGGGACGAGGTTGTAGACCAATCCCAAGCCTGGGCCCTTTATGCCCTTGCCGGAGAACCTAAGGACATCGTCATAATCGAGGGAGCAACCCATAGGCTTCGCCACTATGAAAAAGCCATCGATGCTGCTCTCAACTGGCTTAAAAGCAGGTTCGGATTGATTTAGCCCTCTGGAGAAGCTATAATTAGCTTGGGTTGGTATGTGAGATGGGCTCTGCCAAGGGGGGGATTAGGATGCACGAGAGCTGTGGCATCTTTGGGATATACGCCCCCGGCGAGGATGTCGCCAGGTTAACCTTCTTCGCGCTTTATGCCCTTCAACATCGAGGTCAGGAGAGCTCCGGCATCGCTACTGCGGATGGCGAGAGGATCTACCTGCATCGCAATATGGGGCTTGTCGCCCAGGTGTTTGACGAATCTGCTGTAGCTCAATTGCGGGGGCATATTGCCATTGGGCACAATCGCTATTCCACTACAGGGTCAAGCCGCATCTTCAACGCCCAGCCCTTGCTCATAGATGAGGGTATTAAGATAGCGGTGGGACATAACGGGAATATCGTCAACGCCGAATACCTTCGCCATGAACTTGAGGAGCAGGGTTACAAGTTTCAGACGTCCACAGATACCGAGGTCATTGCCTACCTTATAATCGCCTCCCCTGGCAAAACGCTGGTCGATAAGATTAGACACGCTATGGGCAGGCTGGAGGGGGCTTATTCCTTAGTCCTCCTCACCCCAAGCACCCTGATAGGGATCCGTGACCCCTTTGGAGTGCGCCCCCTATGTCTGGGAAGCCTGGGCAGGGGCTGGGTAATAGCATCGGAGACCTGCGCCCTCGCCCACATAGGGGCAAGCTTCTTGCGAGAGATAGACCCCGGAGAGGTTGTTGTCATCAATTCAGAAGGGGTTTCCAGCTTCACCGGAAGAAAATCGCAGCGCAAGGCACTTTGTATCTTTGAGTATATCTACTTTGCTCGACCGGATAGTGTGATAAATGGCAGGCTCCTTTACCTGGCCAGGGAGAAGATGGGGGAAAGACTTGCCAGGGAGCACCCAGTAGATGCCGACTTAGTTATCGGGGTCCCCGACTCAGCCACAGCAGCGGGGATCGGCTATGCTCGTGCCTCAGGCATCCCCTTTGGCGAGGGATTATTAAAGAACCGGTATGTGGGGCGAACCTTCATCGAGCCTGATCAGCGGATTCGAGATCTCGGGGTTGCCCTGAAGTTCAACCCCCTCCCCGAGGTGCTTAAGGGGAAGCGACTTGTTGTCATTGACGACAGCATCGTGCGCGGCACCACCACTCCAAGGGTGATAAGCCTCCTCAGAAAGGCAGGGGCTGAGGAAGTACATATGCGCATCTGTGCCCCTCCCATCCGCTACCCGTGCTTCTTTGGGGTAGACATGGCTACAAGATGGGAGCTCATTGCCTCCCAGAGGACAGTACCAGAGATAACCAAATTTATCGGCGCCGATTCCCTGGGCTACCTCAGCATAGAGGGGCTCATCGAAGCAGTCGCCCTGCCCAAGGAGATCTTCTGCCTAGCCTGTTTCACCGGTGACTACCCGATCCCGGTGCAGCTTGAAATGGATAAGCTAGCACTGGAAACAATGTAGCTTTTAACCAAAAATAGCACCAGGTTTCTGGGGGAGTAGCTTTTGACACAGAGGAAAGGAAAATCGGATGCCTACGCCGCCGCCGGCGTGGACATCGATGCCGCAAATAGAACAGTTAACCTGATTAAGGAGCATGCCCGCTCCACGTTCGGCCCCAAGGTTCTGAGCGAGATAGGACTCTTTGGCGGGCTTTTCCAACTTTCAGGGTTTGACGAGCCGGTCCTCGTCTCAAGCGCCGATGGAGTGGGCACAAAATTGAAGATCGCCTGTGCCCTCGATAAGCACGACACCATCGGCATCGATCTGGTAAATCACTGTGTCAACGACATCCTCACCCTGGGCGCTGAGCCTCTCTTCTTCCTCGACTATATTGCCATGGGCAGCCTCGTCCCTGAAAAGGTAGAGACCATCGTCAGAGGAATGGCAGCCGCCTGCCGTGAGGTGGGCTGTGCCCTTATCGGTGGTGAGACGGCGGAGATGCCCGGGGTCTATGCCGAGGGAGACTATGATCTTGTTGGATTTATTGTTGGGGTGGTGGAGAGGAAAAACATCATCGATGGGAGCCAGATAAAAGCTGGCGATGCCATCATCGGACTGCCCTCAAGCGGGCTTCATACAAATGGCTACTCTCTGGTTCGGAGACTATTTCCCATTGAGCGCCCTGCCCTAGACACCCTTTACCAGGAGCTGGGACGCACCCTCGGTGAGGAGCTCCTTGAACCACATCGCTGCTATTATAGTTCGATAAAGCCAGTTCTCCCCATCCTTAAGGGCATGGCACACATCACGGGAGGAGGCATTATCGACAATCTGCCTCGTATCCTGCCCAGGGGTCTGGCAGCAAGAATAGAGAGAGGATCATGGCACATGCCCCCCATCTTCCCACTGATCCAAAAGCGGGGAAACATTGACGAGGGGGAGATGTATCACGTATTCAATATGGGGGTGGGAATGGCCCTGGTCTGCTCACCAGAGAACACCTCGAAGCTCATGGGCGAGCTTCCCGAGGCAAGGCTTATCGGGGAGGTGGTGAAGCACGGGAGGGGGGAGCGGGTGAGGATAGTATAGTCGAAGAGGTTTTTATGCGTGCTATATTAAGCGTTTATAACAAAGAGGGAATCGTTGATTTCGCCCGTGGCCTCTCTGAGCTAGGAGTAGACATATTCAGCACCGGGGGCACTAAAAAAGCACTCCAGGAGGCCAGGGTAAAGGTGCACTCTATCGAGGACCTGACTGGCTTCCCTGAAATACTAGATGGCAGGGTGAAGACCCTCCATCCTATGGTTCACGGCGGCATCCTTGCTCGCAGGGACATCCGAGACCACATGGAGCAACTGGCAAGAAGCGGTATCGCCACCATCGACCTCGTGGCAGTCAACCTCTATCCATTCGTCCGGACTGTCTCAAGGGAGGGGGTGAGCCTTGAGGATGCGCTGGAGAATATCGATATCGGTGGCCCGACACTGATTCGAGCAGCAGCGAAGAACTTCCCTGATGTAATCATCATCGTAGACCCCGCAGATTACCAGCCTGTCTTGGAACAGCTGCGTCGGGGCGAGGTAGACATAGAGAGTCGAAGAAGGCTTGCACAGAGGGCGTTTCAGCATGTCGCAAGCTATGATACCGCCATCGCCCAATATCTACGCCGGGGCGAGAGAGGCTTCCCCGAGGAGATGACCATCACCCTCAAGAAACGATATGATCTGCGCTACGGGGAGAACCCGCATCAGGAGGCTGCCTTCTATACCGAGGCTGTGGTGGGTGAGAAAGGGGAATCAGGCATAGCCATGGCAACCCAGCTCTGGGGCAGGGAGCTATCCTTCAATAACATCCTCGACCTCGATGCGGCGCTTAATGTGGTGGGCGAGTTCTCATCCCCAACCGTTGCCATCATCAAGCACAACAACCCCTGCGGGCTTGCCTGTCACGATGACCTTGCCGAAGCATATCGGCGCGCCCTTGCCGGCGACCCGGTGGCCGCCTTCGGTGGCATAGTGGGATCAAATAGGCCGATCGACCTCCCTACCGCCAAGGAAATCTCAAAGACCCACTACGATGCCATCATCGCCCCCGAATATGACCCCGAAGCGCTCGCCCTGCTCAAGCGCAAGCGAGATCTCCGCATCCTCGCCTGCGGTTCCCTTGAGCCTGAGCGCCCCTATCTCGATTTTCGCAGGGTAAAGGGTGGCTTCCTCGTCCAGAGCTCCGATTCCCTTGCTGAAGAAAGGGCGAGCCTGCGCACTGTTACCAAGCGGCAGCCTACGGAGGGGGAAATGAAAGACCTTCTCTTCGCCTGGCGGGCGGTAAAGCATATTAAGTCCAATGCCATAGCCCTCGCCAGGGATGGGGCGCTTATGGGAATGGGTGCCGGGCAGCCCAGCCGGGTGACCAGCGTAAGGATCGCCCTGGAAAAGGCGGGGGAGCGTGCCCGGAGCAGTGTGCTCGCCTCCGATGCCTTCTTCCCCTTCGCCGACGGGGTGGAACTGGCAGCTAGGGGAGGGGTTACCGCCATCATTCAGCCCGGCGGCTCGGTAAGAGACGAGGAGGTTATCCAGACGGCTGACCAGCATAATATGGTTATGGTATTCACCGGAATCCGACACTTCAAGCACTAAATCTCTATAAGATGAGCTTGAGGGCCGAATCATGGCCTACTACCCTCTCCTTAGCCCCAAGCTTTCCCCCCAAATCCCTGAATTGAAAAGGAGCTCCATGTCGAAACCAGCGAAGCGCCGGGGGGTGTTTTACGGCTGGTGGATTGTCGCTGTGGGACTCCTGAGCCTCTTTCTAGCCGGCGGAATAGGGTTTTATACCTTCGGTGTCTTCTTTATCCCCCTCACCAACGAGTTTGGCTGGAGCAGGGCACAGCTATCGGTAGCCATGACGATCAGCAGCCTGATGTGGCTATCCGGTCCCATCGTGGGCACAGCGGTTGATAGGTATGGAGCAAGGATCGTGATGACCGCCGGAGCCCTGATTATGGGCACTGCCTTTGCCCTCCTCGGCCTGACCACCTCTCTCTGGCAGTTCTATGCCCTCTTCTTCGCTATGACTATGGGGCAAATGGGCGTTTTGAACATCCCGGTCACCACGGTGGTCTCGAACTGGTTTACCGAGAGAAGGGGGCTGGCGATGGGGATTACAATAACCGGGTTCGGCCTTGGCGGTCTATTAATGGCACCACTAGCAAGCTACCTTATCTCCATCCTGGGTTGGAGGATGGCCTATCATGTCCTGGGTGTGGCTATCCTAGCTATCCTCACCCCGCTGGTCATATTGGCGGTCAGACACAGACCTGAGGAGAAGGGGCTTTTCCCTGATGGCAAGCTGCCTGAAGCAAAGGAGGGGCAAACGGAATCACGATTGGACAAGGCCCAGGTCGGCGTGAGCTTAAAAGAGGCACTGCGGATGTCGAGCTTCTGGCTCCTGGCTGCGGTTTTCATCTTCGGCTTTATGGGGACGGGCTCAGTGCTGCCCCACATCGTCCCGCTGTTCCAGGATAGGGGGGTGTCAGCTCAGGCAGCAGCGATGGTCCTGGGCTCTATTACCGGTGTAAGCATTCTCGGCAGGGTGGGGACAGGCTATCTATCAGACAGGGTGTCGGTAAGATACATAACCATCACCCTCTTCCTCCTCCAAACAGTGGGGCTTGTCCTTCTGGCGGCTACAAGTTCAATGGTTTGGCTCTTTGCAATACTTTTTGGACTCTCATTGGGAGGGATGGCAGCCTTGGAGCCACTGCTGGTGGGGAGATATTTTGGTCTCGCCTCCTTCGGGAAGATAATAGGGAGCTTTTGGGCTGTCACCACCGTCGGGTGGGCCGCTGGACCTACCATCACCGGCTACATCTTCGATATTACCGGAAGCTACACCCCTGCCCTGCTCGCCTTCATC
>Ga0136652_1000820_pt1 | contig 14135 bp, 11 predicted proteins | sample ConPoolayeEmetaG_FD_94864 | JGI IMG/M metagenome (GOLD analysis project Ga0136652, IMG submission 94864) | Hot spring microbial mat communities from California, USA to study Microbial Dark Matter (Phase II) - Cone Pool mat layer E metaG... ...
AAAAGAAAAAGCAAAACAACAAAAGGAAGAATTAAAAAGAGAAAGAATCCAACAAAAACAAATACAAAAAGCAAAACAAATAGAAGAAAGAAATAAAAAAAGAGAAAAGTTAATAAATCTGCTAAAAAGTAAAATAGAAGAGAGAGAAAAACTTAAAGAAAAAGAATTACTGATAAAACAGGAAAGAGAAAGAACTAAACAGGAAGAACTAAGAAAGAAACAGGAAGAAATAGAAAGATTAAAACAGGAAAAGGAAAAAAGAAAACATGAAGAACAAATAAAAGCATTACAGGAAAAAGAAAAAGCAAAACAACAAAAGGAAGAATTAAAAAGAAAAAGAATCCAACAAAAACAAATACAAAAAGCAAAACAAATAGAAGAAAGAAATAAGAATAAAGAGTTACTCCTTCAGTTTTTATCCCAAAAGGCGCTCTCAAATCGGATAAAAACTGAAAAAAATCTGCTCCTGTCAACCATTCTTTCTGATAGAAAAACTATTGAAAGAGAAAAACAGCCACAAATTACAAAAACTATAAAACAATTAAAAGATGAGATTCTTAAAAAAGAGAAAGAAGATATTCTTAAAAAAACCCATGAAGAAAAGAAAATTAAAGCCCATCTCTCATCTCTTTCAACCCACATTTTAGGAATAGAAAAAGAAATAGAAAAAAAGATAAATGATTCAGTAAAAAACATCTCTAATTTTATAAGAAAAACAAAAATAGAAATTCCAGAGAAAGTTCCTCCGGAAAAGGTAAAGATTGTTCCAAAGAAACCCAAACCTGTTGTTTATAAAGAACCCTTCCGGATAAATGTATTTTTAAGAAGGAATGCTTTTAAATTTGTATTTTTACTACTTTTGCTTGCGTGGGTTTTGGAATTTTTTATGTATATGAGGAAACTGGTTTCACCAGAGGATAGATTAAAAATGATAGTTGGAGAGATAAAGGAAGAAAAAAAGAAACCTATAGAGAAAATTACTCCTGTTGAGGAGGAAAAATTGGTTTATTATACAAAGGAAAAGATTGACATAGAAGGTAAAAGGGACCCATTTTCTACAGGAAGATTGACTATGGAGGTAATGAAAAAACCTGTTCCAACAAATATAATATTTGCCAGGAAATCTGAAGTTATATCAATAATTAAACCTCAAAAATTTATAAGTATTTTAAAACCTGAAGAAAAAATTTCAAAACCAGAAACAGTATCTCCACCAAAAATTCCTTCTGTTGAAAAACCATCTATACTTAAACCACCTGAAATATCCGTGAGTTCAAAATTATCTGAGATTGAAAAACCACAAAAAGTAGAGATAAAACCATTTATTGCACCTGAAAAAACATGTCCTCTTATCTATAGAGGAAGAATGATTTTAGAAGGAGTTGAATATTTCTTTATTGAAGGAGAAAAGAGGACTTACAGGGTAACAGTAGGAGATGTTGTTGAAGGATATAAAATTTTAAAAAGAGAAAATAGTAAACTTTATTTATCAAAAGAAGGGTTAATATATGAAATTAATGCTCAATGACTTGACATTAAATGGTACAATAGGTAAAATTAAAAAAGAGGGGTTAAAATGAAAAAGGTAATTATAATTTTTTGTGTTTTCGTGAGTATTTTTGTATTTAGTCAGAGTAGTTATAAACTTGAAGACCTTTATAAACAAGGGAAAAATTTATACTCTCAAGGAAAATATTCTGAAGCACTTGCTGTTTTCACTCAGATTAAAGGACTTGACCCATCTTTTAAAAAATCTGAAATAGATAACTATATAGAACTTACAAAGGGTAAACTTAAAGAACTTGGAATTAAAGAGACATATGAATTGGAAGAAGGTCGTGAAAAAGAAATTGCAGTTTCTAAAGAAGCAGTTCAAAAATTGATAGAATATGCCCAGAGAATATTGATGGAAACAAGTGATTATTTAAAAGAGACGAAAATAAAACATAATATTTCAGATTTTGATATGGTCACACCAAATTCTATATTTGAAATGGCAAAGAAATCATTTGATAATGCTCAATATACAGAAGCAATACGACTTGCGAATAGAGCAAGATTTGAAGTGGAAAATATTATTCAAAAACAGGCAGAAAGAGAAGTAAAACCATTACTTGGAGATCTTGGAGAAAAACCAGTTACTTTAAATTTAACAAATGCAGATTTACAGCAAACATTAAAACTTATTTATGATCTTACAGGTGCCAATATCATTTTAAGCAAGGGTATAACTGGAAGGGTTACACTTAATGTAACTGATATTCCATTAAAAAAAGTCCTTGATTTAATATGTGAAGCAAATGGTTTGAAATATGTATATGAGGACAATGTTATTAAAATTATGACTAAAGAAGAATATGAGAAAAAGGTAGGCACTATTAAACAAGCAGGTAAAGGTGTTTTCAATGTAAAGTATGGAGAAGCAAACAATATAGCAAAAATACTTAGAGAAACATTTAGAGATGTTGATATTATTCCTGAACCAAGAACAAACTCTATAATAGTAAATACTGATAAATCTGTTGTCCTTTCAAGAATAATGGATACTATTTCTTCTCTTGACACACCTGTTTCTCAGGTTTTAATTGAAGCAAAACTGGTTGAAGTAAAAACCAGTGTGGATAATATGTTTGCTATTGACTGGTTAATTACAAATCGTTTTATTGATGCATTAAATGCAAATTTATATGGTCCAAGATGGGGGGATAGTTTCAGTCCTTCATCGCTTCCAACAGGTACATTTTCTTTTGGTATTTCTCATAGAGATGTTAGTGCTTTGATAAGAGCACTTTCTCAATATGGAAAGGTTAGATTAATTCAATCACCTAAAATAATGACCTTAAATGGAGAAAATGCTGTAATAAGAGTGGTAACAGATTATCCCTATTATACTGTGACTGTGACATACCAAACTGTCCAAGTTGCTCCCGGTCAGTATGTGGAAAGACCTACATTTTCTACAACTGTTACTAGAGAATCAGTGGGAATTGAATTTAATATTACTCCTACAATTAATCCAAATAGAACAATCAATCTGGACACGAGAATAAGAGATAGAAGACTTGTTGAAATGATGCCTATAACATATACATCGGGAACTACAATCTATCAGTTAGGACAGTATCCAGTAATTTCAACAAGAGAAGCAACTCAAAAGATTACTTTATTTGATGGACAAGCATTTGTAGTTGGTGGTTTAATACAGGATGAAGAAAGATTTAGGGAAAGCGGAGTCCCATTTTTAAGGAAAATTCCTATTCTTGGATATTTATTTAAAAAACCCACATATTCAGAATCGAAAAATGAACTTATTCTTTTTATAACTCCTTATATTGTGACATCTTTTGAAGAAGGGAAGGAACTAACAAAACCTGAAATTAAAAAACTGGAAGAGCCGATAGGTGATAAAGTTATTAAAAGTTTTTAGGAGGTGATAAAAATGAAAAAGTTTTTATTTATAATGTTGCTAATCTCTACAATATCTGTTTATTCACAAACCACATCCACTTCAAGTTCAAAATCTACCTCTGATTTATTTACAACTACAAAAAAAGAATTAACAGAGGAAGAAATGTTAAGAACAAGAATATCAAGTATAATTTCCTCATCGATAGGAAATAAATTGAGACATCCTGATCCTAAAATAAGAAAACAGGCATTAACATATCTTGTTTCCTTATTGGGAACATCTGACCTTTTCAATGTTTCTGGAACAGGGCAATCAACCACACAACAGACAATAGGACTGGTTGGAGTTCAATTCGTTTCAGACCTTTTCCTTTTACTAAATGATTCAGACCCTGAAGTAAGTGACCTTGCAAGAGTTGCTCTTGATGCTTTATTTGGAACAGAAGATACTTTTTTAAAATATATGGAAGACCCAGACCCAACAGTAAGAAAATATGCAATAAGAATATATACTGAAAGATGCATGACTGCAAAAATAGGGTCAGATACTACCCAGAAGGATAAAAGTTATATAACTCAACTTTCTGCTTTAAGAACTCTACTTGTAAGATTAAAATATGAAAAGGATGAAGGAATAAAAAAGACATTAACTGATGCAATAGAACAATTTTTAACGACACAGAAAGAAGGGACAGGAGGGAAACCACGTATAGCAGTAGACCAGACAATTATTAACTATCTAAATGATAATAACCCTTCTGTAAGAAAGAATGCATTAAAAATAATAGCATCTATGGAATATAATCCTGTAATTTTTAATATTCTACTTGAAAGATTAAAAGTTGAAAAAGATGAAGAAGTTAAATCTGAAATTGAGAGAACAATAGAAATTATTGCTGGTGGAAGTGCAAGACAATGATTGAAATAAAAAATTGACTAAACCTCTAAAAATTTAAATTCGTCTAAATATATAATGAAAGATACAAAAAAATGAATTTAAAGTTAAAAAAAGTTTTCGTTTTTCTGATATTTTCAACCTTTCTTTTTGGAGAAAGAGAATTTTATCTAAACTTTAATAATGTTGATATAAGAACATTTGTAAAATTTGTTGGAGAGATAACAAAAGAAAATTATGTTATAGACCCAAATGTAAAAGGAACTATAACAATATATTCAAAGACACCTATTCCTGCTGACCAGATTGATAGAGTTTTCAAGTCAATTTTAAACTTTTATGGATTTACAGTTATAAAAAAAGAGGGATTATCTTTAATTACCACAATTACAGATGGAAGACAGATGGCAAGATATATAAATATTGGAGAAATTCCAAAGGAGAAAGAAGATGAGTTTATAAACCAGGTTATAACTTTAAAGTATTATCCATCAGATACAATTTCACAACTTATAACACCATATTTATCAAAAGGAGGCCAGATTACAATTGATACAAGAACAAACACTTTAATTATATCAGATATAGGAGAAAATATTAAAAAGATTATGGGAATTATTGAAAAACTGGATAAACCAAGTCCTCCTGGACAGGAAGAGATAAGGGTTTTTAAATTACAAAATGCAGATGCTGAAGAAATCGCCAAAGTTTTAACCCAGGTTTTTCAAAGAGTTCCAACAGCACAGATAAGAACTGTAACTACTCCTGTAACTACAACTCCTGTAAGAACTATCACTCCAAGAACAACCACAACCACACAGCCAACTGCGACTCCCACAACTACAACGGCTACAACAACTACTCCAACAACAGTTACTCCTTTCAGGACTCAAACAACAACCACTCAACCCCAGGTAGTCGCAAATAAAGCAACAAATTCTTTAATTGTCTATGCTGATCCAAAAGATTTTGAAACAATTGAAAAAATTATAAAAGAACTTGATGTTTTACCAAATCAGGTTTTAATTGAAGCATTAATAGCAGAAGTAACATTTGATAAAACAAAAGAACTTGGGGTTGAATGGGCTACATCATGGAAATTTAATGGAGACCAATATACAGGAATAGCAGGAACAAATTTAGGGACAATTTATGATTATGCAACAACAGGAATCCCTCCATCAGGTTTATCATTAGGATTTTATAAAGGAGATTTTACATTTCCATTAAGTGTAGGTGCTTTAATAAATTTATATGCAAAAGATACGCAATTCAATATACTTTCAACTCCTCAACTTGTAACAGCAGACAATCAAGAAGCAACAATAAATGTGAGTGAAAATATACCTTACCTTAAAGAGACAAGATTTTACACTACTACAGGGGGTCAGACAGGAGATATTGTTAAAAGTTATGACTATAAAGATGTAGGTATAATTCTTAAAATTACTCCACAGATAAGCCAGGATAAATATGTAAAACTGAAAATTTCACAGGAAGTTACAAAACTTATTCAGGGAGGACTTCCTGAAGCACCTACAACTGCCAAAAGACAGGCAGAAACAACCCTTATAATTCCGAATGGTAAAACAGTGGTTCTTGGAGGATTGTTAAGAAATGATTCAGAAAAAAGTATTCAAAAGGTGCCATTTTTGGGAGATATACCTCTACTCGGTTATTTATTCAGAAAGGATACTACAAAAACAGTTAAAACAAATTTGATGATTTTTATAACTCCACATATAATTTCTACTTTTGAGGAAGCAGAAAAAATAAAAGAGGAAAAGAAAAAAATAATAGAAGGGAATAAATGATGGATAAAAAGATAAACTGGATAGATAATTTTGAAGATAGAATAGACCCTGAAATTTTAAACATTTTCCCTTATAATTTTTTAAAAAATAACTGTTTTATCCCTGTAAAAGGTGATAATGGAGAGGTTTTAATTATAACAAATAACCCTTTAAATATTGATATTGGAGAGATTAAAACAATTTTAAAAAGGGATGTTAAAGTTTTATTATCAAATGAAGAAAAAATACTTGAATCTATTGAAAAGTTTTACTATCATCCAAGTTCTTCAAAAAAAGTTATTGAAGATTTAAGTTCAGAAGAAATATTACACCTTGAAGAAAATATAGATACTGAAACAGGAAATTTACTTGACCTTGCAAATAAGGCTCCTGTTATAAGAATAGTAAATCAAATAATTTATAAGGCAATCTCAATGAGAGCAAGTGATATTCATTTACAAGCAACAGAAAATTTCTTAAAGGTTAGATATAGAATAGATGGGGTATTGCATGATATTTTTGTATTACCCAAAAAATTTCATCCTCCAATTATTACAAGAATAAAAATAATGTCAAACCTTGATATTGCGGAAAAAAGAATACCACAGGACGGTAGGACTTCAATAAAAGTTGACAGTAAAAAAATAGATATAAGAATTTCTATACTCCCAACATTTTTTGGGGAATCAGTAGTTTTAAGATTACTTGACAGAGCAACATTTTTATTAAGTCTTGAAGAACTTGGCTTTTCAGAAGAAAATTATAAAAAGTTCCATCAATTAATCCATTCTGACCATGGGATAATTTTATTAACAGGACCTACAGGAAGTGGTAAAACAACAACACTTTATGCTGCTTTGTCCAAAATTAACAATCCTGGAATAAATATAATCACACTTGAAGACCCTGTTGAATACAATCTTGAAGGAATAAATCAGATTCAGATAAATCCAAAAGTTGGATTGACTTTTGCAAATGGTTTAAGGTCTATTTTGAGACATGACCCAAATGTAATAATGGTTGGAGAAATAAGAGATATAGAAACAGCAGAAATGGCAATTCAGGCATCTTTAACCGGACACCTTGTTTTCAGTACACTTCATACAAATGATGCTCCAAGTGCAATTATAAGATTGATAGATATGGGAATTGAGCCATATTTAATTGCCTCTTCATTAATTGGAGTTATGGCTCAACGACTTGTTAGATTAAACTGTCCAAACTGTTCTGTTTATGAAAAGCCTCCTTCAGATTTACTTTCTGAACTAAAAATTGAAGATGAAGCATTTTTAGAAAATAAATTTATGAGAGGGCAAGGATGTGAAAAATGTTTGTATGAAGGATATTATGGAAGAACAGGAATTTTTGAACTTCTTGTTATTGATGATGAAATCAGGGAACTTATATTAAAAAGAGTATCTTCAACAGATATAAAAAAGATAGGTATTAAAAAGGGAATGAAGACATTGAGGATGGATGGTATAGAAAAGGTGAAGAAAGGACTTACAACAATCTCAGAAGTATTAAGGGTAACACAGGATACTTAAAAATGCCTGTTTATTCATTTATTTTAATTGATAGAAATGGAAAAGTATTAAAAGGAAAAAGAGAAAGTGAGAATATAGATTTTTTGAAAAATGAATTTCAAAAAGAGGGTTTTTATATTGTAAAAATTGAAGAATTAAAAAAATTTAATTTTAAATTTTTGAAAAGAGTTGGGATAGAAGATATAACTGTGACAATAAGGGAACTTTCAACTTTTTTAAATTCAGGTATACCACTTGATGAAGCCCTTACCGGATTGATTTCACAGATGAAAGAAGGAGAATTAAAAAATGTATTTATAGATGTTCAAAAGAGTGTAAGAGGGGGAGCAAGTTTTTCTCAGGCACTTAAAAAACATTCAAATCTATTTCCGGATATGGTTATTTCAATGGTAAGGGCTGGGGAGGAAACAGGAAATCTTGACCTTGTTCTTTCAAGAGTAGCAGATTTTTTTGAAAAGAGAAATGCTTTCAGGAATAAAATAAGAACCATTATGACATATCCTATTTTTATGATTATAGTTGCATTTTTTGTTATTGTTTTTGTTTTTTCTTTTATAATACCAACCATTACAAGAATTTTCACTCAGGTTTCATTAAATTTGCCCATTTTAACAAGAATTTTAATAAAAATCGCCTCCTTTTTAAAATCTTTCTGGATATATATTCTCTTTTTTATCTTTTTAATTTTTTTCATAATAAGAAGTTTTTTAAGAGCAGAGAAAAAGAGAATTTTGATAGAAAAAATGGTCTGGCATATCCCAATTTTAAATGACTTTTTTTTAAAAAGAGAAATTATAAATTTTTCAAAGACATTGTCTACATTGATAAAAGGAGGGGTTGAGATTTTAGAAGCACTCAATATTGGAAAAAATGTTCTTACCAGTATAAATATGAAAAATGAAATAGAAGAAATAACTGAATATGTTTCAAAAGGAGGTTCTCTTTCATCCGGATTTTCAAAAAGTAAATATTTTCCATATCTATTTACCCAACTTATTGGAGCAGGTGAAAGAAGTGGAAATTTACCTGAAATGCTTGATAGAATTGGTGATATATATGAAGAGGAATTATCCCAAAAATCTTTAAAATTTGTAACCCTACTTGAACCATTTATGATTCTTTTTATGGGAGGTATTATTGGTTTTATTGTAATGTCAGTTTTATTACCAATTTTCCAGATATCACAATCTATAAAATGAAAAAGAGAGGATTCACATTTATTGAATTAATGGTTGTGATAATAATAATTGGAATGCTTGCTATGATTGTTATGCCTTCTTTTTTAAAAAGAGTTGATGAAGCAAAAATAACCGCTGCAAAAGTCCAAATAAAAAGTTTTGAAAGTGGTCTTAAACTCTTCTATCTTGATAATGGTTTTTATCCCTCAACAGAACAAGGACTTAAAGCACTGGTAGAAAAACCAACAACTGGAAGAATACCCGAAAAATGGAGGGAAGGTGGTTATCTTGAAAAATCCACCATTCCAAAAGACCCATGGGGTAATGAATATATTTATTTAAGTCCTGGTAGAAATGGAGAAGATTATGAGATTATTTCATATGGAAGGGATGGTAAAGAAGGAGGGGAAGGGCCTGATGCTGACATATCAAGTTCGGAAATTGAATAAAGGCTTCACCTTTTTTGAAATGCTTGTTGTTCTTATTATAATTTCCTTTTTTTTTCTTTAATTTTACCTTCTGTAAAATCATTCTTCCCTGAATTTCAAAATGAAGAAATACAGAAAATTTTAGATAAAATAAAAGAGGCAGAAAAAGAAACAATTAATAATGAAAAAACTTTATATTTCTGTTTTGACCTTGATAGTGATACTTACTGGTATCAGGATGAAGAAGGAAATACTTCAGAAATTATCCATTCTCAATTTGATTTTTATCAAGGAAAAAATGAAATAGAAGAAAAAAATGAAGGAATTATATTTCTGAAAATAAAACCATATGGTAAAAAAGGATTTTTAGTTCTTTATGCATCTGATATCTCCAGTAATTCAGTTTATACAATTTTTAGTAATCCATTTTCAGATATAGAAATTTTTAAAGGAGAGGTGAAATTTGAAAACATTTAAAAGTGGATTTACATTTCTTGAAATTATGATATCAATTGGAATATTCGGAATTGTTGCTGTTGCTTGTCTTACAGGATATCTTACATCTCTTAAAAGTATAAAAAGCGTTAATGATAAAATTCTTGCTTTAATACTCTCAGAACAAAAAATAGAGGAATTGAAAATGAATAATGGAGAAATTAATGAAGAAGAGGGAATTTTTCCTGAATCAGAATTTAAATGGCGAATAGAACTTTCAGATATCACTCTTTATGATACAATAGAGGAGATTGAGTTTATACCATACAGATTAGTTATAGAAGGACCTTCTGAATCATATAATTTTATTTTGCCATTTTTAAAAATTCAAAAAAAAGAATGAATAGAGAAAAGACAACAGGTTTTACTCTTATTGAAATTCTGGTTTCACTTTTGATTATTTCTTTAAGTTTTATCCTTATTCAGAGAACTTTTTTCATATTACAGAGAAATATTCTATTAGTTCAACAAAAAATGAAAAATAATGAAATTTTTTATAAATTCTTTACAAATTTCAGAGCAGAAATAAATGGGATTTGTGATTGGAAAAATTTACAACTTGATTCCAAAGAAATTATTTTGATTGCAAATCTTCCCGACTTCTTATATCCTGTTGAAATTACATATAAAATCCAGGACACTTCAGAGGGTGAATTACTTATTAGAAAACAGAAAAATTTTCTTACAGAATATGAATATACTATTCCTGTTTTAAATGCTGAAAGTATTGATTTTTTATTTTTTATAGATGGAGAATGGAAATATGAAATTGAATCTGATAAAAAACCTGATGGGATAGGTGTGGAAATATATAAAGAAGGAGAAAAGATATTTTATCCTGTATATTTAATATATGAAAGAAAAAATGAATAAAAATAGAGGAGTTATTTTAATATTTGTCCTTGGAATTTCTCTTGCTCTTGCCTCACTCATTCTTTTTTTTAATTATGAGACAAAAAAATATATTGATTATTTTACATCATCCTATGAAGAAATAAAAATGGAAAGAGTAGAAGAAGTTGGATTTGAAATTGCAAGAAAAATTCTTGAAAATGATACAAATAATTATGACTGGACAGGAGAAAATTGGAATAAAGAGAGAACTTTTATAATAGATGATTATGAACTCAAAATTACAATTACAGATGAAAACTCAAAAATAAACATAAATAGGGTTATTGGAGAAAAAGGACAGGTTAACCAATCTCTTTTGGATCTTTTAAAAAATCTATTTGAGATATCTGGATATTCTACTTCTTTAGTTGATTGCTTACTTGACTGGATTGATGAAGACAATTTACCGAGAGCGTCTGGAGCAGAAAATTTTTACTACTCTTCTATAGGATTAAAAAACATTCCGCCAAATAGAAATCTTTTAACTTTAAAAGAACTTTTTTTGATAAAGGGGTTTGATGAGAAAATTATTCAGGGAGATGAAGAAAAAATGGGAATTTTAAGTTTTGTTACAATATATTCTGATGATAAAATAAATATAAATACTTGTAGAGGAGAGATAATAAATGCGATGGGGTTTACAGGTTCTCAGGTTGATACTATTATAATGGAAAGAGAAAACAGGCCTTTAAACGAAAGGTTTTTATTGAGAATTAACAGAAATGCCTTTTTAAAAAATAGAAGTTTAATCAAATATAAGAGTAACTACTTTCATGTCTCAATTAACATAAAAGATATAAAAGGGAATGAAAAACTGGTTGAAGGAGTATTTAAAAAGGATAAAAATGTGGAATTGATTAAAAAGGGTATTTTATGAAAATCTATCTTTATTTGAAAGGTGAGAAAATTTATTATTTGAACGATGGGAAAACAGAAGAAATTTTGCCTGAAAAAATAGATGGTTTTATAAAAGATAATAAAAAAAAGTTATTTATTCTCATCGTCTCTAAACTGAATACTTATTTCAGAAAAATTGAGTTTAATTTTAGAGATAGAAAGAAAATAAATCTGGTTTTAAATCAGGAAATTGAAGGTAAATTACCAAAATCTTTAGAAAATTTTTATTTCTATTTTGAATTTTATTATCCTGGGAAAAATAAGACAATTGTTAATCTTTTTGCCATTGAAAAAGAAAAGATAGAATATTTTAAAAGAATTTTCAAAAATTATAAAGTTAAATTTATCCTCACAGTTGATTCAGTCTTACTCCATCAGTTTATGAGGAAAAAAGTAAAGGAAAAAGATTTTATAGGAATTTTTATTGAAAACGATTATCTTCTTTTTAATCTAATTGAAAACTCAGTAATTTCAAATATTTATTCCTATTTTTCAAATAATATAAAGGAAAATATTGAAGAAATATCAGGTTTATTACTTTCTTCTAAAAAATTACCTGTTTATTTCATTGGTAAAAGAGAAATCTATGAGAATGTTAAAACAGAGGAAATGAAATTTTTATGTGAAAGAAGTTTTTTTGATATTTTAAAAGATATCAAATTAGAAAATCTCAAATTCAAGACAATTTCTGTCCCACAAAAAATATTCAGTTTTGAATATATCTTCTATTTTCTATTTTTGCTTGGTATTTCTTTCTTTTTTATAAATCCATATTTTGAAAAAAATAAAAAAGAGAAAAAAATTGAAGAAATAAACAGAAAAATGGAAAATGTTTATAAAGACCTTTTTCCTGAAACAGAAAAAATAATCAATCCATTAGTTCAAATCAAGGAAAAAATTACTCAAAATGAAAAATCCATTAAAATTCCTGTTTTTGAAAAATCCATTATTAAAATTCTGGAAGAAGTTACACTGCTTTTTCCAGAAGATATAAATGCTGAAATTGAAGAACTTGTTTTTGCGGGGAAAAATGTAAATCTTACCGGAACAATTGATAATTTAAAAAATATTGATAGAGTTAAAGAAAATGTAAAGAAATCAAAAATTTTTAAAGATCTTTATATCAACAATATCTCTTTTACAAAAGAAAATAGAATCATATTTAATTTGCTCTTTACAATGAAAGAACAATGAACAAAAAAATAATTATTTTTATTCTCATTTTTGTGGTTATTTTTGAATATCAGTATATATATCTTCCAAACAGGAAAAAAGTAGAAAACCTTAATAAACTCATTCTAAAAAAAGAAAAAGAATATTCTGAATTTTTAAATTTGTGTGAAAAATACAAAAAAATAATGGAGGAAAATAAAAATACAGGTTTAAAAATTGCCAAAAATAAATTCTCCTTTTTTTCATATTTAAATGATTTAATTGATAAATTTAATCTTAGAACAAATATAGGGGATATTAAAATTCTCCCTTCAGAGGAATTGACTAAATATATCTTAGAAAAAATACAGATTGACATAAATCTTATCTCATTGGAACAACTTCTTTCCATATTAACAAAGATAGAAAAAACAGAAGGTGTTTATATTACAAAATTTGATATGAAAAGGGATAAAAACAAACCATATCTTTTAAATATTTCAATGACAATAGAGTGTTTAAAGCAAAAATGAAAAAAATTTATCTTATAGATGGCACTGCTTTAATTTACAGAAGTTTTTATGCTTTGCCACTATTAAAAACATCCACGGGAATTATCACAAATGCAATCTATGGATTTACATCTACGCTCATTAAAATTTTAAAAGAGAAAAAACCGGAATATATAGTAGTTTTTTTTGACCTTCATGTACCTACATTCAGGCATAGAACATTTGAAAAATATAAAGAAAAAAGGAAACCAATGCCAGAAGATTTATCAGGGCAGATAACAAAAATTAAAGAAATTGTGAATTGTCTTGGAATTAAATATATTGAAAAAGAAGGATTTGAGGGAGATGATTTAATAGCGAGTTTTGTTGAGAAACTTAAAAATGATAATTTTGAAATTTTTATAGTAGCAAGTGATAAGGATGTATTTCAACTCCTTGATAAAAATATTTTTATTATTAATCCTGTAAATTATGAAATAATTGATAAAAAGAAATTTATTGAAAAATATGGATTTGAACCTCAGAAAATAGTTGATTTTATTGCTCTTGCAGGAGACCCATCAGACAATATTCCTGGAATACCGGGGATTGGAGAAAAAACTGCAATTTCACTTTTATTGAGATTTAATTCAGTTGAAGAAATATATGATAATCTTGAAAAAATAGAATCTGAAAAATTGAGAGAAAAACTAAAAAATAATAAAGAGATTGCTTTTTTAAGTAAGAAATTGGCGAAATTAAATAAAGAAATTTTTGATAGAATTGATATAGAAAGTATGAAAATTACTCAACCGGATTTGAAAAGATTGATTGAATTGTTTGAAAATTTTGAATTTAAAAAATTGGGAGAAACTTTAAAAGAAATATATCCTGAAATAAAAAATATTGAGAATATTGAAAATTTTATAGGTTTTTCAACAGGGGAAATATTAAAAT
>Ga0136652_1000823_pt1 | contig 14085 bp, 19 predicted proteins | sample ConPoolayeEmetaG_FD_94864 | JGI IMG/M metagenome (GOLD analysis project Ga0136652, IMG submission 94864) | Hot spring microbial mat communities from California, USA to study Microbial Dark Matter (Phase II) - Cone Pool mat layer E metaG... ...
AGACAGGGCACTGTCTGGTGCCCAGCACCTGCAGGCCAGGAGGCACAGCAACCTCCAGCTCAAATTGAGCTGGCGTGAGGCCCGGGCGCAGGAGGCGCAGAAGATGCGCTTTGTTATAGACACAGGCCTGGATACTATTCTGATAAGCGCAATCATTCGGAGTCGTGAAGAGGTCCAGGCCATTCCAGGAGCCCACATCCGTCTTGGGACAGCCTGAGAAGAGTCGGTCTGATGTCAGATCGATGCGATAGACATCAAGATGGAGGGACAGGTAATCTTCAAGAGAAGCCACCGCCCTGGTATCTACCGGTCTGGTCAGCCAGTAGTCCTCCAGCATCCAGATGAAGAAAGGGTCTGGCATGGCTGAAAGAAACCGAATGACGCCATCACTCCCCTCTGCACCGGGTACATCTCCCTGTCAATCGAGTAGAATTTGAAATTTTCGGGCAGCTCGAAGGGCAGGGGCCCATACCCGGCGACGATGACTTCCTGTTCCTCAGACCAGAAGACATTATGTAAATAGGCGAAGGGCCTGAGAAAGAAGTAGTAGCGGTCACAGGTGGGTACGAAAGTTCTCATAAGCCAATCTCTTCAGCAAGGGCGAAGATGGCCTCCCTGTTTGAGCATCCGTGCAGCCTGGCATAGAGATTGATGACGTCCATCGGCTTTCCACCCGGCTGCTTTGACTTGCATGCTGGATGAAAGCAGCTGCAGATGCCTCGACGATTGTCCGCCCAGAAAGAAGGGTGGTGATCCTCATGATCTGGCATGGGACAGCGCATGATCCACCATCTTCCGTCCGGACTGGTGGGAATGGGCTGCGTGTACCGAGCCAGCAGCGAGACAACAGGCAGCGTTCGTCTGATCTCACCGATCAGGCTGCTCCAGGGGAGATGCTCAGTATGGGGGGGGGAGGAAGGGGCATTGGAAGCGTCAGAGGGAGGGGTTTCGGAGCTGGCTGGAAAATGATGGAGCAGGTCAGAAGCTTCGATTTCCAAAACAGGACCGGGGTGAATGACGGTGTACTGAATCCCGGAGGGGTGAGTGGAAGGCGCGGTCAGGCAGTAGCCAGAAGCTTTCACATCCACCCCCTGAGGGGACGCGAGACGGGGAAGGCCAGACACGAAATAGCAGAAATGCATCCCTCTTGCGGTCTTGACTGTGAGGGTATCTGCCAGATTCTCTCGCCGCCACTCCTCAGCCAAGGTTTCTGAATCAAAGTCGAGCACAACCAGATTCCGACTGACTGGACCACAGACAACAGCCAAGTTACGCGGCTTCGAGAACCAAGAGACCACTTCGGGCACACTCGCTAGGCGGTCTTTGTAGGGGGTCCAACGCACAGCCGCAACTTTAGACCCAGGCAGACAGGGCAAAACACCGACACCCTGGCTCAACCAGAAGAGAGCGCTTTTGAGAGTTGAGTTCACAATCGCTTCCTTCTCCTTTGAGATTCAGCTACATTGTACTCAAAAATTTTCCCATGTCAAGTCGAACTCCGAAAATTTTAAGGAAGAGGTCTTGACAAATCTCGAAAACTATGATATACTATAGCAAAATCAAGCGCCGGGCTTTCGCAAAGGGGAAGCCATTGTCTGTCTACTCAGACTGGCTTCCCTTTTGTTTTCTCATCAAGAGAGGAGGTGATGACGGCCTCTGCCAGCCTGGCCAGCTACTCATATTGAAAGGAGGAATGTACAAATGGCTATCCCAAATATCTTCTCAGATCAGTTCATCGAACTTCCTGAAGGCGGTGAGTTCACGCCTTCAGGTTTCATCGCTCCCTGGAAAGCGGCAGTCATGAGTTCCTTCCTTGTGGAGGGGGAGGGCCCCGCTGAAGCAGACTGGACCCGGTCCTTGGGGGACTCTGGATGGACTGCCTGCTACTTTTTTGATCCCAAAAAGGCTGAAGCGATCTATCGAGGTCCCTATCGTCCCTCCCGGGTCTGGCTATGGAGAACAGAAACAAGCAAAGTCCTCAACTTCTATAACCCCGAAACCGCTCTGCGCTTCGGCACTCATATCAGCGCTGAAGCCAGGGTGACCGCTCTTCGCTCCAGGTATCGGCATGAGTTGCACATGATCTCTCTCCCGGCCGCGGTCGCGGCAGTGGCCACCGCTGCAGGATACGATCACCCCGGCTTCGATCTGAGCTGCCTCATGGATCCTGACACCATCTTTTCCGATGAGCTCTATACTGAGCTGTGCGGAGGAGAAGAGGGTGATCTCGAAGGGGCGAAGTTGTGGAGACAGCGAGCTGAACTCTGGGCTGCTCTGGGCGAACCGGACCCGCGGAGGTATCAGTGTAAAGAGGTAGAAAGGCAATTTTCAACTCAGGCACCCAAGCTCAATGAATGTCTGAAAATCCTGAACTCGCTCTGGACAGACACGCTTTGGGGCCGCGTGATTTTCGTGCCCGATCCGAGACCAGACGCAAGCTATGAGAGCCGCTCAGGCGAGATGAAACGCCCCAACCTGCCCTGCCTGGTCGAAGTCTTTGGAGACGAAACTGCAGCTAGGAAAGCTGCAGGAAAGAGCGTGAAGGAAAGCCAGCCTCCTGTGCCAGAGGCCTGGCAGTACATGGAGGCGGACTGGAAAGAATGCGTCAGGAGTCTGTATGAAGCCACAGGCGGGTCCAAGAGCATCCCGGCTGTCGCGCAGGCGATCAAGAGACTATACGGTGCACATCTGGGAGCCAGTCCTGCCGAAGTCATCGCCTGGTTTGAGCATCTGGAAGAATCAACTCCCTTTTAGGTGTTGGCTCAGGGCCGGGAGCCCCGGCTTCCCGGCCCGCCTCCCCATCCAGCTCAGGAACATGATATACTACGACCCGTCGGAAGACAGTTTTAAGAGCCGGCTGCCGCAGGAAGTCAGAAGGAGGGGTCGGGCTCTGAAAGATTTAGAGAGAGTGACTGGAGCGGACTTGCTTCTGACCTCCTCGGAAGAACAGATGACGCTCGCTCCTCTCTGCACTGTGCCCGGACGCCTGGCTCTGAGACGACTGACCGAAAGGGGACTCCTGGTGCAACGGAAGTCCGGTCTGGATTTGATTCAAAGCATACCTCGCCTGGACGACATACTGGCTCGAATGCTGGAGTGGACGGAACAGCCCTGGCTGCTTGTGACCGGACAGATTGAGTGCAGCGAAGCAGGCTTTGTCGTCCTCGACGGACGACAGACCAACTTCTCTCACAACGCGCTCCAGGGCGCGCTGGTGGCCTGGCAGCTGAGAGGCGGCTACCTCTCCGTACTGAGCCAGGACCGACTCATCACGTCCTGGATCATGCTCTGGCTGGATCGGTTGGAAGACCGGAGAGATGAAAAGATCGTCAGCAGACCGGTCCAGCAGCTCACGAAGTCTCAGTACCCTTGGACCCAGACCCTCGCCACTTTCCCCGGAGTGGGTCCGATCCTGGCTGAAGAGCTGGCTCAGTATGCGGGGAGTCTCAAAAGCGCACTCTTTGCCCTGAGCAGCCCGAACTTTGCCCTGATGCCTGGCCGACCAAAGGGTTTCGGGAAAAAGACTATCGACGCGTGTCGGGAGTGGCTGGGTCTGGAAGAAAATGAGGTGATCGTACCTCTGAAGGAGGCTGACTAGAATGAAAGGCATTATTCTCATCACGGGTCCAAGAGGCGTCGGCAAGACCACACTGGCTGCCACCTTCTTGCCACCGAATGAAGTGGATCGGGTTTTCTATCATGATTCAGAGAGTTCAGCCACTCGAATCATTGAAGAAATGTCACGACTCGGCTTTTCTTTCGGTTACTATAACAATCTTGCCAGCCGGTTCGCGAACCTCCCCGGCGATGATCTGCTGAGGGAGATCGCCGAAGGTCGGGTGCCCTGGACGAAAGAACAAAAATCAGCTCTCGTGAGCTATTATGAGTACATCTTGCATGATCTCCATCGCAATATGGAGCGAGGACACTTCAAGGTCTATGTCCACGACACCATCACGAAATTTGAGGCCAGCATGGTGGCCTGGTGCGATGAGCACGCCAGAGAGCTCGGTGTGAGAGGGTCCTCAAAAGGCTCACCATGGGGCGAGTTCTGGAGCGCGGGATACTACGCGCTCTATGAACAGCTCTTTGAAGCTATAAAGAGCAGAGGCGTGGAGACGATCATCCTGGTATCTCACCTGAAAGCAGCATCTGAAGCCGGGAGGCGGGTACCGGGCAAAGTCGAACCGGCGGGAAAACCCTGGCTGACATACCAGACCAGCCTGATGCTCTGGCTCGTGCCAGATCGGAACAATACCGATGGTGCACCCGCCGCTCTGGTGCTCAAAGAGCGTCTGGGACGACTTGAGACGGACGGAAAGAGCTGGAAGCCCAGGCGAATGCTGCCTGAACGATTGCCAAGAGCGACATGGGAAGAGATCAACCGGTATCTGGAGCACGGATGTGACCTGTCACACCCTGCTCCAGGGGAACGCATGAGCGATGCGGAACGGGAGATGATTTCCGAATTCATCTCAGATGAGCAGATGAAGCTGATGGTCTTGGGCGCGGAAGAAACGCTGACCGCCAACCCGGAGCCTCCGTTTGAATACGGCGACCAGCTGGAAAGAGCAAGAAGCCTGGCGGCAGCGGAAGGAATCCCGCTTCCTCTGGCCATAAAACGACTGAAAGAAAGAGGAGAGATGCACTCATGAGAGACTGGCAGGCATGGACGATCAAATTTTCTGCTGTATTCGCAGCTGTTTCACGATGGACAGGAGCATTGCTTGCCGCGGAGGGCTTTCCCATCCCCTCCTCATGGCTGTCCTGGTGGGTGCCGTTTTCAGCCTTCATGGGCGCATTCATGGCTGGCGTGGAAGGCTGGGCTTTCGCTTACGTCTTCAACGCCTGGTGGATGATGCGGAAGGAGGAAAATGAGCGGGAAGAAGCAGGAGAGAAAGTCAAAAAACTGTCACCTCAGCTGCTTCGAATGGTGGTCCTCTCCGCTTTCACATTCATCCTGGTTCTCACGCCCTATATCGCGGCCATGGTGCGAGGCACGACTCTCAGCACCATACTGAGCCATGACTGGTCTCTTTTCGGCTGGTCCGCTTCTGTCGCGGCTTCAACCATCACCATCGTGGCCTCTGTCGGGGTCGCTCAAGGTCGGTCGAATGAGATCAGGAGAAGGAAGAGACTCTCGAAATGCTCTCTTTGTGGAAAGAGCACACTCAATCTTAAAAAGCATATGCAGATGCATGCAGCTGAAGTGGCTCACATAGAGAGCATTCCCGAAGCCATTCGAGTCTTGAGAGACCGGTATCCCGAGGGTGCCCTGCCATCTGTTGGCGAAATCGCGACATGGAGGAGACCGTGACTCTGGTAGAAGAAACGAAGAAAAGCATGCGGATGCTTTATCAGGTCCTCATGACCGAAACGAGCTCTGCACAAATTGAAGAGACAGCAGAAGTTTTGGCTGCCAATTGCACCGAGGTCATGGAGCTGGAAGAAGTTCCCACCGAGCTCCGGAAAATGGCTGACCGTGTCAGACTGCTGGCTTCAGCTCTGGAGTTTCAAGCTCTCAGAGTGGCAGCTGCCATCCTGGAGCAGGAAGCCTGCGGAGGCTAGCGTGAAGTGTCGCAGATGTGGCCAGAGAGCGAAATTCATAGGACGCCAGGAACTCCTGAGAGGCAATGAGCGGTTCGATTCCGTGCGGATATATGACTGCACAGAGTGTGGCAGCTTCGTGCATCCCCAAGACGTCATTAAAATTCAGGAATATGCTCTTGGCGAACGCTTGATCACGCTTCGTCAGGCTGCTCATGACCTGGGGCTGGCTTACTCGACTCTTGCTCAGTACGCAAGGGAGGGACGCTTCAGGGTATGGCAGATTGGTAACAAAGTCCGAAGGACCACTCGCAGAGAGCTTCAGAAAGCGATTGCCAGAGGAGACATCGCTTCACGAAAATTTTAAGGTTCCGCCTCTTGACTTTTGAGAAATTCTATGATATAATATAGACAAAAGAAGGAGGCGAACTATGCTCAGAGAACGAGTGGAGAAAGCCAGAGAAATTGCTGAGCACGAGCTTGTAGCGGTGCTCAAGCGGGACGAAGAGGGGCGACCAAAAGCTCTCCTCGTGCCTGGTGGGGAAGGAAAACAGTACCAAGTTCTCATCAGGCGGAACGCTGCTTTTGAGACCGAGTGTTTTCTCTGGACCGCACTCGGTCCAGTCCCTTGCCGGGGTAACCAGAATGGCCATGTCTGCTACCACTCCCTTGCGGCTGTGTTCGCAGCCGCGAGAGAGGCAGGCTTTAGATTCATGGTCACTGATTCTCTCGAGAATGCAGAGAGACTGGCCCGAATCGGAGGCGAGATCAAAGAGCTCAGATCTCGCCAGGGCTCCGGTCATCTTTTCTTAGTGATTCTCAAGAAGAGGTCAGCTCAGAAAGACCTGGACGACCTCTTCGGTTAAAACCCGTTTCCACGACTGAACGTCTCTACAACCAAACGCATGGCTTCGCGCGGAAGCCGCCGATCGGCGAACAGCCGGTCTGGCGGCTTCTTTATTTAAAGAGGTGAAGAGTGAGACCAAATGAAGAACAGCTCCGGGCCATCCAAGCTCCGCTCGACAAACCCGTGCGGGTCCTGGCCGGGCCAGGAAGCGGGAAAACTCAGGTTCTGGCTCTGAGATATGCATACCTGGTGGAGAACGGCGTCAAGCCGGAAGGCATTCTGGCTGTGACCTTCTCAAAGAGCATGGCCAGCGAGCTTCTGAGCAGGATAGTCAGGCACTGTCCGGCAATCCAGGGCACCGAAGCCGAGGAACAGATATGCACCATCCATGCTTGTTGCTACCGCATCCTCAGAGCCGAAGGTGACCAAAGAAGAGTCGCGAAGGAGTGGCAGATCAAAAATTCTCTTCAGAGCATCGCTTCAGAGCTCTGGAAACACGATCCTCCTGGCTATAAAGAAATCCTCTACTGGATAGACCGGGCGAAAGCGGAGGGACCTGATTGCAGCCCGGACCTCTTCACCAGGCATCTGGGCGAGAAAGACGGTTCCAGACTGTTCCTTGCCAGGGCTCGTTTCGATAAAGACATGGCGCGCCGACAGCTCATCACCTTTCCTGACATGCTGCTCGAAGTTGAAACTCGACTGATGCAAGATACCGCGTTCAGAGAACGCTGGCAGAATCGCTTTCAGTACGTCATTCTGGACGAAGCTCAAGACACGACCGCTCAGGCGATGCGCATCCTGACCACACTCGCTCAGCCTGAAAACAGAATCTTCATGGTCGGTGACACCGACCAGCTCCTGTACCGTTTCACGGGAGCAACACCCGAAGCCAACCTGCTGGATGGCTTTGAGAGCCGATACCCCGATGGCATCACCATAAAGCTCACCCGCAACTATCGCTCCACAAAAACCATTGTCAATGCTCAGCTCAACCTGATCTCTCATAACTACAGCGGGAAAAAGGGCCCCTATGACGAAAAATACCTCAAAGAGCTCAGAGCAAGAGACGATGCGCCCAAAGGCGAGCCCCTCCTCTATACTGAGCATGACTCCCCCGAGGAAGAATCCCTTTTCATCGCCACCGAACTCCAGACAGCCCTCAGTAACGGTCGGAAGCCGGGCGACTTCTTCGTCGCCGCCAGGACAAGAGCTCAGCTGGGCTATTTGGAGGGACCCCTCCTCAGAGCGAAAATTCCCTTCGCCAATTTGACTAGTGGTTCTTTTTGGTCCAGCAAGCACGTCAGTGATGTAGTCGCTTATCTTCGTCTGGCAGCCGATACTACAGATAGCAATGCTTTTAAACGGGTTTACAACATTGCCTCTGTGAGGATGAGGTACCCATGGGGCGAGAGGAAAGGACAATACTGCCATCACCGCTTTCTGGGCGATGCTTTTCTGCAAGCTTGTCAGGAACAGTTCAAGAACGCTCAGGAGGCCGCGCTGACCAAAAGCAGCTTTCAGCCAGGAGTGAAGGACTTGACGGAATTCGTATCAGACTTGCAGAGTCTGCTCAAAGCAGGCCCTGCTGAAGCGATCCAGTTCATCATCTCAAATTGTTACGAGAAGTATCTGAAAGCTGAAGAAGGTCTGGTGGAGACAGACCAGGCTGAAGATGGGAAGCTGGAAGACCTTGAGACGGTTATCGCTGTTGCAAGACAGTTCCAGGATGTCGGCGCCTTTCTCGATTATGTCAAAGAAGCAGAGAAAGCAGCCGAAGCAGCTCAGAGCAAATCCTGGAACGATTACGTCGTCCTCTCAACTGTCCACAGGCTGAAAGGACTGGAAAGGCCAGTTGTCTATGGCATCGGACTCTCAGAAGGGCTTTTGCCGCACGCTTCTGCTTTGGGATTGACGATGAAGAACGGACGTCTGCCGCAACAGTCAGAGAGCCGACTAGAAGACGAACTCTGTATCTGCTTCGTGCTGATCTCCAGAGCGAAGGAGGAAGTCCATCTGAGCCATATCCGGACTTACAGAGAGAAAAGACTGGAACCTTCACGGTTTCTAAAAATGATGAAAGGAGATGAAAAATGATCAGGTGCATCTGCAACGGAAATCTGGATCGGGTGTACGAAGAGACACTTCTGGATGAGACGACTCAATGCCCCTTCTGCGGAATCACTCTCTTCTTCACCACCAGTCTGGACGATGTCTCCTATCAGGCTGCTGATGCTCTGGATATTGATAGAGACAGAGTCGAAATCTACACTTCACAGGTAGACACTCTCGATAGCGAAGAACCAGTCTTCCTGGTCTGCTGCAGAGAACGCATTTTCTAAAGCGGAGGCGTCGATGCAACACGAAACGGAATTTCACTCCAGAAACCGGACTGCCTCTCGAACTCAAGCTCGTCGAAAGCACACTTCTCGGAAAGCTCTGCGAGTCTTCTCAAGAGAGGGAAAAGCTTCCGTGCCCGGTCACCGTCAATACGAGGATCTCCCAGAGCCGGGCCTGAACGTCCAGCCCGGTCACGCCCCAGGCTGGTGGCAGGTGATTTAAACCCACCACGCGGTCATCGCGGCCCGAGCTCGAGACGCGAGTGCCTAGGTTTATGCTCAGTATAGGGTGGGGAGAGGACGTCTGTCGCTTCGGACAACGCGCTCCTCCTCCTATACTGAGCTGAACGCGAACGCAATCAGCTGAAACAGACTGAGGTTAGAAATGAAAATCACAATGTATGAACCATGCTCCGCTGACGATGCGGGTTCAATCGGTGCCTGGTATATCGCAGAACACGCCAGGCGTGCGGGCTACCCCGTCGAGATCGTGCGCAGACCCCGCAAGTGCGATATTGAACTCATTTCACTGCACCATTGTCTCGACTTCCCCCGCCTGGCTGCCCTGCCACGATATGGAAAGATACGGATCGTGGGCGGGCACCCTATGCAAAACAACCCGCGACCCGTCATCCCTTTCACTGATATCGTCTGTATCGGTGAGGGGGAGACCTGGATCAAGAAGGCACTGCCTCTCCTGGAAAAATTCCGCAGTCCCGATTGCCTGGCTGACCTGCCGGGAACCATCCTCTCGAGCAAATGGCATGTCGGTGACCCCATCCCCGCCTCAAACATTGAACAACCTCTCCCAGATAACCCCCCCTACCTGAACAGGGAGGAGCAGACGAGAAAGAAAGCCTGGTACATCGAGATTGCCAGAGGCTGTCCCTATCGGTGTGCGTTTTGCGAAATCGGCTGGAGCATGCCGTTTCGCTACTACTCAACGGAGCACCTGAAGAGCGTTCTGGCGAAAGCGGATACTTCCATCACAAGAAAGATCAACTTTTATGCTCCAGACGAGATCAGCCATCCGCACTACCACGAACTGTTCGCTTATCTCAAAGCGACAGGCTATTCCGCATCGTTCAGCTCCATGCGGATAGATTCCATTCTCAAGAGAGGGTTGCCCGACATCAAGCCCAATCACCTAGTCCGCGTCGGGATAGACGGACTGACTGAAGAGACCAGAAGGCGGGTGAACAAACCCATCACCAACGAGATGATCATAGAGTACTTTCGCCGGTTCGTGGAAAGAGGACACATCTACTTTAAAATGTTTTACATCTTCGGCTACCCTTGGGAAGAACCCTCTGACTTTGATGAGTTTGAGGAGCTGATGAACGACTTGCGTACAGCCATCCAGCCACGCAAGAACCTGATCGTGCGGATCAAGTGGACGCCATTCGTGCCCCAGCCCTGCACGCCTCTTGCTCATGCGAAAGCGAAGTATGACTACAAGATGGTGGATCGAATCAACGTCTGGCACGCTTTGAATGACAGACCTCGCGATCGGAGGAAGCCAGGATGGTACTTCAGTGCGGATGGTATCATCATGGGAGAAGAAAGCCATCGTCGTCAGTGCGAGCTGACAGCTGGCGATGAGACCATTCTTCTTCGGGAGTTCAAGCCCTTGCACAAACCGAGGTGACACATGGAGCCCACTTTCACGACCCGCTGGTTTTATCATGCTCTCGAAGGAAAGATCGTCAGTCCTGGAGCACACTTGTGCAGTGTGTGCGGACTCCCGACCGCCGAGACGGAGCTTCGGAGCAAGGTGCTGAGAAAGACTTTTTCGGACTATGATGTGTTGAGAATCCGGAGCGGGAAGTACGTCTGCCCCGCCTGCGTCTGGTACATGGACCATCAGGCATTGCGACTGAAGAGCTGGTGGCTGACCCAAAGAGAAGCCAGATCCGTTCAGAGGACGGAGTGGCTGAAATTGCTCCAGGACCACATCCAAGAGCCGCCAGATGAGGAGGGTTACTATCTGATCCGCAAACCGGGCCCGATCGGGAAGCACCTGGCTCTTCTGGCGCCACTGAATCTGGCTGGACATCCGGTGCGAAGAGTACAGTTCGACCGACAGACACTCAGCCTGGATCGGGAATGGCTCTCACTTGTCGAAGCGAGTCACTGTCTGAGAGAGTATTTCAGCTGGCGCGAGATTCTCAGAGATTGCTATGAATCCAAGGTGCTGTCTGAGCTCAGTATAGAAGAAGTGATGGCTTTGCGAAAGGTTGTGAAGCCCTGGCTTGGCACAGCGCATCTCGAGCTGGCCATTCAACTTTGGACAAAGGAGGAAGGAGATGAATGATGCCTTATCGGAGCTGGTCCGAATTTTAGAAGAGAACATCGGAGAACTTCAGGAAGTCCTTCGGAACGGGGAGGAGCTGACGGTTAGTGAGGGAAGATGCCAGTTCCTGACCGACGGTGGTCAGTTGGTGACTTCTTCTCATCTCATTGCCCGGCTTCTGGCAGAGAGGATTGCCATCGAGAATCGAAAAGAAAGCCCCGAGCACGCCAGCCTTGCTGGGGAGCAGCACATGCTCACCGCATAAAAAGAGAAAAGAGAAAGGAGGTTAGAACATGAATTGGAGCGAAGAAGAATATCAGACTGAGTTCGCGTCTTACGGCGAAACACTCAGACCTTACTATCCTGCCTGGAGACTCTCAATGATCTTATGGAAGAGCGTCTGGTCTTGCAGCGAAACGGACTGGGGACGTTACCGCAGCTCGATCTGGTCCCGCTTCCCCCAGTGGGTTGCCTCGGCGGCCCGACGGTCCCGGGACCTGACTGGCTTCCTGAGCCTCTTTGCCAGACAGGCGCATCTGTCCACCATCGGTGCAAATGAGGAGGAAAGAGAAGCGCTGGCTTCACTCCTGGCTTTACCCAAACTGGATCAGGATTTGATCATCAGACAGCTCAGGAATGATGCGGTACTGATCACAGCTCTGGTACGAAGGTTCCAGAGCGCAAGAAAACTGGAAAGGGAGAAACAAAATGGAACAGACTAAATGGAAGAGAACGATGATGGCCATCGAAGCCCTGGCGACCGCCCTGGACCCGATTCACCAGGGCGGAGAGACGACCGGCACAACTCTCAGCGAGCTGAGGAGAGAAAAGGTCATTGTAAACGGCTCTGTAGAGTATCTTCCTGTCATCTCAGCCAACTCTCTCGCTCATCACCTGAGGGAAAACTGTGTTTTCTGGGTCCTGGACCAGATCGGCTTTGAGCACTTCGGAAAGGAAGGTGAGAGAGCCTTCAACCTCCTTTTCCGAGGCGGTGGCAGAGCGACCAAGATCGGTTCAGAGACCTACATTGACCTCCACAGCGAGCATGAATTGCGCAGCCTGTTCCCCACGATCTCACTCTTCGGAGGTACCATTGGGAATCGGATGGAGAAGGGGAGAGTCCGGGTGGAGAATGTCATCCCTGTTTGTGTGGAGATGGCTCACCGCCTGCCCGACTGGCTCCAGGAAGAAGCGAGCAGACTCAGTATTGCGGATATGCTCGACGAGCTTTCCTTCACCGCGACGGACCCTCGTGAGAACTCAGACTACCGCGACCTTCTCGACCCAGCGATCGTCGAAGCTTACCGAAGGGATCAGGAAGAACGACTGAAGAAGGACGAAGGGGGAGCAGAGATGAAGATACGCCATACCGTAGAGTGCTTCGCTTCGGGAAGCAAGTTCTACGTCGGCTTCATTCTGCGTTACGCCAATCCCGTCGAAGTGGGAGTCTTCCTGGGCGGGCTGTCTTACTTTGCCAGCGCGCCTCTCCTGGGCGGGAAAACGAATCGCGGCTTCGGGCGCGTCCGGTTCGAGCCCCGACAGTACGAGCTGGTGGGCTTCACCAGGGTAGAAGGTCCGCTTGCAGTAGAGACCATGCAGATCGCGCACGAGCATTTGGTGGAAAATGCCGAGCGGATCAAACAGTTCATACAGGACGGTGTGCTGTGAAGGACGCAGAACCTCTCCTGGTCACAGCCTGGCTTAGAGACCCCATCATCCTAGACCGGAATCAGCCTCTGGACGGTATCTTGGCTGCCACCATCATCGAGACTCCGGAGCTCAGGGAAAAGGACCGGCACTACCGACACTTTCGTCGAAACGTCGGGAAGTACGGTGAAGCGAGCGCCAGAGCGTACTGGGCATCAAAGGGCTGGGAGCTCCCCGCTCACCCCTACTTCATCCCGCTCAAGGTTTGGGGCATGGGTCACGGACATGGGCTCTGGGTCTACTGCTCGTCCTGGGCAACCGTCCAGGGCGAGAGTGGCGTGACTTACTTCAACAGTCACTTTGACATAGAGCTCGCGGAAAGATTCCATCTGAGAGGAAAGGTCTCAACCGGGAAGGGGGAGCTGAAGAGTGAGCACATTCCTCTTCAGTACACAGTGACAGAGAAACTGTCATGGTACGTGCTGGGCTGGAAAGAAGAGATCGAAAAGATTCTTTCTGTCACGTATGCTCTGGCAAAGAAGCGGAACCGGGGCTATGGTGGCGTTCGGAAATGGACAGTGGAGAGCGTAGAAGAAGACATGAGCGTCATCGCACCAGACGGACAGATCATGCGTCCCATCCCGCTGACACTTCTGGAGAAGATGAATCTGAGAGGGAACTTCCAGCTGGCCTGGACCACGTACCGACCGCCTTATTGGGACGGACGCTACGTGGCCCGATGCGCTGTGGGAGGAAAAGTCGATCGGATGAACGGGAGCTGACGTGTTGCCTCTGCGTCGCGCTGGCTGGCTGGTTGCGCTCTACACACAAAGAACACCCCACAGACAAGGGTTTCTGTCTGTCAACCAACCAGCCAGCCAGCCAGTCTCCTGAGACGACCGACCGGAAGCTGGTTCTGTAACGGCTCTGGAAAGGAGGAAGAAAATGCAGACTGTGAAGATTGTACGTCGTGATGACAATGGCCGACTCATATCTGCTGTTGTCGAAGGAAAAGCTCTGGTTGAATATCAACCAGGTGAAGATGCGATGGCTCCGAAGTGGCTGGCTGAGAAGGGTTACCATCTGACTGTCTTTGAGGCTCTCAAAGACGCTGTCATCTTTCGTAAAAGCACAAGTATGACGATGCCTGTTCAGTTCTGGTGGGCTGAAGTGCCTCAAGCTGTTCGTCCAGACCGTCCGCTCTCGAGCATCCTTGAGCTGAAAGACGGGTTGTTTGACGTCCAGACACTGCCCTGGCCGGAGGGGACCCTGTTCGCGGAGAGCGTCAGGCTGACAAAACGCGTGAGCTGGGATGAAATAGCGGAAGCATATCAGGAACTGTTTGAGGAGCACGTTTCAGAAAAGAGCTGAGAGATGCAGAAACAAATTTTGCGAGCGAGCTCACCGAGAGC
>Ga0136652_1000824_pt1 | contig 14075 bp, 16 predicted proteins | sample ConPoolayeEmetaG_FD_94864 | JGI IMG/M metagenome (GOLD analysis project Ga0136652, IMG submission 94864) | Hot spring microbial mat communities from California, USA to study Microbial Dark Matter (Phase II) - Cone Pool mat layer E metaG... ...
GTTGGAGCTAGGGGGAGATGAGAAATACATAAAGTTCCCCCTGGCCTCCGCAAAACCTCCTAATAACATAAGGGGGTTGGAGCTAGGGGGAGATGAGAAATACATAAAGTTCCCCCTGGCTTATGGGCCCACCAGGATTCGAACCTGGGATCTCCGCTGTGTGAGAGCGGCGTCTTAACCGTCTCGACTATAGGCCCTGAATTTTATTAAAGCCATCGCAAGTATTAAAAACATATTCACTGAAACAAATTTAGGTGTTTGCATGGAAACAAAAATTATCGTCATAGCCTTAGCATTATTCCTTCTTTTCGGAATAGCGATGGTGCAAGCCCCAAGCTGGGAAGATGACTGGAGTTCTGATGAATACGATTATGGGACCTATGACTCCGGCTGTTGCGGTCCAACATTCATAATACTCGCACTTGGGTTGGGACTGGTTTCATACAAACATTTTTAAACCTTTTTTAACACAAATATAGTGTATGGAGAACTGCATGAAGAATGGAAGGCTAAGGTACGAAGAAGTAAAGGCTTATGCTTCTAATGGGCTATCTAAGTTCACCAAGCGAGAAAGACGCGAAACTTTCTTATGGTCATATGGTTTGATTGAAGAGATACAAAAAACCTACAGTAATGGCAACGGCAACGGCTTGGATAAATTAAATGGTGTTTTTGAAAAAAAAGTGGAATCTCTGCGAAACCAAGGAATAGACCAAGCAAAGAGACTATCTCTTATAGCTATTCTGGATGAAAGTCCCATAGTGAGAAAACTTGCAGTCGTGCTTCTTCTCGGTCTCGCGACCAAAATAGCGAATTCGGAAAAAAACCCAGAGCGCGAAGAAGTTCAACTTGCTCATGATATATTCAACTTTGTTATATCCTATATAAAGGATGAAGAAAATATCGCAAAAATGATGAAAGAAGATACCAGTTTGTTATTGTTCATATTAAATAAAAGCGAAGCGTATCGTTCTGTGATATCAAAACTGGCTCTCTTTGAGCCTGTTGAAGATCCTGTTTCTGCTGACGATTGGAAATCGATGATTAGTAATCTTATTCCTGGGTCGGTGCCCATCCAAATATCCGATTAGCTTATGCTCTAGTCTATTTCAAAACCTTCCCAGTTTCCATGTACCACAGATACAAATCAAGCTCGCCCAGTTCCAAGCCTGCTTTTTTCGCAAGTTTTTCCAAAACCTTTTCAATTTCTAAATATTTTTTCTTTGTCATTGTTTTCGGCTTTTTTATTATTTTATTTTTTGCCAACAGGTCAACGATATGAAAATCAACTATCGCCACATCCATAAACCCAACATTCCTGAGAAAGTGGCTCGCCTCTTTATACCCAAGCCCTTTAACATTTTTTACAAGCCATTCCCTCGCTTCCTTTCCGTTTCCAAAAGAAAAAACAATTCTCTTTATGTCTTTCGCGCATTTTTTTCTCGCCTCCACGATGAATTTCGCCCTCATGTTCGGAAAGCGATGGCCCAATTTTTTCAATTTTTTTGCGAGCACTTTTTCTTTCAATTTTAAAAACCCATCCCCAATCGCTCTTTGTATTCTAATCCCTCCTTCCGCAGAATAATTCGCAGTGAGCAGGCAAAAACAAAGTTCTTTGAAAATTTCTTTGCAGGGTTTTTTGCCCATTCGCTTAAATTCGTCTGCCCTTTCCGCCACTACCCTACCTATTCTGCCTCTCTTTAATTTTTTTATTTCTCGCAAAAGTTTTTCCATCCCATCTTCCTATGCTTTCCAGAGCCCATGGATGTTGCAGTACTCTCTGACCATTTGTACATCCTCTGCCTTAACCCCAAATTCCGCCTCCGGCTTCATCCCCGGCTTTAGAAATGCGAAATAATTTTTTCCATCCTTTGTTATTACCTCTATCCATTCAATGTAATGTTTTTCTTCCATGGGATGCGGGACAGAGCCGACCTTAACCCTTATCCCTTTCTTTGTTTTCTCAACCACCGGAACATGCTTCTCATTTCCAACATCCTGAGTTTTTTCTTTCAAAAGCTCCATCGGCTGGCCGCAGCATACCAGCGTGCCGACTCCAGCATGCATCACTTCAACAATATTTCCGCAAACATTGCATTTGTATACCTGAAACTTTTCAGTCATGCCATCACTTAAATTTCTTCAGACAAATTTTCAAACCTTTGCTCATGCTCAATCTCTTCGTTCATTATATGGATCATCAACTGATAGGTTATCTCATCCTTTCCCTTCACCATCTCAGCTATTTTCTTATAAACATCTATCGCGCATCTTTCGCCTTTTATTCCGGCTTCCAGCGCTTTTTTCACATTCTCGTTTGGAACCTCATACCCGCAGTTTGTTTTTGAGTAATACTCCTTCGGGTCCACGATCGGCTTTCCTCCGAGCTGAATTATTCTCTCTGTAAGCTCGGTTGCATGCTCCAGCTCCTCATTTGCAATCGCCTCAAGCTCCTTTGCCGCAACACTCGCCATTTTTCCTTTTATTATTTTTGCCGAATTCCAGTACTGGAGGTATGCAAGCCACTCATCGGCCAAAGCCTTGTTCAGCTCAGAAATTATCCTCTCGGCATCCTTTCCCACAATCTCTTTTGCTTTTTTTCCCATGTACTCACCGCATAAACTACTATAATAAAATTAAAAAAGTTTTGTATAGATCTGAAATATGCTCAAAGATTTTTTGAACAAGAAAAATATAATCGCAGTTGCCGGTGCAAGCAGGGACAAGGATAAATACGGATACAAGCTTTACAAAGCGATTCTGCATGCGGGCTATGAGGTTTATCCGGTAAATCCAAACACAAAAGAAATAGACGGAAATCCATGCTATCCATCGCTTGTATCCGTTCCGAAAAAGCCGGATGTTGTGATAACGGTTGTTCCGCCGGAAATTACAGAAAAAATTGTTGAGGAAGCGAAAGAGCTTGGAATAAAAAAAGTTTGGATGCAGCCCGGAAGCGAATCCGAAAAAGCGATCGAATTCTGCAATCGGAACAAAATTGAAGTGGTTGCAAGGATGTGCTTTGTTGCAGATGGGCTGAAAGAGGACCTCGAGAAGCTTGCATTTGATTTATAATTTTTTCTTTTCTTTCTAACCCATGGAAAAACTATACTATCTTCTCTACCCTATGCGCGTCTGCCTCATCACCTCCTCTTATGGCGGAAAGGATAACATAATGGCTGCGAGCTGGGTCTATCCTCTTTCCTTCGACCCGCCTATGTTCGGGGTTTCTGTTTCAAAAAAGCGGTTTTCCTACAGCCTGATAAAAAGAGGGAAGGCTTTTGGAATAAACTTGGCTTCTCCTGAAATGAGAGAAGCGGTTTTGGTTTGCGGAAGGAAGAGCGGGGAACAAATCGATAAGTTCAAGGAGGCGAAGCTTGCAAAAGAGAAAGGGAAGATTGTTCCTCTCATAAAAGAAAGCCCAGCGAGCATTGAATGCGAGCTCGTGAAAGAAATAGAAACAGGAGACCACGTTCTTTTCGTCGGAAAAGCAGCGAATGTTGTGAAAAGAAAAGAAGAAAGCAAAGGCCTTTACCACGCTGGCGGGGATAATTTTGAAATAATTTAAGGAATTTTTCCGCCTGAATTTTTTTTGCAATCGTTTTGTTTTTAAACATTTTCCTAAAAAAAGCAAGCACATGGTTCCTACAAAAGTTTTCTTTACTAAAGGAGTTGGGATACACAAGGATAGACTGGCGTCTTTTGAGGCTGCATTGAGAATGGCCGGCATCGCGTATTTCAATCTTGTCTATGTTTCCAGCATTCTTCCTCCTGGCTGCAAGATCATCCCGGAGCAGGAAGGGCTGAAGGAAATGAGACCCGGCCAGATTGTTCATGTAGTGATGGCGAGGAACGAAACAAATGAACCGAACAGAATGGTTTCTGCAGCTATAGGCGCTGCAATTCCAACAAACCCGGAAGTGCACGGTTATCTTTCCGAGCACCATGCTTTTGGAGAAACAGACGAGAAAAGCGGGGAGTATGCAGAGGACTTAGCTGCAACTATGCTTGCGACTACTTTGGGGATAGAATTTGACGCAAACAAGGACTGGAGCGAAAGGGAGATGGAATTTAAGGCAAGCGGGCATATTTTCAAGACGACAAATATCGTTCAGTCAGCAAGGGGGAATAAAGACGGGCTGTGGACAACTGTGATCGCAGCAGCAGTTTTTGTTCCATAAAATAGCTCCTTCATACTGATTTTTATGGATGTTTTCTTCTGGATTTTTGGAATTTTGCTCATCAACACGCTTATAGGCGGGGCGGGAATACTCTCCCTCTGGGTTGTTAAGAAAAATCTGCGGAGAATCGCTTTTTTGCTTATGTCCTTTGCAGCCGGAAACCTTTTAGGGGGCGCTTTTTTCCATCTGCTCGTCCATTCTTTGGAAGAGGTTGATGCAGAGCTGGTTTTCGTATCCGCGCTGTCTGGCTTTTTGGTATTCTTCATATTTGAAAACTACCTGCATTTTCACAGATGCGCGGAGTGCAAGATTCATCCTTACACATACACTGTTCTTATAGGCGATGCGATACACAACATATTTGATGGGATTGTTGTTGCGATTACCTTTCTCCTCTCAATACCGCTCGGAATCGCAACCAGCATCGCGATACTTATGCACGAGATCCCCCAAGAACTCGGCATCTTCGGGGTGATGGTCCATTCCGGACAGGACAAAAAGAAATCCATCCTCTATCCTCTGCTCGCCCAATCTACCTCCATCATTGGCGGTATTCTGGGCTATGCATTCTCTTCTTCTCTTGAAGAATACATCCCCCTCTTCCTTCCATTTGTCGCTGGAGGGTTTATCTATATTGCATCTGCCGACCTCATCCCAGAAATACACAAATCTGAAAAATGGCAGAAAATTGAGGGAATACTTGCTTTGTTTTTTGGGTTGTCGCTTATGTGGGCGCTGAAAGGCCTGCACTAGCAGGGCTAGTACCTCAGCGCCTCAATAGCTGGGATCTCAGCCGCGTTTTTCGCGGGGAAGTATCCTGCGGCTACCCCAACCGCTGCTCCGTACAACAAGGCAAAAGCAAACAACTGCGGCGTTATTATGTAGGGGACATCGAAACTTCTCAAAATTTCCGCGCCAATCCATCCGACCGCCAGCCCCAGAATTCCTCCAAGCAAACCTATTATTCCTGCCTCTGTAATAAACAAAATTATTATCTGTTTTTTCGTTGCTCCTATGCTCTTCAGCACCCCAATCTCCCTTCTTTTTTCCGCAACCGCCATGTACATCGTGTTTGCTATTCCAATTCCGCCGATTACTGATGAAACAAGAGCGATCGCAAAAAGAAAGCCCGTAAGCATATCCATTACGGTTCCGACTATTTCCATCACTAACTCCTGCGTAACAACGGTAAAATCCTTTTCATCCAAGCTTACGCGGTGGTTCCTCGCGAGCATCTCCTCTATTTTCTCCTTCACCTCATTTGCATCCGCGCCATCCTTCAAATCAACTACTATGCTGTACACCTCATCCTTTGCGAGCACATCCTTAAACATCTCCTTTCCGTCTTCATATGATATGGTGATGACTGCATCATCCTGCTCGCTCAGAGCGGTTCCAATCCTCTCCGCTATTCCAACCACCCTGAATTTCTTCCCGCCTATTGTCATGTAATTGCCTACCTGTATTTTGTTTTTTCCGAAATATTTGTTCGCTATATCGTTTCCTAAGAAAACAACCCCCCTTTCGCCTTCTTCCGGATACCTCCCCTCCTCAACCCTGTAATAATCCTTCCACATCTCAAACATGGAAGCGTCTCCGGGAAAAATAGGAGAGTATAGTTCAATGCCCCGGAATTCTATTGTTGTTCTTCCCATCAACATTTTAGCTACGCTCTCGACCTCAGGAAGACTTTCAATGTCCTTTGCGTCCTCTTCCGTAAGCTTTCCGGAAGTTGCTCCTCTTCCGGAGAAAGTCCCCGCCATGCTTTTCATCGTTATTGGGGCGATAGCAAGTTTATCCTTTCCGAAAACCTCCATCTGCTCTTCTATGTATACTTTAACGCCCTGCGCAATCCCCATGAGCACCACAATTGTCGCTATTCCTATCACAATTCCAATAAGCGTAAGCCAGCTTCTCAAGCTTCTGTGGGAAAGGTTTTTTACCGCGTATTCCAAAACATCCTCATTTTTCATTTCACTCATACCTCAGCGATTCCACTGCCGGAATTTCCGCCGCATTTTTTGCCGGCAGTGCTCCGGCAACCAACCCGACAGCAAACGCAAAAACCGTAGCTCCCAAAACAACCTCCGGCAGAATGGTTACCGGCGTGATGAACCCCACAAGAAAACCAAGAACAAATGCAGAGATGATTCCAATAATCCCCCCAACCAATCCGATTACTCCGGCTTCGATCAAAAACAATCCCACTATTTCGCTATTCTTCATTCCAATAGCTTTCAGCGTCCCTATCTCGCGCGTTTTTTCGAGCACGGAAGTGAACATCGTGTTGCTTATTCCAATTCCGCCAACCACCAGCCCAATCCCGGCCACAGCTCCTACAAGCAGACTGAGAGTTCCGATTACAGAATCGACCTGCTCGTTTATGTACTTTGGAGTAATAACAGAAAAATCCTCCTCCCCCTCATTAACCCTGTGGCTGGCGCGCATGACTTCCGCGACGGTTTCTCCGACTTCCTCAACATCATATCCGGGGCTTACCTTCATCCTCATTATTGTAATCTCGTTCTCGGCCATTACATTCTTGAACAGCTCCTTTCCATCATCAAATGTTACAAAAACATAGCTGTCCAGCTGGCTCATGCTCTCTCCGGTTTTTTCCAGCGTTCCCACAACCCTGAACTTCTCCTCGCCTATTTTTATGTACTGCCCGACCTTTACCTCCTCGCTGAAAGTATCTTCTCCTATCCTTCCCCCCAAAACCGCGACATGCCTGTCCCCCTCTCTCAAAAACCGCCCTTCCTTAACCTTTATGCTCGTCAAAACCTGCTCAACGATGGAGGGCTCCACCCCCCCTATCATCGCATTTACCGTCTCATCCTTGTAGGTGATGCTCGCCCTGTTCCCTATCACTTTTGCTATGGTTTCTATTCCGGGAATTTTTTTCAGTTTTTCATAGTCCTTTTCCCACAGCTTCCCTTTCGTCGGGACATAAAAAGCAAATGCCGGACTTTGCACATTAAAAGATGTTACGGCAATCGTGTCCGAGCCGAAAGCTTTCAGCTGTTCATTCACCCCTTCCTTCAACCCCTGTGCAATTCCAAGCAGAAGAACAATGCTCGCTATCCCTATTACTATGCCTATTATGGTGAGCCAGCTTCTTACATGCGCGTATTTGAGGCTTTCAACCGCATAATTGAACATCTCCTCTATTCTCATGCTAAGCCCTGCTTTTTTTCCTCATTTTAAGGAAATAGTACGCCCCCGCAATAGCAACCAGCCCAGCAACAACAAGCAGCATAGTGTTGTTTCCTTCCTCCTGCACCTCTCTTTCTACCAGCACCTTTGCCTCAACCTTCTTCGTCCCCCATTCTCCAGAGTAATCCCTATAAACTACCGTGATGTTGACCGGATAGCTTCCAGGCTCAACATTCTTTACCTTAACTTTGAACTGCTCGCTGCTGAAATCATCGTACGCCAGTCCGCCGATGTATTTTTCCGCCTGCGCTTCTTGCACTTCAAATGCATCGCTCTGGATGGCTACGCTAACAGAGCCGATCGCATAGCTCCCGAGGTTCGCGACCGTAATGGAGAGCGTGTGCTCGCCTTTTGCCCTTATCGGAGCCGGTTTTGCTTCAACATATATTCCGACATCCGCATCGCTCTTTACTTTTATCGGCACGGCTATCGCATCCTCTTTCTTCTCCCCATTTTCTTCCCACTCCACGCTGACATCCACGCTTTTTATTCCCGGCTCTGCATCTACATAAACATCTGCTTTAACCTCTTTGCTTTCTCCTTTTCCAATGTTGCCGGCTTCTATTTTGTTTTTTCCAACTAGCCGGATGGAACCGTCGGCAAAACTTATTTTCACGTTTTTCGCGTCGTTCCCCGCGTTCGTTATTCTCAGCACGAGCTCCGTTTCAGTTTTTGTCTGCACAACGCCCGCCTGCTCTATTGAAAAATCGCCTTCCCTTTTGTTTACAATAACACCAATTTCTTTTTTTTCTGTCCTGTCCTCCCCGAGCTCGTTCTTATAGTTCAGGTTCAGCTGAAGGGTGTCGCTCCCATCGCTCGCTCTTTTTGCATCAAGGTTTGCGTTTATTTTTTTGCATCCCCGGCCGACATCCCCGATGAAAATGCTGTCGACTCCTGCAAAGCCTATGTCTCCGCCTAGGGCTGCGACCATGTTCCTTGCATCCCCTCCTTCGTTGCATATTGTAAAGACAACCGGCGTTTCCTTTTCAAGCTCGGTTTTATCCATCCTCACGCTCAGAACAGGCGACCGCACAACCTTTACAGCCGCAACGCTCTCAGTTTTCTTGAGTTCTATGGGCGTTACGCTTTTTATGCTTCCTGTCGCCTGCACGGTCACGAAATACATTCCGCTCGGCGCTGTTTTTGAAACTGCAATCGGGATGTTTATCGTGGTTGAGCCCGCTGGACCCAAATCCCCTATGTTCAGAACGGTTATTCCTAGGGCGATGTTCCCTCCTGCACCCGCCTGCAGTGTCATGTCATCAACGCTTGCGGTGTCCGCGTTTTTCAGCACTACGCTGATGTATCCAGTATCCCCTGGCGCATAGCTTGTTTTGTCTGTTGAAACAGAGCTTATGCTCAGCCCGAGCGCCATCCCCAATGCCAAAAACAACACAAACAATTTTTTCATTCTTTCACCTCTCCATCTTTTATTCTTATAATTCTTTTAGCATGCTTCGCGATATCCTCATCATGGGTTACAACAACAACTGTTTTCCCCTCCTTGTTCAGTTTTGTAAATGTTTCCACAACCTCATGCCCACTTTTCGAATCCAGGTTTCCGGTCGGCTCATCGGCCAGGATAACATCGGGCTGATTCGCCAAAGCCCTCGCAATCGCGACCCTCTGCCTCTGCCCACCGCTCAGCTCGGATGGTTTGTGGGTCAGCCTTTCTCCAAGCCCCATCTTTTCCAGCAGCTCCCTTGCCCTTTCTTCTCTTTCTTTCTTACCTACCCCGTATATCATCATAGGTATCGCTACATTTTCCAATGCATTAAGGCTCGGAATCAGGTTGAAAAGCTGGAAAACAAACCCTATTTTCTTCCCCCTTATCCTTGCCCTTTCATCCTCGCTTAGTTGCGAAACCTCCTTTCCATCTACATATATCTTTCCTGATGTCGGCACATCCAAAATCCCCATCATGTGCAGAAGGGTGCTTTTTCCGCTTCCGCTCGGGCCCAAGACCGCAACATATTCTCCTTTGTTTATCTTCAGGCTTACATTTTTTAGAGCCCAGACTCTTACATGGCCCATCCGGTAAATTTTTGAAACATCTTCAAGTTCTATTACTGGCTCCCTACCTTTCATTCCACCATCTCCTTGAAAAACTCCTTTTTCAATCCGCGGGCGAACCATTTTTTGCAGGCCATGAGAACTGCCCTTCCCTTCAGCGAAGTTTTGTAGTATTTCTTCCTTCTTTTTCCTTCTTTACATTCCTTTACTTCAAGGTACCCTCTTTTTTCCATGCTGTTCAATATCGGATAGACATTCGAAGGGGTCGCGCGGTGCATCCCGTCCTTTTGAAGCGTTTTTATTATCTCATACCCGTGCATTCTCCTTTTTTTAAGCAGCCAAAGGATGAACACGGCCAGAAACTTCTTTATCATGAATTTTCCCAGCTGTTCTATGCGCATCCTCTCTATCCGCTTAATCTCCTCCTTAATATCTTCATTTACCCCCATAGTAACACTTTTGGATATATATGAATTTGAATATATTCAAAAACAAAGTATTTAAAAATCTATTCTTCAAATTTCCCCTTTATAATTTCCTCCGCATAGTATATGAATATTTGGGATTTTTTCCATTCCTCAGGGAGCAGGCCTGCCTTCATCGCCAAGTTCTGCAAAAATTCTTCTTTATCCGAAAAGTGCTCCCAAACCTGAGGAAGATAGGTTGCTAAGTTGTACCCCTTTTTCAAAATAACCCCATGCTTATTCGGAACAAGTTTTTCCAAAGCCTCCCTCCAGTCAGAACAGTGCATCTCCTCGGGAACGCTCAGAACGGTTATTTCAATATCAATGTACGGAAGGTCGCTCTCCTCAACCGGAGCAAACCTCGGGTCGTGGATTGCCGCATCTATCGCGTGCTTATATACCCCAAGCCATAGCGGATTTTTTGGCCATATCTCCCCTATGCATCCCTGCAGCTCTCCTTTCCTCTCAAGCGTCACAAAAACACCCTTTCTCTTCATCAACTCCTCGTGCAGAAATATGTTTTTCTCCTCGGGCGGCTCATCCACTCCATCAACAGCATCCCTCACTCCCTTCCTCGCAATCCCAAGCAAAATTTCCTTCTCCTCTTCGCTTAATCCCATACCCCCTCCACCTTCCTTCCGCACTCCGGGCACTTCCCATTCTTTATATTATTCCTAACAACATCAAACCATCTTCTCTCTACAAGCAAAAATTTGCATTTTGGGCAGTAGGTATTTTCCTTTTCTCCTGCGCTTATGTTCCCGACATAAACGTAATTCAGCCCTTCTTCCTTTCCTATCTCCCATGCCCTAAGCAATGTTTTCTCTTCTGTAGGCGGAACATCCATCATCTGATAAGCAGGATAAAACCTCGTGACATGCCAGGGCATTCCCCTATCCAAATCCGCTATCCATTTTGCCACCCATCTCAAAAACTCTTCACTGTCATTCCAGCCCGGAACAATAAGCGTTGTTACCTCCACCCATTTTTTTCTTTTTTTCAATTCTTTTATGCTTTCGAGAACCGGCTCAAGCCTTGCTCCAGAAAGCTCCCTGTAAAACCTATCATCCCCTTTTATATCTATATTAAAAGCATCTATCCATCTATCCGCATACTCTATGGCCTCCTTTGTAATAAAGCCATTCGAAACATACACATTATACAGCCCCTTTTCTTTTGCTATTTTTGCAGTATCCACAGCGTACTCGCTGAATATCGTCGGCTCGTTGTATGTGTACGCCATCCCCTCGCACCCATATTCCATCGCTTCGCTGACTGCTTTTTCCGGAGGCAGTGGAATGCTCCTCTCCTCCACTACTTTTCTCGCTGCTTCGGCTCCCTGCCCATAAGCGATGGCTTTCGGAAACTGGCTTAAATCCCAGTTCTGGCAGTTTCCAACTGCAACAAAATTAGCGAGATAAGAATGTTCTCCTTCTACCTCCATATTATATACATAACCAGAATAATATTCCATACCAATTTCTCTTATTGGCACCAGCCAAAATCCATCCATCTCTTTATATTTTATGTTTTCTTCGCTTCTTTTATTATAACAATATTTCATTCCTAAAAATTTTTTTCTTTGTTTTTCAGAATAAAGTTTTACATAATAAAGCGTTTTTTGATTTACAATCCTCTTTTCAATTTTTTTTGTTCTCTTTGGTTTCCATATGTAAAATCCCGGCATGTAGCCTGCCAACAAGAATAGGTAATACATCCCAAACGCAAACTTTTTGGAAACAGTACTTATTGCAATCGCATCCTTGACTACTGTCCCATCCCCTTTGACTACTGCTTTTATGTAAGCGGCTATGCTCTTCTTATTTGATTTGCTCAGTAGAGATGGAACAACTTTTTCTGATGATCTTTTCCCGCAGAGAATACTGAAAAACGTTGATATCGAAGAACCCGATACTTCGACAGTTGTTGTCGTTCTTCTTTCTATTATTTTCGGCTTTGTTTTGAATATTTTCTCTATTAAACGAGCCGTCCTGCTTATCAGCTGTTTTTCATGCTTTCCAAACGAAAAAACAGTGCAACCGCTGTTTGGCCTCTGCGGAGCTTCCGTGATATGCCCTTCGCAACAGTAATAGCCAAGCAGTTCTGCAAGTTCTTCATTCAGTTTTATTTTTGCAGGTATACCCCTGCCTTTTTCACCCTTAAATTTTGTGTATCCATCTTTACTTATAGCCACTATTCTGTGTTTGTTTGTTATTTTTGTTTTTGGGTTCAATAGTTTTCTTATATAAACCGGATGTATTCCTAGCATTCTTCCGATCATTTTTGAAGAATAGCCTTTATTTTTAAGCTGTTTTATTTTTTCTATATCTTTATCCGTGTATTTTACCCTTACTTTAAAAAACCTGTTAATTTTGTTTAATACTCTCTTTGTGTTTATTATGATTCTTTTCCCCTTAGGTTTTATTTTTGGGATGACTAGGAAAGAAGATTTTTTCAATTCGGATGCGGCGACCTTTTTCAGCTCTCCATTTTCATAGATGAAGAATTCATGATACGGTGTTGTCTTTATTTCCGGCACGTAGTACGGTTTTATTCTGATGAGCGGTCCCTTGTATGAATGTTTAAAAAATTTCAATATTCTTCTTCTTTTACCAATATGGGAGAATGTTTCATTTTTTCTTGGCTTTCCCACCCATCCATCTTCTTGATTAATTATGAACTCAGAATTTTCAAATAACTCTTCTAATGTGTAGACGCTCCCATCGTTTGCTGCTGTTGTTTCTGAAGAAAAACAAAATTTACACCTGAAATTGCATCCAAAAGTTCCTATTGAATACGCCCTAGTTTTCGGATGGAAATGGAAAAACGGCTTCTTTTCTATTGGGTCTATGTTCACAGCAGACGGCCTTCCATACACAAAAAGATAGAGTTTTCCATCAATGTTTCCCCTTATTCCGCATATGCCTGTTTTCCCATTTTGGATTGTGCATCTGTGCGCGCATGCCTTGCATTTCACCGCCTTGTTTTCCGCCTTATCGTACAGAACGCACTCGTGCATTTCCTGCATATAGTAAAAGGCCAGCCAAACCTTTAAATAACTTATGCGGGAAAAGAGAGCATTTTTTTTGGGGTGGCCATATGTATAAAACAGATGAATTCGGTCCAGAAAGGATACTCGAAGTTTATGACCAGAAAACAGGGATGCGCGGAGTTCTTGTAATAGATAATACAGCGCTTGGTCCGGGAAAAGGCGGGACAAGGATGGTTCCTGACCTCGCAACCGTGGAAGTGATGGGGCTTGCGAGGGCGATGACTTGGAAGAATGCTCTCGCCGACCTTCCGTTCGGCGGTGCAAAATCCGGAATAAGGGCAGATCCAAACTCTCCAAACAAAGGAGAATTAATCCGTGCATTCGCCCGAAAAATAAAGGAATTCACTCCTTCCCTATACATCGGAGGACCGGATATGTATATAGGCGAGAAAGAGATGGCAATAATCGCGGATGAGCTCGGGCCGAATGCATGCACCGGAAAACCCTCCTATATGGGCGGCCTTCCTCATGAGTTGGGGTCAACCGGTTTTGGGGTTGCGTGGGCGACAAGAACAGTTATGGATGAGCTGGAGGCAGGAATAGAGGGCATGACTGTTGCTATAGAAGGGTTTGGAAATGTCGGCACATTTACGATGAAATCCCTTGTTGAGTGGGGCGCTAAGGTTGTTGCGGTAAGCGATTCAAAAGGCGCAATCTTCAACAAAGATGGAATAAGCTATGAAAAACTTATGGAAGCAAAGCAGAAATCCGGCACGGTGATCTCCTACACTCCCGGAGAAGTTCTTCCCAAGGAAAAACTTTTTGAGCTGGATGTTGATATTCTCATTCCCGGCGCAAGGCCGAATGTTATAAACACGGAAAACTGGCAGAAAATAAAAGCGAGGTATATAATAGAAGCCGCAAACATTCCCATCCCTGTTGATATAGAAAAGAAGCTTGAGGACAAAGGAATTTTTATTTTGCCGGATATACTCGCAAACGCCGGAGGGGTGATAAGTTCTTACTGCGAAACAAAAAACATGACCCCTGAACAGATGTTCGATACTGTACGGTACAAGATAGTTACGAATACAAAATTGGTTATAAACAAAAGAAGCGAGCATAAATACACGCGGGATGCGGCTATGAGCATAGCAAAGGAAAGGGTTGTGGATGCGATGAGGAAGAGAGGGTGGAGGGAAAATAATA
>Ga0136652_1000825_pt1 | contig 14058 bp, 13 predicted proteins | sample ConPoolayeEmetaG_FD_94864 | JGI IMG/M metagenome (GOLD analysis project Ga0136652, IMG submission 94864) | Hot spring microbial mat communities from California, USA to study Microbial Dark Matter (Phase II) - Cone Pool mat layer E metaG... ...
CCTTCAAATTTATAGGCATATATTTCTTCAACATCTCCGCATAAATATCTTATTAGATCAATTGTATGTGTTGCCTGCTCAATCAACTGTCCTCCTGACATTTCTTTTCTTATTATCCAGCGTTTCTTTCCAGATGCAGGAACTTCTCCATAATATTTTCCCCTTACAAGCCCTATTTTTTCTTTTTTTATCTCCTCTTTTAACTGCTCAACAATATCATAATATCTTAAAACATACCCTACAGATGTTATTAAATTTTTTTCTTTTATCTTTTCAGCAATTTCTCTTGCTTTTTCCAGGTCAAGATGTATTGGTTTTTCAACAAAAAATGGAATATTTCTTTCTATACATTCCTCTTCCTGACCAGTATGGGCAAATGGAGGAACACATATATAGCAGGCATCTATTTCTTCATTATCAAGCATTTTCTTAAAGTCATTATATACATTCCCTCCATAAATTGTTGCACATTCTTTTGCAAGATTTTCTTCTAAATCACACATTCCTACAAATTTAACTCCTTCCATTTTTGAAAGATGTATCATATGCGCTTTAGCAATTCCACCACATCCAATAAAACCTATTTTTATTTCCATCCTCTCCTCCTTTTTGTGATTTTATTTATTATTAAATAGAAATTTATGTTATCATAAAATAAATGGAAAACCAAATATGCAAAGTTATAAAAAACAAAAATTTAAGTAAAAATTATTACCTACTTGAATTTGAAAATAATTTTAAAAAAAGATTTTATCCTGGAAATTTTGTTCATATAAAAATTGAGAATCTTTTTTTGAGAAGACCTTTCTCTGTTGCTCATTATAGTAAAAATAAAATCCAGATAATTTATAAGGTGATTGGAATTGGAACAGAAAAATTATCCCGGAAAAATAAAGGTGATTACTTGGATATAATTGGACCTCTTGGTAATTCATTCCCTTTTTATAAAAATAAAAGAATATGTATTATCGGTGGTGGAACAGGAATTGCTCCTTTAATTTTTCTTGCAAAAGAACTTAAAAAATATAATGAAGAAATCTATTTTTTCTATGGTGCCAGAAATAAAAATCTAATATTCTTTCAAATTTTACCTACAGGCATTAATTATATTTTTTCAACAGATGATGGAAGTTTTGGAAAAAGGGGGAATATATTTGATGTTTTTAAAAAATTTAATTCCTTTGATGTTATATATGCTGCAGGACCAGAGGGTTTATTGAAAAAATTAACTTCATCTATCAAAAAAATACCTGTTTATATCTCTGTTGAAAATTATATGGCATGTGGAATGGGTCTTTGTTATGGATGTGTGATAAAAGTTAAAGAAAATGATAAATGGGAATATAAAAGAGTGTGTAAAGATGGACCTGTTTTTGAAGGAAAGGAAATATTATGGGAATGAAAAAATTGAAAATAAAACTTGGAAAAATAGAACTTAATTCACCAATAATACTTGCAAGTGGAATATTTGGATATGGAAATGAAAAAATTGATTTTATTGATTATAAAAAAATAGGAGCAATAACAACAAAAACTATTACATATACTCCATGGAAGGGGAACCCTCAGTTAAGGATTTATGAAACAGACTGTGGAATGATTAATAGTATAGGACTTCAAAATCCGGGTATATTCTATTTTGTTAAAAACATTCTTCATAAAATAAGGAAAAAATGGCCTAAAATTTTTGTTAGTATTACAGGAAGGAATGAAAAAGAATTTATTGATATAATTAAAATACTCAACAGAGAAAAAGTAGATGCAATTGAATTAAATCTTTCCTGTCCAAATTTTGAAAAAAAACAAAGAATGATTTCTCAGGATCCTGATTTAACATATAGAATTATAAAAATTGTTAGAAATGAAACATCCCTTCCTTTAATAGCAAAAATTTCACCAAATGTTAATGACATAAAAGAAATTGCCATTGCTTCTGAAAAAGCAGGTGCAGATATATTATCCTTAATCAATACAGTAAAAGGATTAAGAATTGATTTTAAAAAAATGAAAATAATAGACGGTGGATTATCTGGTCCATCTATTAAACCTATTGGGCTTAAATGTGTATATGATGTTTATAGAGTAGTTAAAATCCCTATTATAGGCATTGGTGGAATTACCAGAGGTATAGATGCTATAGAATATTTTTTAGTTGGTGCCTCTGCAGTTGGAATAGGGAGCGGATTATTTACAAATGCAAATATAATAGAGGAAATTTATAAATTTTTAAATCAATATCTTGGTAAAAGAAATTTAAAGAATATAATTGGGCTTTTAAATGAAAAAGAAAGCAATCCTTGATAAATTTATTTTTTATATTCTCTGTATCCTTATATTTTTCAGATTTATTTTTGATGGCATAACTTATCCTCAATTTAATCTTATATTTACTCTCTCAATCTTTTTTTTGTTTATCCTGTTCGTTTGGGTGAATGCATCCAATATAGATTTTTCCTATTCAGAATTTTATATTTTTCTATTTCTAATTTTTTCAATTACTTCTTCCTTCCTTTCAGAAATTAAAGGTACAGGTATAAGATACAATTCCTATATCTGTACACATCTGTGTCTATATCTTCTTCTTAAAAATATTTTTAAAATTGTAAACAGAAAAAAATTGATTTTTGTCATTTTACTTTCATCCTTTTTTATTACAACTTATGGTATTTATCAAAGATTCTGGGGATTTGAAGAAACAAGAAAATTTATATTAGAGAGGCAACAGTTATTGGTAAATCAATATCCAGATATTTCAAAATATATTTCACCTACATTTATTGACAGAATGTTAAGTAATAGAATTTTCTCAACATTTGTTTATCCCAATATTTACGCTGCTTTTCTTATTTCAATTATCCCTTTTTTATTCTTTTTCTTCTTAAATGAGTATAAAAACTGGCTTGGACTTTTTTCTATATTCTTGCTTTTTCTTTGTTTTTTTAATTTAATCCTGACAGAATCTATTGGTGGAATGTTAATTTTTTTATTTGTTTCACATATAATCCTTTTACATATTTTATTTGGAGAGCAGAAAATAAAAAAAATCCTTCCAATTTTGCTTATTTTGGAATTATTTTTATTACTTCTTGGATACAAACTTAAGATATTACCCCATATTCATTCCTTACTTGACAGAATTTTATATTGGAAAGTAAGTATAAAAATTTTCTCACTAAATCCATTTTTAGGAATTGGTCCTGAAAATTTCAAATATTATTTTTTAAAATTCAAACCTCCTGAAGCAATGGAAGCAAAACATGCTCATAGTTTGTTATTTGAAACACTTGTAGAAAATGGATTAATCGGAACTATCTTTCTTTTTGCCTTTTTAATTTCAATAATAAATGGGTTTAAAACAAAAAAAGAAAAAATTTTATCTTATGGGATTTCTTACCTTCTGCTTTCTCTTTTACTTCACAATTTGATTGATTTTGATTTTGTGGATCCATCAGTTGCAATATTATTTTTTATTTTTGGAGCAATGATAGAAGATAAAGGAAAAATCCTGTCAAAAAGATTGACAAAATATCTGTTATGTTTTATTATAATTTTAAATATTGGTTGTGGAATAAAACTGGTAAAATTTGAGAATTCTGAAAGATATAGAAAATATAGTGAAATTGAGAGAAATTTGAATATAAAAATTAATTATCTGGAAAAGGCGGAGTACTGGGATAATAAGAACTTTGAAATTTATGTTGGAAAGGGAGATTTATATTTTGATATATGGAAAATTACAAAAGAAGATAGACATTTAAATTTGGCAATATCAAATTATAATAAGGCAATTTATTTGAATCCATATTTAACAAAAGGTTATAGAAAACTCGCTTATCTTTACGAAGATATTAAAAATTACAATATGGCAGAAAAAATGTATTTAAAACTTCTGGAAATATATCCTAACAAAAAATTATACAATCTTGAAATTGCGAAATTATATAAAAATTTAGGAGAAGAAGAAAAGTTTGAATATTTTTATCAAAAAAGTAAAAAATTAAAAGGGATGAGTATTGAAGAAGGAATTTTAATAGACCAGATTGAAAAATGGATAGAATTGCAGAAATAGAAATAAGAAAACTGGAAAAGAATCTTTATTTTAGATTACCTCAAGAAATAGATGTAAAACCAAAGGATTTTGTTCTTGTTGAATTTACGCAGGGAACAATTGATTATGGCAGGATTTATAAAATACTGGAATCAAAAGGTATTTTTTCACCTGTTATTTCAGGAAAAGTTCTGAGAAAGTTGAATGAAAAAGATTTTTTGATAATTCAGGAAAATAACGAGAAAAAAAGGGAAGCATTTAATATATGCCTTGAAAAAATAAAAAATTATAATTTACCAATGAGACTTGTGGATGTTGATTTTTCCTATGATAAAACAAAAGTTACATTTTATTACTGGGCGGATAGAAGAATTGATTTTAGAAAACTTGTGAAAGATCTTGCAAAAATTTTTAATTGTAGGATTGAAATGAGGCAGATTGGTTTAAGAGATGAAGCAAAAATTAAAGGTGGTTATGGAATATGCGGAAGGGAATTATGCTGTTCATTATTCTTAAAAGAATTTGAATCAATCACTATGAGGATGGTTAAAAATCAAAAATTACCTTTAGATATGAGTAAAATTACGGGATTGTGTGGAAGACTGCTCTGCTGTTTAAGTTATGAAGAAGAACTTTATGGAAAAGAAAAGGTTGAAAAAAAATGAAATTTTATATAACAACTCCTTTATATTATGTAAATGCTGAACCTCATATAGGACATACTTATACAACAGTTGCTGCGGATTGTATTGCAAGATTTTACAGGATGAATGGTTATGATGTATTTTTCTTAACAGGTACAGATGAACATGGCCAGAAAATTTATGAGGCCTCACAAAAAGAAGGCATTACACCTATTGAACTTGCAGATAGAATTTCAGAAGTATTTAAAAATATGTGGAAAAGAATAAACATTTCCTATGATAGATTTATAAGAACAACAGAAAAACAGCATCAGGAGGTTGTAAAAAAAGTATTTAAAATACTTCTGGAAAAAGGAGAACTTTATAAAGGAGAATATAAAGGTTTTTATTGTATTCACTGTGAAAGTTATGTAAATATTGAAAATAAAGAGAGCCCTGTATGTCCTGATTGTAATAGACCTGTAAAGGAAATATATGAAACATCTTATTTTTTCAAACTTTCAAAATATCAAAATCAACTTGAAAAATTGATAGAAAACACAGATATTGTGAAGCCAGATTTTAGAAAAAATGAAATTTTAAATTTTATCAGAAAAGGGTTAAAGGATTTAAGTATAACAAGGAAAAATGTAATCTGGGGAATTGAATCACCAACAGAAGAAAAATATACGATTTATGTATGGTTTGATGCATTATTGAATTATTTAAGTGGTGTGGGATATCTCTCTAATGATGAAATGTTTGAAAAATACTGGCCTCCAGACCTTCAACTTATAGGAAAAGATATTATGAGATTTCATCATATTGTCTGGCCTGCTTTACTTTTATCCCTCAATCTACCCTGTCCAAAAAAAATTTTTGCACATGGATGGTGGATTTCCGGTAAAGAAAAAATTTCAAAATCAAAAGGAAATATCATATCTCCAGAATATTATATTGAAAAATATGGGGTGGACCCTTTCAGGTTTTTCCTTTTAAGAGAAGTTCCATTTGGTTTAGATGGAGAATTTTCTGAAGAAAACTTTAAAAAAAGATATAATAGTGAACTTGTAAATGACTTTGGAAATCTTATAAATAGAACTTTAAATCTTATTGAGAAAAAGTATGATGGATATATACCTGATGGTGAATGTGATGAAAAAATAATGGAAATTTCAGAATATATATATAAAAAATATTGTGAAAATATGGAAAATGTTTTAATTTCAGAAAGTATTGAAGAAATATGGAAACTGGTAAGTTTTCTGAATAAGTATCTTGATGAAAAAGCGCCATGGAGAGATGGAGTTGTCGATGCGGATAAAATAATTATTTCAGTATTTTATGGGATTAGAAATCTTTTAATTTTTTTAAAACCATTTATTCCTGAAACATGTGAAAAAATGGTAGAAATGATTGGACTGGAAAAGAAAGAGATTGAAAGATTTGATAGTTTTAGAGTTAAATATAGTGGAAGGATAAAAATTGGTAAAAGAGAGGTTATTTTTTATAGAAAAAAATGAAGCCATTATATAAAAGAATACTTTTGAAACTTTCAGGAGAAGCACTTCAGGAAAATGAAAAAGGAGGAATAAGCAAAAAGTCCTTAATTTCTATTTCAGAGGAAATCAAAAGTGTTTGGGAGTTGGGCTGTGAAATTGGTATAGTTGTTGGGGGAGGCAATATATACAGAGGTAGTGAAAGGGACAAAGATGTAATTGAATCTGTAACTGCTGATTATATGGGAATGCTTGCAACTGTTATAAATGGGCTTGCTTTGCAAAATTCTCTTGAAAAACTTGGTCTTGATACAAGAGTTCAGAGTGCTTTTGAAATGAGACAGTTTTGTGAACCATATATAAGGAGAAGGGCAATTAGACACCTTGAAAAAAATAGAATTGTAATTTTTGTTGGAGGAACAGGAAATCCTTATTTCACAACAGATACTGCTGCAGCATTAAAAGCAATTGAAATTAAAGCAGATGTGATATTAAAAGCAACAAAAGTAGATGGCGTTTATTCTGCAGACCCATTTAAAATTCCGAATGCTAAAAGATTTGAAAAATTATCATATCTTGAAATATTACAAAATCAACTTAAAATAATGGATAGCACTGCTATTTCACTATGTATGGAGTATAAAATACCAATAATTGTTTTTAATTTATTCAAAAAGGGGAATCTTAAAAAAATAGTACTCGGGAAAGGGATAAAAACAATTATCTCTGAAAAAGGAGGGATGGATGAGAAATAAGATTTATAAAGAAACTGAAGAAAAAATGAAGGGTATTGTTGATTATTTTTCAAGAGAAATTGCAAAATTAAGGGCTGGAAGGGCTTCAATATCTCTTCTTGAAGGAATCCTTGTAGAATGTTATGGTTCAAAGATGCCAATAAATCAAGTCGCCACAATTACTATACCTCAACCACAGATGATTATAATTCAGCCATGGGATAAAAATATATTTGACAATATTTTAAAAGCCATACAGATGAGTAATATAGGGCTTACACCAATTTCAGATAGTAATTTAATAAGAATACCCATTCCCCCTTTAAGTGAAGAAAGAAGGAAGGAACTTGTAAAAATTTTACATAAGATGGGAGAAGAGGCAAAAATAGAAATAAGAGAAGCAAGAAGAAAAGCAAATGAACAATTAAAAAAAGCAAAAGATGAAAAGCAAATTTCTGAAGATGACATGTTTAAAGGAACAGAAGAAATTCAAAAACTTACGGATAAATATATTGAAGAGATTGAAAAAAGGATAAAAGATAAGGAAAAAGAAATTATGGAAGAATAAAGATGAAAAATTTTGTTATTGCAATAGATGGTCCTGCAGGTTCAGGAAAAAGTACAATTTCAAAACTGGTTGCCAAAAAATTAAATTTTTTATATGTTGATACAGGAGCGATGTACAGAGCATTAACTTTAAAAGCAATGAGAAATAAAATTTTGTGGGATAACAAGAAAGAACTTATAAAAATGGCTGAAACAACAAAAATTGAGTTATATGATAATGGAGAAAAATATAAAGTAATTCTTGATGGAGAAGATGTAAGTGATGAAATAAGAAAAGAAGAAGTAAGTAAAAATACCTCCTATGTTGCTTCAATACTGGAAATAAGAGAAATTTTATGGAAATTGCAGAGAGAATTTAGAAAAAAATATAATATTGTAATGGAAGGAAGAGATATAGGGACTAAAGTTTTTCCGGATGCTCAACTTAAAATATATCTTGACGCATCTGTTGAAGAAAGGGCAAAAAGAAGATACTTACAACTTAAAGAAATGGGCATAGAGGAAGACATTGAAAAAATAAAGAAAGATATAATTGAAAGAGATGAGAAAGACCAAAATAGAGAAATAGCCCCTCTTACAAAGGATAAAGATTATTATTATATTGATACAACAAATTTAACAATTGACCAGGTAGTAGAAAAAGTTATTTCTATCTATAAATTAAAAGCCAAGCCTTTTTAAATTTTCTCTTGCAGGATAATATTCTGGATTTTTTAATAAAATTTTTTCCCATATTTCTTTTGCTTTCTCTCTATTTCCCTTAATAGCATAACATATTCCAATTTCATTCATAACTTCTATATCCTCTGGTTTAATCTTTAATAATGTAGTAAATATATTCAAGGACTCATCTATTTTACCCATCTCTATTGTTAGAATCCCCAGATTAAAAAGTGAATGGAAATCTTTTTTATTTTTCAAAATAGAATATGCTTTCTGAAAATTTTTATATGCATTTTCAAAATCTCCTTTTTCTTTAAATAACAAACCTTCAAGATAATATGGGTAAAAATCATAAGGAACATACTGCTTCAATTTTCTAATACATTCCCAAATTTTTTCTATATTTCCCTTTACTCTGTAAACTTCTGTTAAAACATAATATGTCTTTGGATAATCAGGATTTAATTTTAAACTTTCATTTAAAAATTGCTCTGCCTTTTCAACATCCCTTTTTATAAAATATAATTCACCCATTTCTGTTAAAACTTCACAATTTTCAGGATTTATCTTCAATATCTCCTTAAAAACATTTTCCGCCTCCTCATATCTTTTCATATTTGAAAGAGATACTCCATAAATATAAAGGATTGTTTCGTTTTTAATCCCAAGAGAAATCGCTTTTTTTGATAATTGATAACTTTTTTCATACTCACCATTATTTATGTAAAAATAACAGAGATTCCCATATAAAAAAGTAGGATAGAACGAATATTCAATTGATTTCAGATAAAATTTTTCAGGGTATTTCCAGTCGTAATTTCTTAAAATAGTTCTTATTCCGTATAGAAAAAATATAATTATCAATAAAATTTTTTTCGGTTTTTCTTTTTTTATTTTATCCATAAAGAAAACAAAATAAATAAAAAAACCAGCACTTCCCATATACATCCAGTGTTCTCTCAAATTCCCATTAAGGGGTATAATGATATTTGAATGAAAAATCCAGTTGCCGAGAAATAAAAGACCCGGAAATAAAATTTTTTTATTTTCTCTTTTAATCCATAATAAATAAAGAAATAGCAAAAAATATAAAATTCCAGCAATAAAATCAACATTTTTCCATGTTTTTATATAGGGTATATGTCTTTCAATTGTGAGAACAAATGGAAAAATCAAAAGGGATATATAGATAAAAAATGTTTGAAAAGCAGTAAAAAATCTGTATTGAAAAGAAATATCTGATGTTACTTTTTCCATATTTAAAATTGCAAATCTAAACAAAAAATAAATCAAAAAAATCAAAAAAATTATAATATAATCCTTCCAGAAATATCTTTTCAATTTTCCTGTAGAATATTGATAAAGAAAGAAAAAAGGGAGTATAAGAACTGCAGTTTCCTTTGAAAGAAGCGAAGCAAAAAATGAGATATAAGAAAGAATTTTAAAATTTCTATTATAAAGGTATATTCCAAGTAATCCAAACAATAAAAATAAAGGGTCTGCAGTTCCTGAAATATATGTTATCGCTTCTGTATGAATTGGATGAATTGCCCATAATAAACTTACCAGAAATGAAATTTTTATATCATAAATTTCTTTCAATAAGAGATAAAATAAAATAGCACATCCTGAATGAAGAAAAATATTGAGTAAATGATAACCTGAAGGAGCAAGTTTAAATATTCTATAAATTAACGCATATGAAATTATCTGCAATGGTCTATAAAATTTTGAAAATCCTATATAAATATCCTTTGAAAAAGAATTTAAGGAAAGTTTTAAATTTTTAACAAATGGATTTTCACAGATTAAGGAAATGTCGTCTCCTATAAAAGGATTGAAAATTGAATTTGAATATACAAGGAAAGTAAAAAAAATAATAAATACCACCCAAAATTCTTTTCCCTTTTCTTCCTTCATTTTTATAATTATATACTTAAAATAAAAAACAGTGAAAAAATTTGAAATTTTTATTTTAATGTGTTAAACTTATTTTCAAAAAATTATTTTTTTAAAAAACCTTGATATAATTATGGACAAAGAAAAATTTTCAATATGCAAAGAACTTGCTAAAAAAGTTAGAATACACTGTCTTAAAATGGTCCACAGAAGCAGGACTGGACATATAGGCAGTATGCTTTCAATTGCAGATTTACTTTCTGTCTTATATGAGTTCATACTAAATGTTGACCCTAAAAATCCTGATAAACCAGATAGGGATAGATTTATATTAAGTAAGGGACATGGTGGAGCAGCATTATTTGCCATACTTGCAGAAAAAGGTTTTTTCCCTATTGAATGGCTTGATACTTATTGCTTAAATGGGGGCAAATTACCGGGACATATAAGTCATCATATAAATGGAGTTGAATTTTCTACCGGTTCTCTTGGTCATGGACTTTCTGTTGCAGTAGGAATGGCTTTGGCAGCAAAACAGGCAGGGAAAAATTATAGAATTTTCTGCCTTTTAAGTGATGGAGATTGTAATGAAGGGTCTACTTGGGAAGCAATTATGCTGGCAGGGCAACATAAACTTGATAATCTTATAGCAATACTTGACTATAATAGATTACAGGCACTTGGGAAATCAGAAGATATCCTTGACCTTGAACCACTTGGAGAAAAACTTAAATTGTTTAGATGGTCAGCAAAAACAATTGATGGACATAATTATGAAGAAATCTACAATGTTTTATCCAATCTACCTTTAGAAAATGGAAAACCTTCATGGATTATCGCAAATACAATAAAAGGAAAAGGTGTAAGTTTTATGGAAAACAACTACAAGTGGCATTATGGTGGATTGACAGATGATTTACTTATAAAAGCCCTGGAAGAAATAGAGAGTTAATATGAGAAAAGCATTTAATGAAGAACTTTTAAAAATCGCAAGAGAAAACAAGAGAGTTTTTTTGGTTCTTGCAGATATAGGATATGGAGTAGTAGAACCTTTTATGGAAGAATTCCCTGATAGATTTATTAATTGCGGTGTTGCAGAACAGAATATGACAGGAGTTGCCTGCGGGATTGCGATGGAAGGGAATATTGCAGTTACTTATTCAATTGCAAATTTTGTAACTTTAAGGTGTTTTGAACAGATAAGAAATGATATTTGTTATCATAATGCAAATGTAAAAATAATAGGAATAGGAGGTGGAGTTGCTTATGGAGAACTGGGAGAATCACACCACTCAACAGAAGATATAGCAATTATGCGTGCACTCCCCAATATAGTAGTTATTGCTCCATGTGATATCCCTGAAGCACGTGCTGCTGTTCATGCAATAATGGCTTATAATGGACCTGTTTATTATAGATGCGGATATAAAAATGAAAAAGATATTCATACTAAACCAGTTAATTTTGAAATAGGTAAGGCAATTACAGTAAAAGAGGGAAATGATATAACAATTATTTTTACTGGAACGATAGGATATAATGCTAAAATAGCCACAGAGGAATTAGAAAAAGATGGAATAAAAGTGAGACTTATCAGCATGCATACTGTAAAACCAATTGATAAAGAAACAATAATTAAAGCGGCAAAAGAAACTGGTAAAATTATTACTGTTGAAGAACATAATCTTTCAGGAGGACTTGGAAGTGCAGTTGCAGAAGTAATATCCGATTCAGGATTGTCTGGGATTGTTAAATTTAAAAGAATGGGATTTCCTGATGTTTTCATTACAAAAGTTGGGTCTCAGGAATGGATTAGGGAACAATATGGACTTGGTCCAAAAAATATAGAAGAAGAGGTTAGAAAAATGTTAAAATAATATGGAGTTTAAAAAGAGGAGAAAAAATGGAAGAAAGGAAAGTTTATATAAATGGTGAGATGGTGCCTGAAAGTAAAGCAAAAATTTCTATTTTTGATATTGGTTTTAAATATGGAGCAACTTTTTATGAATCATTAAGAACTTTTAAACACAAAATTTTCAAACTCAATGAACATTTGAAAAGACTGGAAAATTCTTTAAGATACGCTGGACTGGAATCTCTTGTAAGTATGAAAGAAATTGAAGAAATAATAAAAAAAGTTTTTGATGCCAATATTCATCTTACAGAGGAAGATGATGATATATTTATATCAGTTGAAATAACGCCAGGGGTTGGTTTTCCACATCCATTAATGAGTAAAAAAGATTTAACCCCTACTATAATTGCCTATACTTCTCCTCTTCCCTATGAAGAATATGCTAAGTATTATACTATTGGTAAACCAGCAGTTATAGTCAATATCTGTAATATCCCACCCCAGAGTTATGATTCCCGTGCTAAAAACCGCAGCAGATTACATTTTTTTATAGCAAAAAGAGAGGCAACAAAAATTGACTCTGATGCCTTTGCAATTCTACCGGATATAAATGGAAATCTCACAGAAAGCACAGGTGCAAACTTTTTTATTGTTAAAGATAATATTTTATATACTCCAACTGCAAAAAATATACTTATAGGAATAAGCAGACAAACAGTAATTGAACTTGCAGAAAAAATGAATATTAAAGTAGTTGAAAAAGATATTAACCAATATGACTTTATTAATGCTGATGAGGCATTTTTTACAACTACAACATATTGTATTTTACCAATTTCTCGTGTTAATGGAATTCCTGTAGGAAAAGAAATTCCTGGATATTATACAAAAAAATTGTTAAATGCATGGAGTGAAATGGTTGGTGTAGATATAGTTAAACAGGCACAAAAATATGCAGACAAAAAAAGGGGATGAAATGAAGGAAATCAAAATAATTCAGATCGGGCTTGGAGAGATTGGAAAAAGGATTGTAAAATATATTTTTGAAAGAGAAGGATTAAAAATTGTTTCTGCTGTTGACCCTGCTCCTGATAAATCTGGCAAAAGTCTAAAAAAATTATGTGGTGCGGATTTAGATATTGATGTTTTAAGTGATATAGATGAAGCGATAAAAAAAACAAAACCAGAAGTTGCAGTTCTTACTACATTTTCCTATCTTGAAAAAATAATACCCCAGATTGAAAAAATAGCATCCTATGGTATTGATATTGTTTCTACATGTGAAGAACTTGTATTTCCGTGGAAAACAAAACCCCAACTTGCAAAAAAAATTGATGATATTGCTAAAAAAACTGATATAACAATAATATCAACAGGTGTAAATCCTGGATTTTTAATGGATTCTCTGCCATTATTTTTAACAGGTATATGTCAGAATGTCAAATCTTTAAAAATTTCAAGAATTCAGGATGCATCAAAAAGAAGAATTGCTTTTCAACATAAAATTGGTGCAGGTTTAACAGTTGATGAATTTGAAGAAAAAAAGAAAAAAGGTAATTTCGGTCATGTTGGCCTTATTGAATCAATATATATGATTGCTGAAAAAATTGGCTGGGAGATTGAAAAAACAGAAGAAATTATAGAACCTGTAATTGCAGAGAAGGAGATAATTTTAAGTAATTTGAAAATAAAAAAAGGGATGGTATCTGGATTAAAACAAACAGGGAAGGGATATTTAAATGGCAGAGAAATTATTACTTTGATTTTTAAAGCATCTATAGGAGAAAAGGAACCAGAGGACAGAATAGAAATTAAAGGAGAACCAGATATTATATTTAAAATTCCTGAGGGAGTTAATGGAGATATTGCCACATGTGCGATTGTTGTAAATGTTATAAAATCTATTAAAAATTTATCATCTGGCTTGAAAAGTATGTGTGATATACCATTAATATCCTATAAGATCTAAAAATAAAATGACAAACGCTCTTTTTATAGTATGTGATGCACTGAGACCAGACCATTTAGGTTGTTATGGATATAATAAAGGGTTATGTCTGTTTTAAGCCACCAAATTTATTTCTTTTAAGATTATAAGCACATTTTTCAAATTTGTCAAATTTTTTTAATAAACCAAGTAGTTTATTTATTTTTTCCTCGGTTGAAAGTC
>Ga0136652_1000827_pt1 | contig 14021 bp, 11 predicted proteins | sample ConPoolayeEmetaG_FD_94864 | JGI IMG/M metagenome (GOLD analysis project Ga0136652, IMG submission 94864) | Hot spring microbial mat communities from California, USA to study Microbial Dark Matter (Phase II) - Cone Pool mat layer E metaG... ...
GCACAGGAAACGAGGTCAACCGCTACGGCCACCTGATGAGTTTCCGGGTCGACGGCCCGCCTGAAAACGCCCGTCAGGTCTTCGACAGATTCAAGATCATCTTCCGGGCGACCGACCTGGGGAGGATCAAAAGCGTGGCCACGATCCCGGCGATTTCCACCCACCAACAGCAAGGAGAAGAAGCGCGGCGCATGGCCGACGTCCCGCCTCAGCTCATCCGGCTGTGCGTCGGCGGCGAGGACCCGGACGACATCATCGCCGATCTCGACCAGGCCCTGGCGTCGCTGTGAAATCGAATCGACGCTTGTTGGCGAACAGGGAAGGAGCTTAGTGCCAAATGGACGGCCTGCCGCTCATTAAAAAAATCGGCCTGGGAATTCTTGCCTTCTTCTTTCTGGCGATCGCCGCCGGATACATTTTTGTCCGGCACATCGCGCGTCGGGCCCTCCCCGACTACAACCGCGATGTCGAGCTCGACCGCCTTCAAGACGAAGTCATCGTTTACCGCGACGCCCATGCCGTCCCGCATATCTATGCCAAAAACGAAGCCGACCTCCATCGCGCCGTCGGCTATGTCATGGCTCAGGATCGGCTCTGGCAGATGGACTTGATGCGTCGGGCGACCGAAGGCCGTCTGGCTGAAATCTTTGGCTCCGACCTTGTCGAGACCGATGTTTTCCTGCGGGCCCTCCGCATCCCGGAGAAATCGCGGCTTGTTCTCAGCCAGTCGAATGAACCACTGCGAAACAGCCTTGATGCCTTTTCTGACGGAGTCAATCAGTTCATTGACCATCACTTAAAAAAGTTGCCTCCTGAATTTGCCCTTCTCCGCTACAGGCCAGAAAAATGGGCCCCCGAGCACTCGATGAACCTCGCCGGCTATATGGCGTTGAACCTCGCCTCAGCGATGCAGACGGACCTTCTCTTATATAAGGTCGGGCAGAAGCTGCCTCTGGCCGAAGGAAGATACAGCGAGCTGATCCCCGACATCAGGAATCAAAAGACGGTCGTCTACCCTGAATTCACTGCCGCGCCGTCAATCCCTGACCTTCGCTCCACGCTCCTCGATGCCGGCCGTCGGATCGCCGATCTCGGGCTCCTCATCTTCACCGGCTCGAACAACTGGGCCGTCTCCGGAGCCCGAAGCGCCACCGGAAAACCCCTTCTGGCCAACGACATGCATCTCGGACTCTTCGCTCCGGGCATCTGGTACAAAATCCACGAGGTGGTGACAGGACGACTCGACCTCACCGGCGTCGCCCTGCCGGGCGCTCCTCTCGTCGTCGCCGGGCACAACGACCGGATCGCCTGGGGAATCACGAACGTCATGAATGACGATGTGGACTTTTACCGGGAAAAAATCAACCCCGCGAATCCCCTGGAATACGAATTCAACGGCGCCTGGCGTCGTCTCGAAGTAAGAAAAGAAACGATCAAGGTCCGAAAAGGGAAGCCTGTCGAGCGGGAGCTCCGCTTCACTCACCGCGGACCGATCATCTCGGAACTGAAGGGAATCGAGAACGCGGCGATCTCGATGCGCTGGGCAGGAAATGAGCCGAGCAATGAGGCTCAAGCCGTCTATCTTCTCAACCGAGCCTCGAACTGGGAGGAATTCAAGGCCGCCCTCCGGTCATTCCGTTCGCTGAGTCTGAACGTCATCTACGCCGATGTCGACGGGAACATCGGACTCTACTGTGTGGCCGGAATTCCCCTTAGAAAAGGAGGGATCGGCGTCGTCCCGGGCGAGACGGACGAATACGATTGGAAACGGAATGTCCCATTTGAGGAGTTACCGCATGTTTTCAACCCCCCCTCGGGAGAAGTCTCCTCGGCCAACAACAGAAGCGCAGCGGACAGCTATCCGCATTATATCAGCTATTTCTTCGACCCCGGCTACCGCATCGAGCGGATCCGTGCGATGCTCGCGGCCAAAGAAAAATTATCGCTCGAGGATTTTTGCCGCATCCAATCGGACGTCCGCTCCCATCTGGCGGAAAAGATCAACGATCGCCTCGTCTCCGCAGCCGGCAAGATCGGCGATCCGCGGCCAGAGGAAAGGAAGGCGCTGGCCCTCCTCGAATCCTGGGACGGGACGATGGCCGAAGACAGCGCCGCGGCCCTCCTATCGGCAAAAATTCACGGCCGCTTGCTCGTTAATCTTATTGAAGACGAACTCGGAGAAGAGCTGGCGAAAGAATATATCGCCAACCTAGGTCTTGCCTTCACCGCCAATATCCTCTCTCTGAGTTCCGCCGAGATCGTCGATGACGTCCGAACGCCGGAGATCAAAGAGACAGGCGAAGAGATTCTCGTCCGGAGCTTCCGGCAGGCCGTCGATGAGCTGAAAAAAGAGCTGGGCCCGGATGTCGAGGGCTGGCAGTGGGGCCGGCTCCACCGGCTGCGAATCGATCATCCGATGGGCACGGTTCGCCTTCTCGACCGGATCTTCCGCTTGAACCGCGGCCCCTTTCCCGTCCGGGGGAACTCGACGACGGTCTGCCCTTTCAGCCACCCGCTCGACGGAAGCGATTTCGATTCCAGGTTCGGCGCTTCCCAGCGCCACGTGTATTCTCTGGGAAACTGGGACGATTCATTGACTGTGCTGCCAACCGGAGAATCAGGCATTCCCTCAAGCCCGTTTTACTGCGATCAGACAAAGCTTTATCTTGAAAACAAATACCAGCGGGACGTGGTGAGCCGGGAACTCGTGGAGAAGAGCGCCAAGTTCAAGATGACGATGAGGAGGAAGAGCTCGAGCCCTTAGCTCCCGCCGAACCAATCCATCATGTCGATCCGCCTTGAATTTCCCGGCGGCTTATTCTAAAATCCACCCAGATGGAAAAAATCCGCATCGCAAGTGATCGCCGACTTCGGCTTCAGGGGAAGGTCAGGATCAGCGGATCAAAGAACGCCGGACTTCCCTCGATCGTCGCCTCACTTCTGACGGAGGAACCGCTGATTCTGAAAAATATCCCCAGAGTGAAAGATGTTTTTACGATCCTGACCCTGATGAAAGAGCTCGGCGCCGAATCCTCTCTGGAAGGAAATTCCCTTTCCATCGAGACCAAGACGATCATTTCTCCCGAGGCCTCCTATGAGCTCGTCCGCTCGATGCGGGCCTCCGTGCTCGTGCTCGGGCCTCTGCTCGCCCGCTACGGCAAGGCGATCGTCGCTCTGCCCGGAGGATGCGCCATCGGATCGAGACCGATCGACCTTCACATCAGCGGGCTGCAGAAGCTCGGCGCCTCGATCTCGCTCGAGCACGGCTATATCAAGGCCGAGGCCAATCGCCTGCGCGGGGGAGAGATCGAATTCGATAAGAAGACGGTGGGCGGAACAGAGAACCTTCTCATGGCCGCCACCCTGGCGGAAGGAGAAACGATCCTCAGAAATTGCGCTCTGGAACCGGAAATCGTCAATCTGGCCGAGCTGCTGATCAAGATGGGCGCCAGGATCGACGGCCTGGGCGAGGAAGTCCTGCGCATTCGGGGAGTGAAAGAACTCGGCGGAGCGACCCATGAGATCATCGCCGACCGCATCGAGGCCGGCACTTTTCTTGTTGCCGGCGCGCTGACCGGGGGCGAGCTCATCCTCGAAAACACGGTTCCCGGCCACGTCCGGACCATTATCGAGAAACTTCGCTTTTCCGGTGCCGGGATCGACGAGCTCGACGAACGCACCCTGAAAGTCGTCGGCAGCCAGGAGATCAAGCCGCAAGACATCACGACATCGCCCTACCCGGGATTTCCGACCGACATGCAGGCCCAGTTCATGGTCTTAATGACCCAGGCTTCAGGCACATCGATCATCACCGAGACGATCTTCGACCGGCGATTCTCCCATGTCAATGAGCTTCTCCGGCTCGGCGCCAATATCGAAGTCCAGGGCGACAAGGCCATCGTCAAGGGTCCGACGCCTCTTTCCGGAGCGGAAGTCATCGCCACGGATTTGCGCGCTTCGGCCTCGCTCATCCTGGCCGGACTCGTCGCCAGCGGAGAGACCGTAATCAACGAGGTCGAACACCTCGACCGAGGCTATGAGAGAATCGAGGAGAAGCTCAAGCTCCTCGGAGCCTCGATCGAGAGAATCACGGCCTCGGGGAATTGAAAAAGGAGGTGGCTTATGGAAATCACCTGGCTCGGTCATTCGGCCGTCAAAATCCAGGGATCGAGGACGATTTTCATCGACCCCTTCCTGACCGGAAACCCGGCCGCTTCGCTCTCGCCTCAGTCGATCAAGGAGGCCGATCTCATCATCGTCACTCATTACCACGGAGACCATGTCGGCGACGCCTTCGTCATCGCCAAACAGACCGGGGCGACGATTGTCGCCATTCATGAAATCGCCGTCGAGGCGCAATCGCAGGGCATCGAAGCGACGGGAATGAACATCGGCGGGACTGTGGAGGTCAAGGGAGTCAAGGTCCACATGGTCGTCGCCCACCACTCGGCCGAAAAAGGAAACGCCACCGGCGTTGTCATCGAGATGGACGGAAAGAAGATTTATCACGCCGGCGATACCGGTCTGACCTATGATATGAAGCTCATCGGCGAATTCTTCGAGCCGGATCTGAGCTTCATACCCATCGGCGACTGCTACACCATGGGCATCCCCTCGGCAGTTAAGGCGGTCGAGTTCGTGAAGGCCAAGCGAGTCATCCCGATTCACTATGACACTTTTCCGGTCGTCCGCTGCGACCCGCAAGAGTTCAAGCGCCGCGTCGGCTCTCTGGCCGAAGTCATCGTCCTCACGCCGGGCGGGTCATACACGCTCTGAGATTTAACCCGACGGCAAGAACTTCGGTCGTGATATGACCGGCGTGGCCATCATCGGGGCGGGAAGGCTGGGTTCTTCGCTCGGCCGCGCCCTCGCGGAGAAAGGCTATCCCATCGTCGCCGTCACCTGCCGCCGTCCGTCGTCGGCCGGGGAAAGCCGGAAGAAAATCGGACAGGGAAAAGCATTGACCGATAACGCGGCTGCAGTGAGGGCGGCCGGGCTGATCTTCCTCTGTCTCCCCGACGACGAAATCTGGCGAGAGGTCCAGTCCCTTTCGCGCGCCCTGTTCGACTGGTCGGGAAAAATCGTCTATCATACGAGCGGGTTTCTTTCCTCCCGGGTTCTCGAGCCGCTCAAAACAAAAGGAGCGATCATCGGCTCATTCCATCCCGCCCAATCCTTCCCCCGAAAGGCCATGCCCTCCTCCCGCTTCCGGGGCATATTCATCGGTTTGGAAGGAGACGATCGGGCTCTTTTTCGGGCGAAAGAAATCGTCCGCCGCCTAGGCGGCCGGGTTCTGATTCTCTCAGCCGGGGCCAAGCCCCTTTATCACGCCGCCTGCACCATGGCTTCAAATTCCCTCGTCGTCCTCATGTCCGCAACGACTCGGCTGCTATCCAGGGCGAGGATCGACGAAAAAACCGCCCTCCAGCTTCTCCTTCCGCTTGTTGAAGGAACTTTACAAAACGTCAAGAAACTTGGCCCAACCAGCTCCCTCTCCGGTCCCTTTGCCAGATTCGATTTCGGCACCGTCGAGGCCCATATTGAATCGCTCCGCGGCTCTCCGGACTTATTGTCTCTTTACAGAGAACTCGGCCTCGCCGCTCTGCGCATCGCCTCCGCCCGCGGAATCCCCCCGAAGAAAATCAGGGCATTGAGGCGTTTGCTGGGAGATAGATCACTTCTTCCATAAGATCGATCCCGAATTCGCTCCGGACTCTGGCCTTGAGTTCGGCGGCCAGCCGGAGGACATCCGCCGCCCTGGCCCGGCCGCGGTTGACAATGAAGTTGGCATGCCCGGCGTAGACGGCCGCTCCTCCCACGCTGAGGCTCTTCGCGCCCACTTTCTCCAGAAGATAGCCGGCGGCAATTTTCGTTCCGTCCGGCATGACCGGATTCTTGAAATAGCTCCCCGCATAAGCCAGGCGCGGAGAAGGATAGGGGCTCTTCCGCTTTTCCAGGTTTTTTTGAATTTCTTCGCGAATCCGGCTTCGGTCGCCCTTCTTCAGCCGGAAAACCGCCTTCAGAACAGGCCGGTGAAGGCTCTTCAGCGCCGAATGCCGGTAGCTGAAACCCAAATCTTCACTCGCGACCGCCACGGCGTCGCCTTTTCCGTCAAGAAGAACCGCCTGCTCAAGCCGGTCGGCGATGCAACTTCCCCAAGCCCCGGCGTTTCCAAACACCGCTCCCCCGACGGTCCCGGGAATCCCGGCCGCAAACTCGAGCCCTTCGTATCCTTCTTCCAGGCAAAACTCCACCAAATCAGAAAGTGCAGTCCCCGTTAGGGCCGCAATGTGTTCCTCATTCAGCCTCTCGATGCCGCATATCTGATTCTTGAGAATCAGCCCGCGGAACCCTTGGTCATCAAACAGGAGATTGGTTCCCGCGCCGATGAGATAGAAGGAAAGGGAATTCTCGCGGGCGAAACGAATACCGGCCCGAAGCTCCGCTTCCGAGCGAGCGGCGAAAAAATAGTCGGCCGGCCCTCCGATCCTAAAGCTCGAGTGCCGACGCAGGCTGACCGATCGCTCGAGCGGTTTCCCGACCGATCTCCGGAACCGCCGCGCGAGAGGGTCATCCGTCCTGAGCACGCGGCTATTCTATCAGATCGGCGATTGGCCCTCAACTCTCAGTTTGGCATGCTTCTTGCTGGTTTTAGCCTGAGGTGTATTGACATTCTTTCTTTTTTCCTGCTATCATGCCTAAAATTTTTTGGAGAGGTTCGAAATGATAAAAAGGACGCTTATTTTGTTCGCGATAATCTGCCTGCTCGTCCCGCTCCTTCGCGCCCAGACCGATCCCTGCGACGAGGCTTATATCAAGGCCATGACGGCCCAGTCGCCTGCCCAGAGAGCCCAGCTTCTCAAGGATTTTCTTTCGAAATGCGGCGGAAAGGGAAATCAGTACGAGAATTTTGCCTACGCCAACCTGTCTCTTCTCGAGTACCCCGGCAAAACAGCTGCCGAGGCGATAGCCAATGGAGAGAAAGCCCTGGCCCTGGGAGGACTCGACGACCTGACCAAGTGTCAGCTTCTCGTCCAGCTCTCCGCCATCTACACCCAGGGCGGCCAGAATATGGATAAGGCGAAAAGCTACGCCCAGCAGGTCACTGAAGTCGCCCGGGCGGCCAAAGCCAAGGAGACTGAAGGAAGCCCGACGAGCGCCGCGCAGTGGAACAAGCTGGCCGGGGCCGGGCTGTTCCTCCTGGGACAGGCCCAGGAAAAGACAAAAGACTACCAGGGAGCCGTGGATTCCTACTCCAATTCTTACGCTCTTCTCAAGGACGCAAAAATCCTGGCCAGCATCAAGAAACTGGGAAAAACTCTGTATGACGCCAAGGCCTATGATGCGGCCGAAAAAGCGTTCAAAGCGGCCTATACGGTTACAAAAGATATCGATATCGCCGTCATCTACGCCCAGGCGCTCTACCGAAACAATAAGGACAGCGAGGCTTTAGCTCTGTACAAGGAAATCTACGGCAAAAAGAAAAGCGGCGAGGTCGCCTATAATATCGGCATTATTCTTGCCAACCAGGCCAAGACCAACCCGGCTGTGACCGACGAGGCCATTCGCTATCTTCTGGAGGCCAGCTATACTTACCCGGCTCAATCGCAGCAGGCAATGAAATTCGCTGAAAACTTGTTTTTCGTCAACAACAAAGACTTGAAGTACAACGAGACCGTCGCCGCCATTCAGGAGAAGAACAAAAAGATCGAAGAGTTGACCAAAACCTTCAATACCAAGTTCGGCAATAAAGATGAAGAAGACCTGAGCGATGCCGAAAAAAAGGAGTTGAAGCAGATCATGGCCGATATCGAAGCCGAAAAAAAGGCCATCGAAAAACTTCAAGCCGAGCAGAGCCTGGCCATCGCCAAGTTCAATCAACTTTTAGAGCAGACCAAATCCCGGTTGGGCATTAAATAAAGGGATTAGCGATTATTTTCTCTTTGGCGGGGGAAAGGCGATGTCTCAGTCTCTCTCTCGGGAGCAGGCGGCCAAACGAATCGCCAGGCTCAGAGAAGAGATCGTCTACCACGAGAAAAAATATTACGTCGACAATGATCCCCAGATCTCCGATTACGAGTTTGACCTTCTCGTCCGCGAGCTGAAAGATCTTGAGGCGCTCTATCCCGATCTCATCACCCCGGATTCTCCGACCCAGAGGGTCGGAGAGAAGCCCGTTGAAGGATTCCCGACCGTAACTCACGCCCTACCCATGCTCAGCCTGGACAATTGCTACACGGTCGAGGAGCTCCGGGAATTCGAAGAAAGAATTCGGAAGCTTCTTCCAGGGCAACAAATCTCTTACACCGCGGAACTTAAGATCGACGGTCTGGGTATTTCCATCCTCTTCCGCGATGGTCGGTTTGATCGGGCAGTGACCCGGGGAGACGGCTTTCGGGGCGACGACGTTACGGCCAACGTCAAGACCATCCGCAGCCTCCCTCTGAAAATTCGAGAGAGGAGAGAAGTCGAGGTCAGGGGCGAAATCTTTCTCCCCTTTGACTCTTTTCAAAAGCTGAATAAAAAACAGGAACAGGAAGGCCGCCCTCTTTTCGCCAACCCCCGCAATGCCGCTTCCGGCTCCATCCGCCAGCTTGACCCACGGGAGGTCGCCTCCCGCAATCTCGACGCTTTTCTCTATTACGTCTTCATCGAAGGTCGGGAGCCCGACTCTCAGTGGGAAGGCCTCCAGAAGCTCAAAGATCTGGGATTTAAAATCAACCCGCATTCTCGCCGCTGCAAGAATCTCGATGAGGTGATCGATTTCTGGGAGGAATTCCGGGAAAAGCGGGACAGCCTCGACTACGACACCGACGGGATCGTCGTCAAAGTCGATTCGGCCGCTCAGAGACAGGCTCTGGGAACGACGGCCAAGTCTCCCCGCTGGGCGATTTCTTTCAAATTCCCCGCCCGCCAAGCAACGACCAGAATCAACGACATCCGCGTCCAGGTAGGAAGAACGGGGGCTCTGACGCCGGTGGCGCTTCTCGAGCCGGTGAAGCTCTCCGGCATTACCATCACCCGTTCCACTCTGCACAACGAGGAGGAGATCAAAAGAAAAGACATCCGGATCGGCGACTGGGTTCTGATCGAGCGAAGCGGCGACGTCATTCCCAAGGTTGTCGCGGTGATGAAGGACCGGCGCACAGGCAAGGAAAAAAAGTTCAAATTCCCCGACCGTTGTCCTGTCTGCCGCTCGGCGACTTTCCGGCCCGAGGGAGAGGCCATTTCGCGCTGCACCAATCCATCCTGTCCGGCTCGACTCAGAGAATCTTTGCTTCACTTTGCCTCGCGACGGGCGATGAATATCGAGGGGCTCGGAGAGGCCCTCGTGGACCAGCTCTTGGCGAAGAATCTGGTCCGCTCGATTCCCGACATCTACTCACTCTCCTTGGAGGACCTGGTGGAGTTGGAAAGGATGGGACCGAAGAGCGCCCAGAACCTCCTTGATGAGATCGAGGCGTCCAAAGCCCGCGACCTGGCCGCGCTTCTCTTCGCCCTCGGGATCCGGCATGTCGGCGAGCGGCTGGCCCGGACGCTGGCCGACCGCTTCGAGACTCTCAATGGCCTCGCCGAAGCGACACTCGAAGAGTTGACCGAAGTCGAGGATGTCGGCCCGACGGTAGCGGAAAGCATTGTTTTCTTTTTCCGGCAGCCCGAGAACCGTGAGCTCATCCGTCGGCTTCAGGAGGCGGGAGTCAACGTCCGTTCCCGGAGGCAAGCGGCGGGAAAACGGCCCCTCGAAGGAAAATCTTTCGTCATTACCGGCACTTTAGATAGCTTCTCCCGGGACGAAGCCAAAGAGTTGATTGAAAGTTTGGGCGGTAAAGTCCTGTCTTCCGTCTCCCGTCAGACCGACTATCTGATTGTCGGCGAATCTCCCGGCTCCAAGCTCCAAAAAGCCCGGGAGCTCGGCATCGAAACCTTGAGCGAAGAAGATCTCCTGGCCTTGATCGGGAAGCGCTAGACGGGGCTACTTTTTCCCTTTTTTGGAGCCGAAAAGGTCCATCGAAAGAAGGCTTTTCAGCCCCTTTTTCCTCTCCCCTCCGGTCATCGCCTCAAGCTCTTTGCGGGCCACGGCGTGATCGGCATCGAACTCGAGGGCTTTTTGAAACTGGCGGGTCGCTTTGGTCGTCATTCCCTCTTGCTTGTAAAGCATTCCCAGCCCGACAAAGGCCTCGGCATTCCAGGGTTCGAGCTCCTGAGCCTTGAGGAAGCTCTGTTCCGCCTGTTTCCTTAAGGCCGGAATTTTGGCCTGGGCCATGCCGAGAAGAAGGAAATAGCTGCCTTTATTTTTGACCAGCCGGACGACCTCTTCAAGGTAGACGACCGCCTCCTCATAGCGAGCCATATGGAAGAGCGTTTTGGCCTGACGAAATTTTGTCTCCGCAATTTTGACGACATCTTTGGCCTCTCCGGCCGGCCTTTCCGGTGCCTTATGGTCGTACTGCTTCCGCAACTCCGGGTTAATTAGGGTCCGGTACGCTTTGGTGATCTTATCGAAAACCTCATCGATCCTGGCGTGATCGTCGGCGCTTACGGACCGGTCGAAGCGGTCCGGGTGGAATTTGCGCGCCAGGTTGAAGTATGCTTTCTTAATTTCTTCCTCAGATGCGCTTTTGGGTACGCCTAAAATCTGATAGTAGTTAAGGTTGGGAATCCGATTCAGGAAGGAAGTGACTTCGTCCAGCTTTTCCTGCGTTTCCGCCGGGCGCGGCGGCTCGGGCTCCTCAGGTGAAAGAGAGGCGGTTTGGATCTCGCGGTCGGTGAAATCGACCAGGTTGAGGCAGTACATCAAATACAGGGTTCTCCAGAAAAATTCGGGGTTATATTTAAGCGCCCGCCAGAGGGCGTCACTTGTCATGCTTCCTTTAATCTGAGAGAGGAGCTCTTTTTCTTCCTGGGTCAGGAGATGGATAAATTCCCGATCTCTTTGGAAAGGAATCCTCTTGGCCAGAAACTTCTCAATCTCGGGCCGGAATTTCATCCGCCGGATTCCGTCTTCGATCAGGTAAGGCAGGTTCAGCCGGGCGGAAAACGTCTGCTCTCGGAGGGCCACATTCTCTTGGAAGGTAAAAGAGCCGTCAAAATAGGGAAACAACCCCAGGGTGATTTCGCGCAGCTGGTAAATCAGGCCGTCGACGATATTCCTCTGCGAGGTCAGCCCTTTGCTGGCCAACGACCTGCCGATCGGGAGGTGGGAATCGGCATAACGTTCGAGCTCAGCATGAACTTCCTCCGAAATCTTTCCCAGCTTGAAGAGGATCTCGCCCAGCCTTTCCTCGGGCTGATTCGTTTTCGCCTGGACAAGATCTCCGTTCTGGAAAAAGAGCTGTTTTTGGACGCTCTCTCTTTTGAAGGACAGGACGCCGCTCAAGTGCTGCAAGTAAATGTTGCGCAGATGGAGAGCAATGTGATCCAATAGAGGTGCCACTTTTATATTTATAACCGAAGAAGAAAAAAATTTCAAAGTAGAGCCCTCTGAAGTTTGAAAAGCGCCTAAAATTATGATAGTTTTTTATCATGAAAATCGCCCTCGCTCAGATCTCTCCTCATCTTGGCGACCTGGAAAAGAACCTCGAAATCCATCTCCGCCGAATCGAGGACTCGCGCCGGAAAAAGGCCGACCTCGTGGTTTTCCCCGAGCTCAGCCTGACCGGCTACACTCTGATGGATCTCGTCCCCGAAGTCGCTCTTCATCCCGGCCGCCATACCCTTTTCAAAAAATTCAGCCAGGAGAGCCTGGGGATCGACATCGTCGCCGGGTTTGTCGAAGAGAAGGAACCGGGACTGTTTTACAACTCGGCCGTCTATCTCTCGGGCGGCGAGATCGTCCATCTCCACCGCAAGGTCTTTCTTCCGACCTTCGGAATGTTCGAAGAGGCGAAATTTTTTGCCGCAGGAAGAAGCTTTAAAACCTTCGACACTCGGTTCGGCCGGACCGGGCTGATGATCTGTCGGGACTTCCTGAGCTACGGAGCCGGCTATCTGCTTCTTGCCGGCGGGGCGGACATCATTATCGTCGTCAGCGCCGCTCCCGGCCGGGGGGCTACCTCAGGGCCGAGCTTCGGCACGGCTCGGATGTGGGAACTGATGGGGGAGGCCATGGCGTTTTTCTCCACGGCCTTGGTGATTTATGTCAACCGGGTCGGATACGAAGACGGAAAAATCTTTGCCGGCGGTTCGTTCGTTTTCGGCCCGTCCGGAAAGCTCGAAGCGAAGGCTTCGAACCTTGAAGAAGAGCTCCTCATCGTCGATCTCGACCTGGAAGAGATCAAGCGGGCGCGAAAGAAATGGACCTTCCGGCGGGACGACCGGCCCGAGATCATTCTCCAGAATCTCAGGAGAATCGTCGAACGCAATGAAGATTGACGCGGCCTTCGTTACCAAAATCCTCTGCGGGTTCATCCGCGAAGAGCTGCACAAATTCGGTTATAAAAAGGGCCTCTTGGGCCTTTCCGGCGGTTTGGATTCCTCGGTCTGTGCGACTCTTGCCGCCCGGGCTCTCGGTCCGAAAAATGTCGTTGGCGCGATTCTGCCTTACAAGAACTCTTTCCGCCTGGATGTGCGGCATGCCCGGAGGCTCGCCGAGCGGCTGGGCATCCGCTACCTCGTGATCGATATTTCTCCCATGATCGACGCCTATTTTTCACGCTATCCCACGGACAACAACATCCGGATCGGAAACAAGATGGCCCGAGAGCGGATGTCGATCCTTTACGACCTTTCAGTCATCGAAAAGGCCTTGATTCTTGGAACAAGCAATAAAACCGAGCTCCTCATCGGCTACGGAACGATCCACGGCGACATGGCCTGCGCCATCAATCCCCTCGGCGATTTGTACAAAACGCAGATCTATGCGCTGGCAGCTTATCTGAAAGTTCCGGCGACGATCCGAAAGAAGAAACCGACCGCAGGCCTTTGGCCGGGCCAGACGGACGAAGGAGAGATCGGCCTGACCTATGAGGAAATCGACACCATCCTTTTCGAACTCGTCGACGGGCGCAAATCCGTCGAAGACCTCGTCCGAGCCGGCTTCTCCCGCCAGAACGTCGAGCGCATCGCCGGAATGATCCGCAACTCGGAATTCAAAAGAAAAATGCCTCCCATCGCCAAGATTTCGGGGAGGACGGTCGGTCACGATTTCCTCTACTCTTATGACCGGAACCGTTAGCCGATGGGAGAACCTTCATCTCGGCCTCGGAAAAAGGGCAACCTCTACATCGTTGCCACGCCCATCGGTAACCTCGAAGACCTCACCTTTCGGGCTCGCCGGGTTCTCGGCGAAGTCGGCGCCATCGCCTGCGAAGACACCCGCCAGACGCTCAAGCTCCTGAACGCCTACGGCCTGCGCAAGAAACTCATCAGCTATTACGCTCCGCGGGAAGGACAGAAGGTTCCGATGATTCTGGCGCTCCTTGAGAGCGGGCAGGACGTCGCCCTCGTTTCCGACGCCGGAACGCCGGGCATATCCGACCCGGGATTCCGGCTGATCCGGGAAGCCGTCAGGTCGGGAATCTCGATCATTCCGGTCCCGGGAGCGTCGGCCATGACGGCAGCTCTGGCCGCCTCCGGCCTGCCCAGCCATCACTTCACTTTTCTCGGCTTTCCGCCGCCCCGGGAATCGAAGCTCAGGAGCCTCCTTCAATCCGTCAGCCGGCAGGAAGCCACGCTGATTTTTTATTTGCCTCTTCGACGGCTGCTTTCATTCTTGGAGATCGCCAGGGAGGAGCTGGGCGACCGGCAGGCCGTCATCGCCCGGGAAATGACCAAGATCCACGAGGAATTCTTGCGAGGAAAAATCAGCCGGCTCATCCAGGAACTCAGGCAGAATCCGAGAAAAGGCGAATCCACGGTTCTCATCGAGGGATATGGAAAGGGCTGAGCAAGCATCCCTTCTTATTACCGCCTTTCCAAAATCCACTGAATAGACAGGACACCTATCTGGGGAGATAACCCCCCTTGGAGATTCGCTTAACCGCGCTGATCCTCCAAGGGAAATGAAGCCATCCCCTTAAGAC
>Ga0136652_1000832_pt1 | contig 13982 bp, 11 predicted proteins | sample ConPoolayeEmetaG_FD_94864 | JGI IMG/M metagenome (GOLD analysis project Ga0136652, IMG submission 94864) | Hot spring microbial mat communities from California, USA to study Microbial Dark Matter (Phase II) - Cone Pool mat layer E metaG... ...
CCGCATACCTTGCCCCCTTGCCCAACTCCTCCTCTATCCTCAAGAGGCGGTTATACTTGCAGACCCGCTCCGAGCGGCAGGGGGCTCCCGCCTTGATGAGCCCGGTGTTCATGGCAACAGCAAGGTCAGCGATGGTGGTGTCCTCGGTCTCCCCAGAGCGGTGGCTTATTATCGCCGTCCACCCTGCTTCCTTCGCCATCTCGATGGCGGCGATGGTCTCGGTAAGCGTGCCTATCTGGTTTGGCTTGATTAGGATGGAATTAGAAGCCCCCTCAGCGATGCCGCGGGAGAGGCGCTTGATATTGGTCGCATAGAGGTCATCGCCAACAAGCTGAACCCTTTTCCCTATCCTTTCCATAAGCATTCGCCACCCCTCCCAGTCGTCCTCAGCCATCCCATCCTCGATGCTGATAATGGGATATTGTGACACCCACCTCTCATAGTAATCGACCATCTCACGGCTTGAGAGGGTGATGCCCTCTCTAGAAAGGACATATCTGCCATCTTTGTAGAACTCCGATGCCGCCGGGTCAAGGGCGATGAAGCAATCCTCCCCAGGCTTATAGCCTGCTAGCTCGATGGCGGCGAGGATGAGCTCGACTGCGTCTTTGTTTTGGGGGATGAGGGGGGCGAAGCCCCCCTCATCCCCCACATTCACATTCAAACCCCTGCCCCTGAGAACTTCTTTAAGTGCCTGGTAGACCTCTACACCTATCTGGAGGGCATGGGCAAAGCTCCTCCCCCCCGCCGGCACCACCATGAACTCCTGGAAATCGGCAGAGTCCGAGGCGTGCTTGCCCCCATTGAGGATGTTCATCATCGGAACAGGCAAGGTATTCGCCGGCCTCAGCCCTGCCAGATAGCGATATAGGGGCACCTCTTGGAAATTGGCTGCCGCATGAGCGATGGCAAGGGATACGCCCAGGATAGCATTGGCACCCAGCCTCGCCTTATTTGGTGTGCCATCAAGCTCCACCATCCTCTTATCAATTGCCTCCTGCTCCGATGCTGACATTCCGATCACGGCACGGGCAATCACGCTATTCACATTAGCCACCGCCCGGAGCACTCCCAACCCTCGATACCTTTCCCTGTCCCCGTCACGAAGCTCCAGTGCCTCATAGCCCCCCCTGCTTGCCCCCGAGGGCACCGCCGCTCGACCGAGTGTGCCATCAGCAAGCTCCACCTCGACCTCCACGGTGGGATTACCCCTGGAATCAAGTATCTCCCGCGCCCTCACACCTATAATGGTGGCTTCCTCCATCGCAACCTCTCTTTTAAGCCCTCTTGGCCAGGGCAAGGGCCTTCTCGACCGCATCGGAAGGGTTTTCGGCGACGACTATTGACTTATCCTCCTTGCCGCCCATCGACAGCGACCAGGTTTCAAGTCCAACAACGGGGATATCGAATTGCAGGGCAAACCCGATCTCAGAAAGGGTGCCAAAGCTGCCGTCAATGGCAATCACCGCCTGGGCTGACTTGACCACAATGGCGTTTCTGGCATATCCCAGGCCGGTTACTATAGGGATATCGATATAAGGATTTGCTTGCTCACGGCTATCCCCGGGCAGGATGCCGATGGTAGTGCCCCCCTCCAGCTTGGCACCTCTACACGCCGCCTCCATGACGCCGCTCAAGCCACCGCACACCAGGATAGCGCCCCGCCTTGCCAACTCACGCCCTACCTCTAGAGCAAGCTCAGCCTCTCTCTGTGAGCAATGCCCACCACCAATAACTGCAATAAACATTTCTCCTCCTTAGATAGTTAATTATATCACCCGGCTGGGAGCTATAACAATGAGAGGGATTTCATGAGGAAAAAGGGGGATCTATCTTGGGGAATTAAATCTATTCATCGCCACCAATGTCCCCTCGGTGAGAATGCACTCTATGGCATCACCAACCCGGCTCAGTACCTCGGCGATGGCCTCCTTTTCAGCAGGAGTGAAATCGCTTAATACGTATGCCACTGCCTCCGAGGTGTCTTCATGTTCGGGCAGCCCGCCTTTGGCGGGCTGCCCGATGCCGACTCGAATGCGGGGGAAATCCTGCCTCCCCAGAGAGGCGATGATCGACTTCATCCCATTATGCCCCCCCGAGCCACCCCGCTCTCGAATGCGGATCTTGCCCAAAGGGAGGCTGAAATCGTCGTAAATGACAATAAGGTCGCCGGTTGGGAGAGCCAGGCGTCGCATGAGAATAGATACCGACTCCCCACTCTGATTCATGTAGGTTTGGGGCTTGGCGAGCATGACGGGGATGCCCGCCACCTCACCGATACCCACACGAGCCCGAGCCTGTCGCCTGGCAACGGAAATGCTATATCGCTTAGCCAAGTGATCGATGCAAGCAAATCCCACGTTGTGGCGGTTATTACGGTAGGCGCGCCCCGGGTTGCCCAGTCCTACGATCAGCTTCACGGTTTACTCCAGGGTTAGCTGTACACGCTTATCCAGATTTTCTTCCCTGGTCTCCTCAAAGGTTTTCCTTAAAAGGGATGCAAACTCCGAGACCACGGTATCGATCTGACCCTCCTCGATGACAGGAAACCTCTCAGCCAGCTCCCTCAGGACGGGGCGGGCACGGGTATAGACTCGAGCCTCCACAAGTAACCTGCGGATGAACCCAACCATCTCGTCGTCCATCACATTCACTAGAGGGGATAGGTCGCTTGCCTGGACGATCTTGATAAACTGGTCTACCCGCTCCCATCCACCCTGTGCCAGTATCTGGCGAATCGCCTCCGAGCTGAGACGCCGCTGCTGCTGTTTGAGAGCCCTCTCAAGCCGACTAAAGAAGTGGTCGACCTCCCTGGTCGGGGGCTCCTGGGTGAGCACGAGCCGGCAGGAGGCACAGGTTGGCTCGGGCTCAAGCGAGACCTCCCCCCCATCCCATAAAGAACAGGGTTTTACCTCCTCCAGGAGTCGCGCGTACTCACTGAATAGCTCCGTGCCAAGCGGTTCGCCGAGCTCGACGATAGAATTGAGTCGCTTCAAACAATTGACCTCAAGCTCCGCCTTCTCCAGCCGGGCGCGCAGGGAGGCCATCTGATGATGATATTCCTGGTGATGGGCAAGATATATCCTCCGGTAGCGGGACCTAAACCAGTCAAACATCGCCCTCACACTGGGCCATAGATGCAGATTGGACAAGACATTGCCCATATTTAACTGCCCCAGGATAGACACCCGATCCATAGCAAGCTCTTCATCGCTCCTTCTGAGCACGACCTTATCAAGATAAGACTTTACCCCCAGGAGCTCAGGGGTGATCTCACGAAGCCCAGAGAGGCGCCGGCACAGGGACAGGTCGTCGGCAAGGGATTGGGACGAGGTATATATATCCTGGGCAACTGTATAGACATCGAGGTAGTCCCTGGCTTTGGCAATGCGGAAAAGACGCTCAAGGCTTTCAAGGATCCCCCGGTCGGGGGTCTCACCCAGCCCCCTCGAAAGGAGCTCAAGATTGACCCGAATCTCATCAATAGACCTTCCCAGTCCCCTGAGCTCCTCCAGAAGTAGCCTCTCCTGCCCCTCAACCTCCCCGGGGCGGGTCACTGGCTTCAGCCCCTCCCGAATAAGGGAGGTGTAGGGGAGGGCTAGATTCCAGAGTGGCTCCCTCGAGTAGCAGAGGCGATCAAAAGCCCGCTCAATCCCCTTCGTCCACCAGACCTGGGGGATAAGGGCTGAGGTTAGCCTGCCCCCCGGAGGGGTTTCCCCGGAGCGAAGGAATAACCGATGCGCCGGGTTAAGATGAAGCTCCACCGACGGCCTTGCGTAGCGGACAAAACAGAGTAAATAGAGGGTGATAAGCGGGTTGGTGAGGCCATAGTTATCTCCCAGCTCCCGATATAGCTCTCGGGCCGGCAGGTCGCCCCGATGCTGCTCAAGTTTATCGCGGATGATCTGAAACACGTCACAGCCGCTGGGGTCAAATCTGGAGGGGGCATCCGGCTTTGCTAGCCCCAACACCACTGCGAAATCACCAAGGGCTCTCTTTGACTCAGGGGCATCCGGATTATGAAAGAAACCCTTAAAGACATTGCCGACATCGGCATAAGAGATGGTTTTTCCCACTGCGGAGGGGTCTATCGGTAGGGCTGGATAGGCAGCAGCAAGTAGCGCACAGGCAATAAGGCTGAGCCTCTTTTCATTATCGGGGGCGGAGAAGGCCTCCGCAGGATCGATAGTAGGAGCGCCTTGGCAGAGGATTGAGCCCGCGGCATACATGAGAGCCTCTTCGCGCAATAGCTCCCTTTCTATCCTGCCTTCCCTGATCCTAAGCGATTCGCGGTCGGCCTCAGTGAGGCAAGCCTCCGCCCTCTCCTTAAGGGCGAGATACCTTCCCATTATGCGTTTTGCCTTATCAGTGAGCTCTGCCGGCATACATATGGCAATGCGGCGGTCTCGAATACTTTCACGAGGGACCTCCTGATGCCTGGACAAGAGAACAATGCGGAAGTGAACATCCTCCTCTGAAATCTCGCCAAGCTCAGCCCGCCAACTATCCGCCAGGACGACCTCGCCGGGATACTCGATGCCCCTATAAGCCACCCTCCAGGGCTTAGCCTCCCCGGGGGTAAATTGGGCGAAAAGGCGAGGATGAAGACCCGGTGGCTTGCTCTCAGGATCAATACTTGCCAAATTCCCGGCCTCCGTGCCGCACCCCCTCCCCCCGCCTAAACCTCAATATAGACCCTCGTCTTGGTTGGAGCAGCGAGAAGGGGCTCAATTTGGGACAAAATCTTCAATCGTTCGGGGTGGTTCTCCCACGCCCTCCAGGCATCGACATCACGCCAGGTGCTGAGCACAATACGGACGGAGGGGTCATCAACAGCGGCGAGCGTCTCCCCTGAGATATAGCCCGGCTGGTGGAGTGCCTTGGCCCTCAACTCACGGAGAAGGCGGGCTAGTTCCAGCTCCTTCCCTTCCTTGATCTTTCTCTCCATGATAATCCTTACCGACATCAGGTCCTCCTTCTAGCTATAAAAGGTCATCCGCCCGCCTCTTCAAGAAGGCGCAGGAAATCCCCCTCACTGAGGAGCCTTACCCCCAATGCCTGCGCTTTCTGTAATTTGGAGCCCGGCTCCTCGCCAACAACAAGGTAGCTTGTCTTCCGGGTCACGTTTGAGCCCACCACCCCCCCAAGCCTCTTGATCCGTGCCTCCGCCTCATGCCTGGGGAATGCCCCAAGGCGACCGGTGATGACGAACTCCTGACCCGAGAGGGGGAGCTCCCTCACCTCAGATGGCTCGGCCTCAAGTTTTTCAAGATTCTTAAGCCCCGCCCTCCTCAGCTTCTCAATGACCTTGAGGTTCTGCTCCTGCCGGAAGAAGGCAACCACACTTTCCGCTATCTTGGGGCCTATTGTGGGGATGGAGGTAAGCTCCTCAAACGAGGCGCTCTGAAGCCGGCTCATGCTGCCGAAATAGCCGGCCAGTATCTCCGCTATCTCCTCCCCGACATGGCGGATGCCAAGGGCAAATATAATGTTGGAGAGGGGTCTTTCTTTGCTTTTTTCGATGGCGGAGAGTATATTGGATATGCTCTTCTCGGCTAGCCTGTCCATATCCATAAGACGGTCACGTTTATCCTTTAGGAAATAGAGATCAGCGGCATCCTCAATGAGACGCTCTTTAAGCAGGGCAACAACTAGCTTTTCCCCAACCCCCCTTATGTCCATAGCCCCGCGGGATACAAAGTGCTTGATGTTTTCGCAGACCTGAGCCGGGCAGGAGGCATTAACACACCTGCTCATTGCCTCTCCCTCGGGCTTTATCACCTCAGCCCCACATGATGGGCAGCGGGAGGGCATCACGAAGACCCTCTCCCCGCCGGTGCGCCGGCTCGCCACGGGACCAACCACCTGAGGGATAACCTCCCCAGCACGCTGCACAATGACCCAGTCACCAATCCGGATGTCTTTTCTCCTGATGTCATCCTCGTTATGGAGGGCTGCCTGCTTTATAGTCACCCCACCAACGGATACCGGCTCAAGTATTGCAAAGGGGTTAAGGGTGCCGGTTCTCCCCACGCTTATGCCGATATCCAGAAGGCGGGTGGTTGCCTGTGTTGGGGGGAACTTATAGGCAATTGCCCAGCGCGGCTCATGCCCAATAGCACCGAGCTCGTTCTGAAGGGCAATGGAATCAACCTTGGCCACAACCCCATCAATTTCGTACTCCAGGCTCTCCCTCTTCTCAAGCCATTCCCGATGGTAGCTCTCGACACCCTCAATATCTGCGACAAAGGCATTATGAGGATTTACCTTAAAGCCCAGGGATTTAAGATAGTTCAGGGTTTCCCAATGGGTCTGAGGCACCTCCCCCTCCGCCCAGCCGAGCCCATAGATATAGATATCCAGGGGGCGCTGTGCTGTAATGCGAGGGTCGAGCTGGCGCACTGACCCGGCGGCGGCATTTCTGGGATTGGCAAAGAGGGAAAGACCGGCATTTGCCCTCTCCTCGTTCAGCTTCCGAAAGCCAGTCTTGGAGAGATAGACCTCCCCCCGAACCTCAAACCTCTTTGGGGCATCCTTGGGCACGGTTAAGGGGATGCTCCTTATCGTCTTCAGGTTCTGAGTAATGTCCTCGCCCCGCAACCCATCGCCCCGAGTGGCCCCAGTGGTGAACCTGCCGTCGACATAGGTCAAGGCGACGGCAAGCCCGTCCAGCTTGAGCTCACAGACGAAATTGAAAACCTCCCCCCCAATAAGACGCGATATCCTCCTATGCCAATCCAGAAGCTCCTCTTTGGAGAAGACATTCCCCAGGCTGAGGAGCGGAACGGGGTGCTCAACGATCCCGAATGCCTCAAGCGGCGCTGCCCCCACCCGCTGGGTCGGGGAGTCTGGGGTGATGAGCTCGGGGTGCTCCTCTTCAAGCCTCCTGAGCTCCCTCATAAGCTGGTCATACTCAGCATCACTTATTTCGGGGCTATCGAGCACATAGTAGCGGTAGTTATGGTAATTGATCTGCTCCCGGAGCTCTTCGATCCTCTTCTTGACCTTCTCCAGCTCTTCCATAAGCAAGCTCACAGCTTCACCAGCTTTGCGGTATAAACATCGGGGATTGCCAGTATCTGCTGCCTTTGCTCCTCACGAAGGGGCTCATCAAGCCCAAGAACCATCAGCGCCTGACCGCGGGGCTTGAGCCTGGCTACCTGCATAAAACTGATATTGATGTCCGCATTTCCGGTTATGGTTCCCACCGCCCCGATGAGACCGGGTCGGTCACGGTGATCGCTAAATAGCCAGTAGCCGCCCGTGGGCACGATGTCAATCCAGTAGTCATTAACCTGGACAATATGAGGCTCGCCGCGCATTATGGTGCCCGCCACCGTTGTGGTACCCACTGTGGTGCCCACCTGCAGGGTGACCAGGTTGCCATAGTTTTTGCAAATGGTAGCCTTCTGTTCGATTATCCTGAGCCCCCGATTGGCGGCGATGATATTGGCATTGACCAGGTTGACCCGTTCATCGCTAATACCTTCCAGCAAACCACCGAGGCTCGCTGCCTTCAGAGCACTGGTGTCATAGGTGGCGATCTCGCCCTCATACTTGACTATTATGGTCTCCATCTGCCCCTCAGCGAGCTGGGTGGCCAGTCTCCCCAGCAGAGCGGAGACTTCGAGGAATGGTCCCAGCACTGGGGCAATCTCTGGGGGGAGCCAAGGTGCATTGACTGCATATCGGGCGGGCTTGCCCTCAAGCACCGCCAAGACCTGCTCTGCCACATCCATGGCAACGCTAGCCTGGGCCTCGGCTGTCGAGGCCGCCAGATGAGGGGTTGCAATAACCTTGTCACTCTTGAGGAGGATGCTATGCTCTGCGGGCTCCTCCGTGAAGACATCAATGGCAGCCCCCGCAACTCTTCCCTCCTCGAGCGCCTTGAAAAGGGCTTCCTCGTCGATTATCCCACCCCTAGCGCAATTGATGAAACGAACCGTAGGCTTCACCAGCCTGAGCTCGTTTGCCCCTATCATGCCCCTGGTTGCCCCGGTTAGAGGGATGTGCAGGGTGATGAAGTCGGAGTTCCGAAGTAGCTCCTCAAGGGAAACAAGCTCCACCCCCAGGCCTCGTGCATAGTCGATCGAAACAAATGGGTCGTGGGCGATAATGCGCATCTCGAGACCCTTCGCTCGTTTTGCCACCTCCGAGCCCACCCTGCCCAGCCCGATAATGCCGAGGGTCTTGCCGCGCAGCTCAACGCCGATGAAACCCGTCCTTCGCCATACCCCCGATTTGAGGAGGGCGTTAGCCTGCGGCACATAGCGTGCCAGAGCAAGCATAAGAGCGATGGTATGCTCCGCAGTGGAAACGATATTCCCCGCCGGGGCATTAACAACAACGATACCATGTCGCGTCGCCGCCTCGACATCGATATTGTCCAGACCGACCCCGGCGCGCCCGATCACCTGAAGCTTTTGCCCGGCTTCGATGACACGAGCCGGGACCTGGGTCTCGCTCCGCACTACCAGAGCATCATACTGCCCGATGATAGCAATAAGCTCATCAGGCTTCAGGCCTACTTTTACGTCCACCTCAGCGTGGGCTTTAAGATAATCTATTCCATCCTGAGCAATAGGATCAGCAACCAGAACCTTCATGCTCTACAACCTCTTTCAAATCCCCCTAGCCAGTGACTCGTGAAGCTGCCTTGGGCAGTGCCACCCTGAGCGCCTCGAGCACCTCCTCTATATCGGCCTCCTCCACATAGCCCAAGTGACCGATGCGGAATATCCTCCCCTCAAGCCTCTCCTGCCCACCGGCGAGGATAACCCCGTGCTCCTCCCTCAGGATTCTCAAAAGCTCCTTGACGTTGATCCCATCCGGAGCCCTCACCGCAGTGACTGTATTGGAGGCAAAGGCTTCCTGTGGAAAGAGAGAGAGCCCCAGGGATTTTATCCCCTCCCTCGCCCTCCGCGCCACCCTGGCATGGCGGGCTATTATATTGGGGAGCCCCTCCTCCTCCATCAGCTTGAGCGCGGCGATAAGCCCATAGAAGGTAGTGAGGGCTGGCGTCCAGGGGGTCTGTCCCCTCCTCTCCAGAAAGCTCTTCGCCAGGGTGAAGTCCCAGTAGTATCGGGGCATCCTCGCCCGGGAATGAGCCTGCCATGCGCGGTCACTTACGCTCACCATGGCAAGGCCGGGAGGCACCATAAAGCCCTTCTGGGAGGCAGTAACCACAACATCGCAGCCCCAGGCATCGACCGGAAGGTCGATCGAGCCGAGGCTGCTTATGGCATCAACGAGGAGGAGCTTGTCAAACTCCCTCACCACTCTAGCAATGGATGCCAGGTCATTGGTGACGCCGGTTGAGGTTTCGTTATGGGTGACAAGCACCGCCTTGATCGAGTTGTCCTGGGATAGGGCCTGGCGTATTGCCTCGGGGTCGGCGGCAAGGCCCCACTCAAATCTAAGCCAGCTAACCTCTGCCCCAAAACGCTCTGCCAATTCTCCAAACCGATCCCCGAAGAAGCCGTTGGACACCACCAAAACCCTATCACCGGGCGAAAGGGTATTAACAACGGCAGCCTCCATCCCCCCCGTCCCCGAGCCGGTGAGGATGAAGACATCCCCCTTGGTCTGAAACAGGTCCTTGAGCCTTCGGGTCACATCATGGATTAGCTCAGCGAACTCCTTCCCCCGGTGGTTGATCATCTGTTTATTTAACTTCTGGAGTACCTCCTCCGGGATTGGTGTTGGGCCTGGAATACGTAGTTGCATATAAGTCCCCCAAAGCTAAGTTTTTATGTCTATCTCTTATCGATGTTTACTATCCTGACAAAGCAGCGCCTGCCGACTCTGATGATGCCGCCAAACAATCACCCAATAGATTGAGTTTCCTTATCGCCAATTGAAATCTTTACAAAGCCACGATTGCCCACTTTCACCGTGATGCTTCGCTTTGATGTTTGCACTATATCACTACTGACCTTCTTTCCATCTATCTCTATTGCCCCTTGCCCCAGGAGCCGCCTTAGGTCGCTCTTACTCCTCACCAATCCTCCTTTAAGGAGAGCTGGTGAAATAGAGAGTTCAAAAAAACCCCCGCCTATAGCAGATGCAATGCCTTCAAACTCTGGCACATCCTCCGGAACCTGTCTTAATTGAAACCTTCTAGTGAAGTATTCTTCCGCCTCCTGCGCTGCGCTTTGGTTATGAAACTGGGCTACAATCTCCCGGGCTAATCTCTTCTTCAAGACCATAGGGTTTACTGAGTCAGATTCAAGCTCAGCCCTCATCTCCTCAAGCTCCCCATCAGGGACATCGGTCAAGAGCTCAAAGTAATTCATAATAAGCCTGTCGGGGATGCTCATCACCTTGCCATACATCTCATTTGGTGGCTCATCGATGCCGATATAATTCCCCAGGCTCTTACTCATCTTCTGGCTTCCATCGGTGCCAACAAGGAGGGGAACTAGGAAGACCTGCTGCGGGGGCTGGCCGACCATCGCCTGGAGCTCCCTCCCGACAAGGCAATTGAACTTCTGATCGGTGCCCCCAAACTCCACATCCGCCTCGATGACCACCGAATCATAGGCCTGAAGCAGGGGGTAGAGGAGCTCAGTGATAGCGATCGGGCGACCCGAGGCGTATCTTTTCTGGAAGTCCTCCCTCGCCAGCATCTGGGCGACGGTGAATCTACTGGCGAGCCTGAAGACATCGCCCAGGCCGAACTTGCCGAACCACTCGCTCTGCCACCTCACCTGGGTTCTATCTCTATCCACCACCTTGAAGAACTGTCTCATATAGGTCTCAGCGTTGGCACACACCTCTTCATAGGAAAGCATGGGGCGGGTTTGAGACTCCCCGCTCGGGTCTCCGATCTGAGCCGTCCAGTCACCAACGATGAGGATAACCTGGTGACCGAGCTCCTGGAACTGGCGCAGCTTTCTGAGTCCCACCACATGACCGAGGTGGATGTCGGGGCGGCTGGGGTCAAAGCCCTGCTTCAGCCTGAGCGGTCTCCCCGAACCCAAGAGCCTCTCCAGCTCCGACTGGGTTATGATCTCGGCAACCCCCCTCTTGAGAATCGATCGAAGCCCCTGACCGTCCATAATCTCCCTCTTATCCCAGTAGCACCCTCGCCTGCGCCACGTCCTTTGCAATCTGCTCCTTTAGCTGATCTAAAGATGCGAAGCGGATCTCACCCCTTAATCGCTCAACGAGCTCGATCCTGAGCTCACGGGCATATAGGTCGCCATCGAAATCGAGGATGTAGACCTCGATCGTCCTCTGCCCTTCACCGAAGGTGGGGCGAACCCCAATATTTGTCACCGACTTATAGACCCGCCGGTCAATATGAGCTCTAGTTACGTAGACCCCGTCAGCGGGGAGGGCTTGCCCCTGGTCGATTTCTAGATTCGCGGTAGGGAAGCCCAAGACCCTCCCCCGCCCCACCCCATGACCAACTTGAGCCCTTAAACTGAAGGGGCGCCCGAGCAATCTTCCAACCTTCAGCATGTCACCCCGGGCTAGAGCATTACGGATCAAGGTGCTGCTCACAACCTCCCCCTCCACCATCAAGGGGGGCACCACCTCCACGGTGAAATCGAGCTCCTCGCCGAGGGAGCGAAGGGTGGAAACGTCCCCCTCCCTGCCCCGCCCCAGGGCAAAGCCCGGTCCAACAACCAGCGCCCCCATCCTAAGATACCTCTTGAGCAAAGTGACAAACTCACGGGCACTGAGCCTGGCAAGGTCAAGGGTGAAGGAGAGGGGCACAATCAGTTCAATACCGAGTTCCCCGAAAAGCCTGATGCGCTCCGTAAGACTGGTCAAATAACTCAGTTCAGTTTCACGTTGAAGCACTAATCGGGGGTGCTCACGAAAGGTGACCACACCGGCAACTAGTCCCTGATTTTCTGCTTTCCTCCTTACATGACTAATAACATGCTTATGACCAAGGTGAACCCCGTCGAAAACCCCGATGGTAAGCACCGTTTCACCCTGTGGCGCCAACCTGCTAAGCTCCTCTTCTACCCCCATATCTCCCTCAACAAAAGGAAATCCAAAGTCATCGCCCACGCTTTTCTATTGGCAGATAGTATCACAAGCTACTATAGGGGTCAAGATTTCCTCCTTTCTGATGAAGGGACTATATTGCCCTTGCCGCCACCTTACGACCAACCGAGGCGGCCACGGGGATAACCTGCGCCATCAGCCTCTGGAAGTTTTCAAAGGTGAGCGATTGCGCCCCATCTTTGAGGGCATAGTCCGGGGTGGGGTGAACCTCAATCATCAACCCGTCAGCCCCCGCCGCCACTGCAGCCAGGGCGAGGGGGGCGACAAGATACCACTTGCCAGTGCCGTGGCTGGGGTCGGCAATGATCGGCAGGTGGCTAACCTTCTCAATTATGGGGATGGCGCTAATATCCATAGTATTGCGGGTATAGGTCTCAAAGGTTCTGATCCCACGCTCACAGAGCATGAGCTGGCGATTGCCCTGGGAGAGGATATACTCCGCTGAAAGCAGCCACTCCGTGATGGTTGCCGACATTCCCCGCTTGAGCATCACCGGCTTCCCCGACCTCCCCACCTCCTCCAGCAGGATAAAGTTCTGCATATTGCGCGCTCCAACCTGGAGAATGTCCGCATACCTAGAGACAAGCTCAACATCGCTGGGGGTGAGAACCTCAGTGATGATCGGCATCCCAGTCTCCTCACGAGCTCGGGAAAGGAGCTTTAGTCCCACCTCACCCAGCCCTCGGAAATGGTAAGGGGAGGTGGAGGGCTTAAAAGCGCCGCCCCGCAAGATATGAGCCCCCGCCGCCCTTACCGCACGGGCGGTAGCCAGCACCTGCTCCTCCGTCTCCACAGCGCAGGGGCCGGCGATCACCACAAGCTCATCGCCGCCGATGGTGACATCCCCAACCTTTATTATGGTGTCCTCAGGTTGAAACTCCCGGCTTGAGAGCTTGTAGGGACGGCTGATAGGAACCACCTCATCGACACCGGGTATCATCTCCAGCGTGTCCCTGAGCTCAGGATAGGTCTGTCCCACCACCCCGACCACAGTTCGCTCCACGCCCCTCGATACATGCCCGGTGAACCCCAGCTCGGTCAAACGCTTGAGGACACCCGTCATCTCCTCCTCAGTATAACCCTTTCTCATGACCACAATCATTTTTCCCACCTCCGATCGATTTTATCGATTCTCAAGGTCGCGCCTCAGAGCCTTTGCCCCCTTGAGATATACGTGCACCAGTTCGTGGGGCCGCTTCTCAGTATTGAAAAGGACCAGAATCCGCAGGCACATAGAGAGGCTGCCCGGAACATTCATCTCATGCCCACAGAGAAGGGCAACCTCCCTGAAGCCCAATTCCCGTGCCGCCACTGCGGGAAACTCCGCATCAAGATCAGGGGTTGTGGTGAAAATCATAGCGGCAATATCCTCCCCCTTAATCTCATTCACCTCGATCATCCTTTGAAGCAATTCCTCTGTCGCCGCCAGAATGGCTTCCCTGGTATTCTCATCTACTGTGGTTGCCCCCCTAATACCACGGCACCACATATCACGACTTCAACTCCTCCAATACTACCTTTTGCACCTCGATGAGGCGCCATATCCCCCTCTGAGCCAGGTTGAGAAGAGAATCGATGGTCTCTCTTGAGAAGGGCTTTGCCTCGGCAGTTCCCTGGATCTCAACAAATTCGCCTTCGCTGGTCATCACCACATTGAAGTCCACCTCGGCACGGTAATCCTCATCATAACAAAGATCCAAAAGCGCCTCCCCATCCACAATCCCGACGCTGGTTGCCGCCACGGCACTCTTTAGGGGGAGGGAGAATAGCTCACCCATCCTCACCAAACCCCAGAGTGCCTGCACCAGGGCAACATAGGAACCGGTGATGGCGGCTGTCCTCGTTCCCCCGTCAGCCTGCAAAACATCGCAATCAACAATCAAGGTCCTCTCCCCGAGAGAGGCAAGATCGGTGACCGCCCTCAGGGAGCGACCGATGAGGCGCTGTATCTCCTGAGC
>Ga0136652_1000836_pt1 | contig 13955 bp, 16 predicted proteins | sample ConPoolayeEmetaG_FD_94864 | JGI IMG/M metagenome (GOLD analysis project Ga0136652, IMG submission 94864) | Hot spring microbial mat communities from California, USA to study Microbial Dark Matter (Phase II) - Cone Pool mat layer E metaG... ...
GATATATACAATCTTGTTAAAATTCAAGGTTCCTATATGACGATTGATTTTACAACTGGATTTGCAATATTTTTTATATTTTTTATTACCCTTTTCAATTATCTCTTTAAAAAAATTTTTAAAAAAGAAGGACTTAAAACTTCAGAATTGATTATTATTTACATTATGATGATCGTTTCATGTTCTATTCCTACTATGGGACTTACTTTATACCTTATTCCATTAATTGGGGGTGTTAAATATTATTCAAACCCTCAAAATGAATGGGATACTCTTATAATACCTCATATAAAAAGAAATCTTATAGTTCAGGATGAAAATGCAATAAAATGGTTCTTTGAAGGTATTCCAAAAGGTGAGAATATACCATGGATAAGTTGGATAAAGCCACTTTCTTTATGGATTCCTTTAATTTTATCTCTTTACCTATCTATGATTTTTATAATGGTAATTCTCCATAAACAGTGGTCAGAAAATGAAAAATTGAATTATCCAATGACAAAAGCACCTTTAGAACTTATAAATTGTTATACAAATAATATATTTAAAAATGGAATTTTCTGGCTTGGTTTTTTAATTCCTTTTATATTTGGACTTATAAATGGACTTCACTTTTATTTCCCGAATTTTCCCCAGGTTCAACTTGTAAAAACCATTTCAATTTTCAGAAGAACACTTGGTTTAAGTTTTAGAATAAGTTTTCCAATGATTGGCTTTACATATTTTGTCAGTTTGCCTCTTTCATTTTCTTTATGGTTTTTCTGTCTTTTAACTACAATAGAACAAGGTTTTTTCAATATTACTGGCTTTGGTTCCAGAGAATTTTTGCCATATAATGCTGATAGACCATTACTTGGCTGGCAATCACTTGGTTCTTTAATTGTAATTGTTTTATATGGTTTATGGATTTCAAGAAAAAGTTTAATAGGTATAATAAAATCAAAGGGAGAAAATGAGATTATTTCGCCAAGATTTTCTTTTATCGGACTGGTTATTTCTCTTTTAATTATTTATATCTGGCTTTTATATTCAGGAATTTCTTTTTTACCTGCAATTTTATTCATATTTTTTGCATTTCTAATTTATATAGGAATAACAAGGGTCATATGTGAAGGAGGGCTTGCAGCAACAAGAGCACCTGTAATATCTCCTGTTATAGTAAATTCTTTCCTTGGTTCTTCTCGTCTTGGTCCTTCAAATCTTACTGGACTTGGATTGACATTTGTTTATTCTTCTGATGTAAGGACTTTTGTTATGGCTTCTGTTGCAAATGGATTAAAAATATCTGAAGAACTGAAAGAAAAAAGAAAAATTGTTTTTTTAGGGATAATAATTTCAATAATTATAACTTTGATTTCCTCTATCTGGGCAACAATAATTTTATGTTATAAGTATGGTGGGATAAATGCAGAAAAATGGTTTTTTGTTAGTGGTCCTCAATACCCTTTGAGATATATTGCTGATAAAATAAAAAATCCAAAAGGTCCTGACTGGTTATATATTGGATTTACAGGTATTGGTGCAGTATTTACAATTTTTCTATTTTTAATGAGATTGAGATTTTTAAACTTTCCATTCCATCCCCTTGGTTTTGCTTTTTCAACAATAATGATGACAAATGCTTTATGGTTCTCAATTTTTATTTCATGGTTGATAAAGGTTATGATTTTAAGATATGGTGGTGCAAGAATTTATGAAAAATTTAAAGGATTATTTATTGGACTTATTATAGGTCAGTTTGTAATAAGTGGTCTATTCCTTCTTATTGATTTTTTCACAGGAAGAACAGGAAATACTCTTTTCTGGGCATAAATCTTAAATTAAATTTGACTATTTTGGAAAAATCAAAGAAAATATTATAAAAACAAGGGGAAAAAAATGAAAATATGGAGCAGAATTGTAGGGACTATATATATTTTATGTGGTATTTTTTTTATTTTCTGCCTTTTATCTTTTTTTTCAAATGAAAATTTGTGTGAGATTTTCCTTGATTTTATAAAAAACAATTCTTATAAATTTGGTATTTTTTCAATAGTTGTTCTTGTTATGGGAGTTGTATGGATTGTTAACTGGTTTGATTATGTTTACAGAACTAAAACAGTTTCATTTGATAATCCGACAGGCAAAGTCAGGATTTCCTTAAAAGCAATAGAGGATTATATTACAGCAATGATAATAAAACAGATAGAAGGAGTTAAGGCAATTAGGGTTAAAGCGATTGTTACTTCAAAAGGGCTTGAAACAAAAATAAATTTAAAACTGGTTTCTAATATGAATATTCCTGATGTATGCAGTAATATCCAGGAATTGACGAGAAACTATTTACAGGATACTATTGGAGTTGAAAGAATATCAAATATAGAAATCTATGTGGCAAATATAATATCTGAAGGAATAAAGGAAGATGAAAAAAAAGAATCTCCTTGAAATTTTAGAAAAAGAAATAGATATCCATTTAAAACTTGTAAAAGAATTTTTTAATCCAGAATTATTAAGAAAATTGATAGATGTCTCCTGCTTTATAGTGAGATGTATTAAAAAGGGTAATAAAATTCTACTTTGTGGAAATGGAGGAAGTGCTGCTGATTGTCAGCATTTTGCAGGTGAAATGATAAATAGATTTAAAAAAGAAAGAAGTCCTTTGCCCTTTATTTCTCTAACAACAGATACTTCTGTTATTACAAGTATAGGGAATGATTATAATTTTGAAGATATATTTTCAAAACAGGTTGAAGCAATTGGAAAGAAAGGAGACATTTTAATCTGTTTTTCTACTTCAGGTAGATCCAAAAATGTTATAAGAGGTGCAAAAACAGCGAGAGAAAAAGGGATGACAATTATTTCTTTGACCGGAAAATCTCCAAATCCTCTTGAAAAAATTTCGCATTTTACAGTATCAGTTCCTTCAAAAGCAACTGAAAAAGTACAGGAAATTCATATTATAATTTATCATCTTCTTTCTCTTCTTATTGAATTAGAATTCTGATGAATAAATTTTAAAAATGGAAATTTTAAGGATAATTGATGCAAATTTTAACAGGATAAGAGAGGGACTTAGAGTAATTGAAGATTCTATAAGATTTATTTATGGTGATGAAAAAATTTTAAAGGAATTGAGAGATATAAAACACCAGATTTCAATAAAAACTTTACAATTTTTCCCTTCTGAAAAATTGAAAAGTTCAAGATTTGTAGAGGAAGATATAGGGAAAAAATTTGACAAAAAGAAAAAAATTAATCTTACCAAACTTATAGAAACAAATTTTTTAAGAGTTGAAGAGTCCTTACGGGTTCTTGAAGAATATTCAAAAATTTTAAATTTAAAAGCATTTTCATTTTTTCACAATATAAGATTTAAAATTTACAAATTGGAAAAGGATATTATTACACATCTTTCAAGAAAAAAGATAAAAGTTCCTTTAGTATATGTAATTTTAAATTTAAAAGAAGATGAAAGGGGTTTTTTAAATTTTGCAGAAGATGTTATAAAAGGAGAGCCGGATATAATTCAATTAAGATATAAAGGAGAAAATAGTCGCTTTTTTTTAAAAATTGGGAAAAAATTGAAAAAAACTATTCCTGATAAGATAATATATATAATCAACGATAGAGTGGATATAGGAATTTTATGTGAATGTGATGGAGTGCATATAGGAGAAAATGATATAGGAGTAGAAGATGTAAGAAAGTTGATACCATCAAAAATTTTAGGAGTTTCAGCAAACAGTGTAAGTAAGATAAAAAAATTAAAGGATAAAGATATTGATTATATTGCACTTGGAGCAATTTTTAAATCATATACAAAACCGGATAGGAAAGTTATAGGCACAGGTATTTTGAAGAAGATTAAGAGTATAATATCTATACCTGTTATAGGAATTGGAGGTATAAATATAGAGAATGCAAGGGAAGTTATAGAAGAAGGAGCAGATGGTATTGCAGTGATAAGTGCTGTTGAGAGTTCTAAAAAACCTTATGAAATTATAAAAAGATTAAGGGAGGAGGTCTATAAAGGATGGAGGAAAAGGGGAAAAACAATATGAATTTCATTAAAGGATTTATATGGCTGGTTATAACTCTTCTTTTTATTACGGCTCTTGTAAAATTTTCTGAATATGAGGGAAGAAAGATAAATTTAATTTACAGTGATTTTATAAAAGAAGTTAAAAGAGGGAATATTGATGGGGTCTTAACTATAAAAAAAGGAATTATTTACGGACAGTTGAAGGATGGAAGAAGGTTTTATTCATATATGGGAGAGGACCCTGATTTAAATAAAATTTTAATTGAGAATAATGTATCTTTTAAATATGAACCTGGTGGCTGGATAGTAGAAATTATCCCGTATCTTATACCTGCTTTAATTTTCTTTCTCCTTTTCTGGATGATTATAAAACAGGCAAATCTTGAAAGAAATAGAGTCATGTCTTTTACAAAAAGTTCTCCTATTATTCCGAATCCAAAAAACAGAATAACATTTGAAGATGTTGCTGGATGCGAAGAAGCAAAAGAAGAATTAAAGGAAATAATTGAATTTTTAAAAAATCCAAAAAGGTTTCAAAAACTGGGTGGTAAAATTCCAAAAGGAGTTCTCTTAATCGGACCCCCGGGAACAGGAAAAACGCTCCTTGCAAAAGCAGTAGCAGGAGAAGCAAATGTTCCATTTTTAGGTATGAGCGGTTCTGATTTTGTTGAGATGTTTGTAGGTGTAGGTGCCTCAAGAGTCCGCGACCTTTTCCGACAGGCAAAAAGATTAAGTCCATGTATTGTATTTATAGATGAGATTGATGCTGTGGGAAGACAGAGATTTGCGGGACTTGGTGGAGGACATGATGAAAGAGAACAGACATTAAATCAACTTCTTGTAGAAATGGATGGTTTCCAAACAGATGAGGGGATAATTGTAATGGCAGCAACAAATAGACCTGATGTTTTAGACCCTGCTTTAACAAGACCTGGAAGATTTGATAGAACAGTTGTTGTAACTCTTCCCGATGTTAAAGCAAGAGAAAAGATTTTAAAAGTTCATACAAAAAATAAACCACTTGATGACTCAGTTGATTTATCTTTAATTGCAAGAGCAACACCAGGACTTTCAGGAGCAGACCTTGCAAATATTGTTAATGAAGCAGCACTCCTTGCTGCAAGAAAAGGGAAAGAAAAAATAGATATGAGTGATTTTGAAGAAGCAAAGGATAAAGTTTTAATGGGTGTAGAAAGGAAAAGTTTATATGTTAGTGAAGAAGAAAAAAAGATTATTGCATATCATGAAGCAGGACATACACTTGTTCAGAAAAGTTTACCAGATGTTTATCCTGTTCATAAAGTTACCATAATTCCCAGGGGACAGGCACTTGGAATAACACATGTTCTTCCTGATAAAGATAGATTTCTTGAGAGTGATACTTACTATAAAAATTCACTGGCAGCACTTCTTGCAGGAAGAGCAACAGAAGAAATTGTTTTTGGGAAGAAATTTACAGGGAGTGAGAATGATTTAAAAGTCGCAACAGAGATTGCAAAAAAAATGGTATGTGAATGGGGAATGAGTGAAAGTTTAGGTCCTGTAAGTTTTGGCCACCGTGAAGCAGTTTTTCTTGGAAGAGACCTTATTCAACAAAGGGAATTCAGTGAAGAAACCTCCAGGGAAATAGATAGAGAAATAAAAAAGATTCTTGAAGAGGCGGAAGAAAGAGCAAAGGAGATAATAATGAAAAACAGGGATAAACTTGATATTCTTGCAAATGCACTTTTGGAAAAGGAGACATTAACATCAGAAGAAATAGACCAGATACTTGGATTTAAAAAAGGAGAAGGAAATGGATATAAAGAAAATAGAAAAGGGAATGGAGTTGATAATTGAAGGGCTTGGTGAGAAAGTTGATAGAAAGAAATTAAAAGAGACACCAAAAAGAGTGGCAAAAATGTATTCTGAAATTTTTAGCGGAATAGAGATAGAACCTGAAAGAGTCCTTGGCAAAGTTTTTAAAGAAAAATATAATGAACTTGTTCTTGTTAAAAATATAAGTTTTTACTCAATTTGCGAACATCATTTTTTACCATTTTTTGGAAAAGTTCATGTTGCATATTTACCTGATAGTAATAATGTTGTAGGTATAAGTAAAATAGCACGACTTGTAGATGTGCTATCAAAAAGACCTCAAATTCAGGAAAGAATGACAAATGAAATAGTTGATATAATAATGAAGGTTTTAACTCCACAGGGTGCAATGGCAATAATTGAAGCAGAACATATGTGTATGATTATGAGAGGTATAAAAAAGCCAGGAACAAAAATAGTAACATCTGCTATGAGAGGAATATTTTTAAGAGATTTGAGAACAAGAACAGAAGCACTTAGTTTGATTACTCAATCTACTTCCTTATAAATTTACTTTAAAAATGGAGAAAGCAAAAGAACGATTCCAGCAATCATCAAAATAATTCCAAAAACAGCAATTATATCAGATGTTGATTCTTTTTCATATGTAAGACGGGGTTTAAAAGTTAAAAAAATGCCTCCTATCAGAAGAACAAATCCCAAAATTATTAATGTTAGATTTATTACTCTCATTTTACTCTTCCTCGCTTTTTAATAGGAAAATAATATCAATCAATCTTGTTGCACTTTTTTCCATTTCAAGTATAAAAGTATTTACACGGGTAACAAAATAATTATAGGAAAGATATGCAGGTATTGCAACAATCAATCCTCCAACAGTTGTTACAAGTGCTTCCCATATGCCTCTTGCAAGTTCTCCTGGATGAACAAGTCCTTCCCTCATTTCTATAACCATAAATGCTTTTATCATGCCTGTAACTGTCCCAAGGAGACCTAAAAGTGGAGCAACTGTTGCTATTGTCGCAAGAATTCCAAGGTATTTTTCAAGTTCAGGAATTTGATGGTTTGCAGAATCATCTATTGCTTCTTTTATTTCTTCTCTTGTTCTGTCAAGTTTTACAAGACCTGCTTTTATAATATTAGGGACAGGTTTATTATGTTGGTCACATTTTTCTATTGCCTCCCTTATCTTTCTTTTTTTTAAAAGGTCTTCTATTTCTTCTATAAATTTCTCACTATCAATTTGAGAATTTTTTAAAGAAATTAATCTTTCAATAATTATTGCAAGGGTTAAAATTCCACATATAAGGATGGGTATCATTATATACCCACCCTTAATTACAATAGCCCATAAACTCATTTTACACCTCTTTTGAAAAATGATATCATTAAAAACAAAAGGTGGCAATAATTTTTTAAAGTGGTAAAATTATTAAAAAGGGGAAAAATGGACAAAAATCTAAAAAAAGAAGATGTTTTGAAAATCTGTAAGGAGGGAGATGTTAAATTTATAAGATTGTTTTTTTCAGATATAACAGGACAGATGAAAGGTTTTTCTATAACCTTTGAAGAACTTGAAAGAGCACTTGAAGATGGTATGGGATTTGACGGTTCTTCAATAAAAGGATTTGCACGGATTGATGAGTCAGATATGATTGCACTTCCAGACCCATCTACTTTTATTATTCTTCCTTATATAAAAGAAAAAAAAGAAGCAGCAATGATATGTGATATTTTAAATCCAGATAGAACCCCATATGAAGGTGATTCAAGATATATCCTGAAGAAAAAACTTAATGAAGTTGGGAAAAAAGGATTTACATTTTATGTTGGTCCTGAACTTGAATTTTTTATATTTAAAGACGATAAGGCAACTCAAATTCTTGATGAAGGGGGATATTTTGATGTAACAACTCTTGATGCTGGAAATGAAGTTAGAAGAGAAATAATACTTACTCTTGAAGAGATAGGTATTAAGGTTGAATATTCACATCATGAAGTATCACCGAGTCAGCATGAAATTGATTTAAGATATACAGATGCATTAACTATGGCAGATATTATTATGTTTTATAGAATGATAGCAAAAGAAATTGCTTCAAAACATGGACTATACCTAACATTTATGCCAAAGCCAATATATGGAGTAAATGGAAGTGGAATGCATACACATCAATCATTATTTAAAGGAGAAAAAAATGCATTTTTTGATCCGAAAGATGAATTTTATTTAAGCGATATTGCAAAAAAATATATAGCAGGATTATTGCATCATTCAAAGGAAATAACACTTGTATGTAATCAGTGGGTAAATTCATATAAGCGACTTGTTCCTGGATATGAAGCACCTGTATATATATGCTGGGCAAGAAGAAACAGAAGCACATTAATAAGAGTTCCAATGTATAGACCTGGAAAAGAAAAATCAACAAGAATTGAATTTCGTTCACCAGACCCTGCATGTAATCCATATCTTGCATTTGCCTGTATGGTTTCCGCTGGATTAAAGGGAATAGAAAACAATTATAAACTTCCAGAACCACTTGAGATGGATGTTTATCACTTAACAGAAGAGGATAGAAAAAGGATGGGACTTGATGTTTTACCAGGTAGTTTAATTGAAGCAATTGAAATAGCGGAAAAAAGTCAACTATTAAAAGAAACCCTTGGAGAGCATATATATATAAATTTAATTACTGCAAAAAAGATTGAGTGGGATGAATATAGAAAAAGAGTACATGAATATGAAATACAGACATATTTACCAATTTTATAGAAAGGGGAAAATGGAGAAAATATTATTAACATTACTTTTTATCCTTTTTATTCTTTCTGGTTGCAGTAAGAAAAAAGAGGAAGAATTAACTCCATTAAATGCTCCATTGAAATATGGTCAAACTATGGGAAGAGCAATGAAGAAAGCAAAAGCAATGGATGAAGTTCTTTATCTTAAAAATAAGATAAATACATTCCATATTCAGGAAGGAAGATACTCTGAATCACTTAATGAACTTGTTGAGAAAGGATATATAGAAAAATTACCAGAACCACCTGAAGGGATGCAATTTGTTTATGACCCTAAAACAGGAAGTATAAATATTAAATAGGAGGGACTATGGATTTCTATCAAGTCATAAAAACAAGAAGGAGTGTAAGAAGTTATAAGCCAGACCCAATTCCAGAAGAAGTTTTGATGAGAGTTTTAAATTCAGCAAGAATTGCTCCAAGTGGAAATAATAGGCAGCCCTGGAAATTTATAATAATAAAGGATGAAGAAAGAAAAAAGAAAATGATTGAATTATGTAAAGGTCAGAAGTTTGTTGCAGAAGCCCCTGTTTTAATTGTTGCCTGTGGTAGAAATATTCATTACAATAGAGGAGAATGGATGGGTGATTACAGTATGATAGTTGATGTTGCAATTGCTGTGGACCATCTGACTCTTTCTGCAAGAGCAGAAGGACTTGGAACATGTTGGATTGGTTCTTTTGATAATGAAGGAATAAAGAAATTTCTTGGGATACCTAAAGATGTAAATGTAGTTGCACTTACACCTCTTGGTTATCCAAAAGACCCATCTATATTTAAAGAAACAGAAAATAGAAAAAAACTGGAAGAAATTATATGTTATGAAAAGTGGGAAGAATAAAGGGGATATTAAAATTGAAAAAAAATAAAAATTTTTTGATTGTCACTTTATCTTTTTTAATTTTTTTTCTAATTTTAATTATCTCTTTTAAGATAATTATTCTGAAAAATATAAAGGAATCTCCAAAGTGGGCTCTTAAAGATATAAATTTTTCTTTGAAGGGAATAAATCTTGAAGATCTTGCCTATACAGAAACATGGATTTCTGTAAAGATGGACAAAGTTAAATTGAAACCATATGTTATAGAAAATGCATTTGCATTTGAAGGTCCTGGAGAACTATTTTCTGAATATGAAAAGAAAAAGATAAGTGTTGAGGGGAAAATTAAGGGAAATATAGCTAGTGGTAATGTAAGTATAACAGGAACAAACATTAATATAGAAAATACAGGGAATTTGAAATTTTATGGAACACTTACTAACTGGGGAAAGGAAAAATTTGAAGGGATTATTGAACTTAATGGTTTAAAAATCAAAGAGATTTCAGAAATAACAAAATATAAAATCAATTTTGATGGAAAGGTATATGGGAAAATTTTTATTGAAAAGGAAAAGGAGAATGTAAAGGAGATAAGATTTAATTTAAATATTGAAGACTTATCACAGAAAGGAGTAGAAGGACTATTTTCTCTTTCTATAAAGGGAAGATATATCCCATTTGAAAAAAGGGGTGTAATAGAAGAGGGTATATTAAAAAATGAAAAAGGAGAAAAACTTACTTTTTATGGTTTTTTAAAAGAAAATGAATTTGAATTTTATTTTGATACGGAAGAATTTTCTCTTGAAGAATTTTTAAAACTTTTACCAGAGGAAATAAAGAAAAAATATAATTTAAAAATGGAAAAATCAAAGGTTGTTTTAAATAAATTTTCTTTAAATATCTCAAAAAAAAAATTAATTTTTCTGGCAATTTATTTCTCCAGTCAAAAATTTTTGGGATTAAAAACTTTGAATTTGAAAATTTAAATTTTAAAATACCTGAAAATAGATTTTCCTGTGAAACCCTTAATTTTTACCACTTAAATATTAAAAATATATCATGCAGTTTCAGTAATGAACTTGAAGGATATTTAAACTTCAATTTTTATGATGGAAACGGAAGGATAGATTTTAAAATTAAAGATTTTTCACCGGTGGGAGTTAATGGGATTTTTTTTATTGAAAATTTAAATATAAATAAACTTGCCTCATCCTTTAATGAAAATTTGGTAATAACAGGGTTTATGAATTTAAAAGGAAATCTTGACATATCAGGGGAAACTTTTGAAATTGAAACAATTTTTAATTCTATTAAAAGAGGTGTTAAACAATATATGAATTTTGGAGCGGTTGAATTAATTTCCTCTTTAAGTGGTGGGAATCCTATAAGAAGATTTGGTCAGACAAATTTTTATTATAAAAATATTGCAGGTAAAATTTCTATTAAAAATAATTATTTTACTATTGAAGGACTTGCTGGAGAAAAAGGAGAAAATCAATATCTGGTTATAAAGCCATTTTTATTGCCAGGAATTAATATCCTGATAAATAAAAATAATAATACTATTCAACTTGATGAATTTATAAACAGGGTTAATCTTGCAATAGAAAGAATTAAGAAAAAATATTAAGTTAAAAATACTTTATCTCTTCGGGGATTTTTGCAATTTTAGGCGGTTTCCTTTTAAAATCTGTATTTTTAACTCTTGCGATTACCTTATAAACTGTTTCCTTTTTTACCTCTTTAACTTGATTAATAATTTCTTCAGGAGACATATTTTTTTCTACATAATAATAAAGTATAATATCTGCTTCCTGATATGTAAATCCAAGTTCTTCTTCATCTGTCTGGTTTTCCCATAATTCTGCACTCGGTTTTTTATTCAGTATCTCCTCTGGTATTCCAAGAAATTTACCAAGTTGATATACTTCTGTTTTAAAAAGGTCTCCAATCGGATTTATAAGCCATGCAAGGTCTCCAAAAATTGTTCCATAACCAAGATATATTTCACTTTTATTACTTGAACCCACAACCATTCCTCCAAAATGAACTGATAAATCATAAAGGATGCTCATTCTTTCTCTTGCAATTTTATTCCCTATCCTTACTTTATCCGCCTGAGGAAAATTTTGATAATAATAATCAATCTGAGGAGTTATATTAAATCTCAAATATCTTATCCCCAATGTTCTTCCTACCATATATGCATGGTCAACAGAAGTTTTTGGTGTATTTTTGTAAGGAAGTATTATTCCATATGTATTGGTTCTGCCAAAAGCAATTTTACATAAATATGCTACAACTGTTGAATCAACACCTCCTGACATTCCAAAAATTGCATTTTGAAAATTTGCCTTTTTGAATTCATCTCTTAAAAACTCAACAAGAAAATCTCTTACTCTTTCTGGATTTATTTTAAGTATTTCTTTCATTTCTTCCTCCTTTTTTCTGAACAATTTATGTTTTACCCACTGATGATTAGCCCCAACGGGATTCGAACCCGTACCTGATGGCTGAGAACCACCTGTCCTAACCATTAGACGATGGGGCCTTAAAATATATGGTATAATACTTCAAAATGGCTCTAATGTCAATATATTATGAGTTTTGTGGTGTTATACATGTTCATTTTCCTGTGAAAATGGGTAAATATTACATCCCTTTTATTGCAGAGGAAGGAAAAAAAGCAAAAATTGATTTTATAATTCTTTCTTCTCATACTCCTAAAAAAAATAAATTTAAATACGGATATTTATTTGAACTTGAAGGGTATTACAATAATGTTATTGTTATTCATGGAGAAGAATTTGATGAAAAGAAAAAAAATCATATCATTATTATTGGAGAAAAAAATTGGGCAGATGATAAAATAGAAGAGATTTTAAAAAGAAAGGATTTGATAAAATTTATTGTCCACCCATATGGTAATCATCGTCTCTTTCTTATTAAGAAAGATTACAGATGGAAAAGATGGGATAGCGATTTTGATGGGATTGAGATATGGTCTTTACTTTTTCAGTGGGCTGATAAAACAAAAATTTATAATATTCCTTTAAGATATTTAAATTTCCCTTCCAATATAGATAATCCTGATAGGAAAGTTTTGAATAAATGGGATAATTTAAATTTAAGAAAAAAAATAATTGGATTTGCAGGACTTGATATTCATTTATTGCCATTTTACTTCAGAGTTTTTGATTTTAAAAAAAGTTTTAGATACAGGAATATTTTTGGGACTTTGAGGGATCATATTTACTTAAAGGGACCTCTTTCAGGAAATTTTGAAAGTGATAAAATTAAAATATTGAATGCAATTAAAAATGGGAATCTCTTTTTTTCCAATGATTTTTTGAAAGATAGTAGAGGTTTTTACTTTGGAGAAAAAGACGGAAAATATATTTGTGGAGAAGAGGGTAAAATTGGTGATATAATATTAATAAAAAATCCAATTTTGGCAAAAACAAAATTTATAAGGAATGGCAAAATATTATGGGAAGAGGAAATTAAAGAAAAAGAAGTTAAAATTGAAAGAGAGGGTAATTATAGAGTAGAAGTATTTTTAAAAGATAAAAACTGGATTTTTTCAAATAATATTTATATAAAGGGAGATAAAAATGGTAAAGAAGAAATATAAAGATGTAGTCTGCAGAAAATGGCTTTCTAAGGAGACAAAAAATATAGTTGAGAAAGATGGAAAAGTTTATTATTTTTGCAGTCCTTCCTGTAAGGAGAAATTTGAAAAAGACCCTGAAAAATATATAAAACTTGTTGGATAATGAAGATAAAAATTTCAGAAATTGTTGCAGTTGATGTGGAAACAACTGGACTTGATCCTGAAAAAGATAGGATTTGCGAGATAGCACTTTTGCAAATAAAAAACTGGAGAATTGTTGATAAATTTACAACTTTGATAAATCCAGAAATAAAAATACCTCCTTATATTTCTTCTCTAAGTGGAATAACTGACACGGATGTTAAAGAAGCACCTTTATTTAAAGAAATTGTAGATAAAATTCATAAAATTATAAAAGGAAATACTCTTCTTTTCCATAATGCATCTTTTGATATTGGTTTTTTAAAAAAGGAATTTGAGAGATGTGGGATTGAATTTCCAGAAGTAAAAATCATTGATACCTATTTGATAGCAAAAAACTTTTTTAATTTCAGAAGCAATTCTTTAAGTTATATTTCCAGATATTTTAAACTTGAAAGAGTTTTTCAGCATAGAGCGGAAGATGATGCAAAAGCAGCATTTAAAATTTTTGAATTGTTCTGTAAAAAAATTGATAAAAAATATAGTTTTACATATAAAAATTTGGCAGACCTTTATTTTTACAGACATTTTAAAAACAAATTTTTCCAGAAAAAAGGTCCTGGGTTAAGAGATTGTATCCAGTTGGATAAAAGAAAGAATTTTTAAAATATAGTTTTATAAGGTCGGTCATTTCATCAAGATTCATAATAGGAAAGAGAGAAACATTTTTAGGC
>Ga0136652_1000840_pt1 | contig 13936 bp, 16 predicted proteins | sample ConPoolayeEmetaG_FD_94864 | JGI IMG/M metagenome (GOLD analysis project Ga0136652, IMG submission 94864) | Hot spring microbial mat communities from California, USA to study Microbial Dark Matter (Phase II) - Cone Pool mat layer E metaG... ...
ATTCTCTTCTTCCGAGGAGGGCTTCTTTGAATCGGTTTCTTTCCATGGATGTTTAATGGAGTGTTATATCCGTTTTCCGAATCGTCACCATCGGAATGATTCAGTTCATTCTTTCGCGAAATCAACCATCCCCTGGAAATCAACTACGACCACAGGATCATTACCAACGACCCAGGCATCATGCCCCGGCGGCAAAAGGGAGACATCCCCGGCTTTGCACTCCATTTCTGTGCCATCATCCATTTTAATACTTAGCGTCCCTGACACGTGATACTGGAAATGGGATGCTTCACAACTACCGGTGTCCATCAGAGGTTTAACAGATTCAGACCACCTCCATCCAGGCTGGAAGGTTGCCCGTCCAATCGTGGCGCCCCTAACGGTGATGAGTTCAAGTCTCCCTTTCTCAAAAGTCCGCAACTCCTCTGGGTTATTCAAGCTCTTTTTTTCAGCTCTTTTCATAAGCCACCTCCCTTCCTCAAAAAATAGACATGAACCCCTATCCATTTTTCCCCGTTGTTGCATTCAAAACAAACGCCCTCATCAGGAACACCTTGTTCTTTGCATCTGTTGAGCGCAGGGATCAACCCATCAAGGACTTCCCCTTCCATGAAGTCCAGAATCATCCTGAAAGACAACCTCCCTGTCTGACGGAGCAAGGCTCTGGAGTCATTCAGCATGGTTCTTTCTGCAACAACGGGGTTTTCTCAACGTCCCAAACGTTCAACCCTTGGAGAAAAGCTCTTTTTTACCCGCTAAGGGCTCTCGGGTGGATAAAGAAGGCAACCCTCTCAGGTTGAAAAATGATCTCTTCCCTTTTCCCTCCGGGATGTTCCACTTCGATCAAGAGGGTTTTTTCTTTATTATCCAGTTCATAACAAGAGCATTGTTTCATTCCTTTGATGGCGTACATCTTTTCGCTCCTTTCATATCTCCTGGCTCCCCAGCAGTCATCTCACCCAAGGAGTGGCACAAAGGCCCCCACAGCAGAGAGTGTGCTCATAGGGTCCATACCAGCAGCAATCATAAACGGTGAATTTTTGAGCTTGTTTTCTCTTTCGTGTATCTTTTTTGATCATCTTTTTCATCTCATTCACCTCCTAATTTAAATGTAACCATTGGGCTGGCTATTTCAAGAGGTTTTTGGCCTTGTAACCCCTCATTTACGGGTTAGCCAACGGAGCCATACCCTATAAATCAGCCCTTCTCGCCTCGCCCGCCGTGCTTACGCACCGTCGCGGCAGGCAAGTGCTGGCGGAGCAGGTAGGGCTGATGAATCAGGGCTTAAGCCCTGAGTTACAGATGTCCTGTAAGGACACACACCGTTCATAACCGAGGAATTACTTGGCCTTGAAGATTTTGATTGCTTTGAGATGAAAAAATACCTATCTTTAAATAAGAAAGAACTGGCGAGACTTCCTAAGGGCAGGGTTATGATCCAAATTAAGAGATTGACTCCGAAAGAGAAGAAAGGGCTGGTGGTGGTGATTACAGGGAATGGCAAGGGTAAAACAACCACTGCTCTCGGAATTGCCCTCCGTGCCTGCGGCCATCAAATGAGGGTTTCCATCATCCAATTCATGAAGGGAGACCTCTATTCGGGTGAGTGGGATGGAGTAAAGAGGATGGATTGCCCGATCGAGTTGATCCCGACAGGTAAGGGTTTCTGCGGGATTCAAGGGAATCCCTATCCCTTTCAAGAACATCGGAGGAATGCACAGGAAGCGATCGAACTCGCCCGCCAGCGGATAGATGCTGGCGAGGTCGATCTTTTAATCCTCGATGAAATTAATAATGCCCTTCATCTAAATCTGGTGGATCTGGATCAGGTGATCGAGTTGATCCGAGATAAGCCTCCGTGGATGCATCTCGTCCTGACAGGTAGAGACGCTCATCCGAAGATCATTGAAATGGCAGACACCGTGAGCGAAATCCATGAGATCAAGCATGCCTACCGGGAAGGCATTGAGCCTCAACCCGGTATCGATTACTGATCGATTCGTTTTTATTGATTGATCATGGTTTTTCCATGTTCACCCCATTTCCCGGAGGAAGGAGTATGGGCGCCAAGCAGGTCCGGAAGAGAGATGGGACTTTGGTCCCTTTCGATCGGAGAAAAATAGAAGGAGCCATCCAGAGAGTGGCCTCTGTCCTTTTTGAGCCCATCTTACTGAGTCCTGGATTTCTCGGAAACGATGTTGCAGAGGAACCATTGGAAAAGGCTGTGGATTGCTGGACGCGGTGGGACATCGACGGAAGAATAGCACGGGAAATCAAAAGAGCCCCTCCCGCAATGCGTGAAGGGCTCTTCGTTTAGGTCATTGCACCTGCTATTGAACCGGAATGCTAACTTTGTGCTCCCAGTCCTTCAAAGGGGCGAAGATTCTGAGAAGCCCATTCTCGTATTTGGCTTCGGTCTTATCCGGATGGACTTCATGGGCCAGCATATAGCAACCCGAGAACTCAGCATCGTCTCCCCTCGGGGCTGAGACACAGAAGCTATCCTTTCTCATATCCAATGTGATATCTTCCTTTTTCACACCAGGAAGTTCCAGTTCGACTCTTAAACGACCGTCTTTGTCGTCATGAGAAAAGCAGGCGCATGGGGTAAATTTGATTCGATTGTTCATACCAACACCCCCTTTCTCTAATTAAAATATAAGATCGCACCTTCATAAATTCAAGATGAATCCATGGCCATTATGTGCTATAAAAAGTTAATAAGGATGGGAGGGGCAACCCATGGGGATGACACTGGCAGAGAAGATATTGAGCGAACACGCCGGGAAAGAAGTTCGGCCCGGTGAGATCTTAGTGGTCCGAACAGATCTCGTCTATGCTCAGGACGGAACAGGTCCTCTGGCTGTTAGAAAGATTTTAGAGATGGGATTAGAAAAGGTTTACGCTCCCTCAAAGACCATCTTCTTTTTAGACCATGCTGCTCCCAGCCCCAGGTTTGAATTAAGCAATGATCATCGTTTCTTAAGAGAGTTTGCGGAGCGAACAGGGTGTCTGATCTCAGACGTAGGGTATGGGATCTCCCATCAGGTCGTTGCTGAAGAAAGGGTGAAACCTGGGGATGTGGTGATCGGCGCTGATTCTCACACCTGCACAGGGGGGGCATTGGGTGCATTTGCTACGGGTGTGGGTTCAACAGACGCTGCGGTTGCCATGGCCATCGGGAAGATCTGGTTGAGGGTTCCGGAGACCCTTCAGGTGATTGTAACAGGAGAACTCCCCGTAGGTGTTTATGGCAAGGACATCATCCTTCATCTCATCGGGAAGATCGGAGCGGCAGGGGCAACCTATAAGGCGCTTGAATTTGCCGGAGACGCCATTGACCATCTCAATATGGCAGGCAGGATGACCATCGCCAATATGGCAGTGGAAGCGGGAGCCAAGGTTGGGCTCTTTCCTTCCGATGAGGTGACCCTGGACTGGTTAAAGCGAATGGGAAGACCTGAAGATTTTAGACGATTAGCCTCAGATCCTGATGCTCTTTTTGAAAAGGTGATCGAGATCGATGCCCGAACGCTCAAACCCACGATTGCCTGCCCCCATCAGGTGGACAATATTAAAACGATTGACGAAATTGGGGATATCAAGGTGGATCAAGTCTATCTTGGAACCTCCTGCAACGGGAGGCTGGAGGACTTCCAAATCGCCGCAAACATCTTAAAGGGGAAGAGGATTCATCCCAGGGTCCGCATGATTGTCACGCCTGGGTCCCGAATGGTCTATTTAGAAGCGCTCAAGGATGGGACTATGCAGACGCTCATCGAGGCTGGAGCCATGGCCTTGCCTGCCGGTTGCGGAGCCTGTGTCGGACTCCACGAAGGCGTATTGGGAGACGGAGAAGTCTGCTTAGCCACTCAGCCAAGAAATTTTCAGGGAAGGATGGGGAGTCCGAATTCTTTTATCTATCTCGGATCTCCAGCGATCGCGGCGGCTACGGCCATCGAAGGAAAGATTGCCGATCCGAGAAAGTATCTATAGGAGGATTTCCATGAGGGGTCGAGTTTGGAAATTCGGGGATGCCATCAGCACCGATCATATCATCCCTAGTCGCTATTTTTACTTACGATCCAATCTTCCCGAGCTGGCCAAACATATCTTCGAATATGAAAAACCAAATTTCTCAGAGATGGTGTCCCCTGGAGATTTCATCGTGGCAGGCCATAACTTTGGTCAGGGTTCGAGCCGGGAACATGCGGCCATCGTCATCAAGATGAACGGCATTCAGGCGGTCCTGTCAAAGAGCTTCGCCAGGATTTTCTACCGAAACTGTTTTAATAATGGACTGCCTGCTGTGATCTGTGATACGGAAAAATTCAGTGAAGGAGATGAAATCGAACTCTTCCTCGATGAAGGTAGAATTGTTAACTACAGTCGAAATGAGACCGTCTCTTTCATCTCCCTTCCACCGGTGATGAGACAAATCCTCAACGATGGTGGATTGGTGGAGCATGTAAAGAAGTATGGAGATATAAGATTAAACCTTTAATTCCTCTCTGCCCTTATCACTCCCCTTTTCCCCTCTCATCTTAAAAGGTGGAAGATGGATGGGAGCGTTAGAAGGGGAAGCGAGTCGGGGTTAGGGGGAAAGGAGAAGACCAATGGAATGGTTAAAAGCCTTCGGCAGTTTCATCGGAAGAATTCTTCTCGTTCTCATCTTTCTCAATTCGGGAATCGGGAAGATCGGAAACTTTGAAGGAACGGCCCAGTATATGGCTAAATTCGGAATGCCCTATACCAGTTTTTTCCTTTTCGGCGCCATCGTCTTTGAACTGGTTGGAAGCCTCAGCGTCATCCTTGGATATTTTACACGATTTGGAGCCCTTCTCATCCTCATCTTTCTCATTCCGACCACGCTCATCTTTCATACCAATTTCATCGATCGCATTCAGATGATCATGTTCATGAAGAATGTGAGTATGTTCGGAGGTTGTCTCCTCCTTTTTGCGAGTGGCCCAGGACGCCTGAGCCTCGACTATTTTTTGAGGAAAAAAAGGAGCTGAGATGGGGTCCAGCCTTTGGAGCATCTGGTGGAAAGCCTTCCGATTTCACTATACCTCCGCCAGTTTCATGCCGGGAATCTTAGGAGGGATGATCGCCTGGACATATGATAGGGTGTTCCATCCCGGATTCTTTCTGCTGGTGATGCTCGGTCTAATCCTCAACCATCTTGCCCTCAACATGACCGACGACTATTATGACTTTCGCCATCTCGTCGATGCCTTTGATTCGCATGGGAACCCCTATTCCGGCGGAAGCGGCACCCTTTCAAAAGGGTTGATCCGCCCTGATCAGATGAGGGCGGTCTTTGCAACCTTCTTTGCCATAGCCATCGGGATCGGAATCTATTTGGGAATAGTGAGGGGAATTTTTATTCACATCCTGTTGGCTTTTGGATTTTTCTGTGCCTTTTTTTATACAGCGCCTCCCATTCGGTTCGGCTACAGGGGAGTAGGAGAAATGGCTCAGCTCCTCTGCTTTGGTCCAGGGATTGGACTCGGAGCCTACTATGTTCAAAGGCAGAAACTCTCGTGGGAGGCTTTCTGGGGAACGCTTCCTTTTGGAATCATGCTCTTCTCGATGATTACGATCAATGAGATTCCGGATTACGTTGAAGACCGGAAGGCTGGTAAAATGAACCTGGTCGCCCGCTTCGGGAGGGAGACAGGAGTAAAACTATTTATACTCAGCCTCTTGACTGCTTACGCTGTTATCCTAACAGGCATCTTTTTAGGAAAGATTCCGATGACTGGATTGATTTCTCTGTTGACCCTTCCCATTGCTTTTAAGACCATTTCGATTTTAAGAGGTCATTATCAAGATCCTGCGAAGATGGCACCTGCCAATCTCGGAATGATCTGTACCCATAATTTTACGGCCATTCTGCTGATCATCGCTTACGCCATTGAGGGATTTAAAAAAGATGCCTTAACTGCCTCTTTTCTTCCCTTAATGGTCTTAATCATCCTCTATTTTCCTGTCGCTTTATTGATCAAGAGAGCCATCTTTTCGTCAAACACAAAGGGTTGAGTTACAATATGTTGCAGGCAGTAGCTCAGGGCTTTAGCCCTGATCAATCGTGAAAGGAGGAAGTTCTATGACAAAAGAGGAGTTTTATCTTTTAGAGTTCACCGGCGCCGAATGACCCCATTGCCATCATATGGAGCCTCTCGTGGAGAGGTTAGAGGATGAGACAGGGGTGAAGGTGGCAAGGCTTGAGGTCTGGCATAATGAGGCCAATGCCAAACTGATGAGGGAGTTCGACAAGGGATATTGTGGAGGTGTACCGTTCTTCTTTAACAAAAAGACGGGCAAATGGATCTGCGGCTCGGCAGATTACGAGCGGTTGAAGAAGTGGGCAACCGAATAGAATATGGAATACTGGAATAGTGGAAGAATGGATTAGTGGGTTAACTAAATGATAATGATTTTTCTTTCTAACTCATTATTCCAACATTCCAATATTCCATCATTCCATTTTTGAGGAGATCCCTATGAGTCTTTTTGAGGAATACCATCCGTTAAAGGGAAGAATGTTTCAGATGCTGAAGCCTGATGGGGCCCTTCATCCGGAGATGGAGCCGCCGCTGGATGATCAGGAAACCTTTCATCTCTATCAGAAGATGCTTTCCATCCGTTTGGCTGATCAGAGGGCCTTGATGCTCCAGCGACAGGGAAGGATGGGAACCTATGCGCCCATCTGGGGGCAGGAGGCCTGTCAGGTGGGAAGCGCCTACCCCCTTCAAAAAAGGGATTGGGTCTTCCCAGCCTTTAGAGAACTCGGGGCATCCCTGATGATGGGGATTCCGCTTAAGACCGTTTATCTCTACTGGATGGGGAACGAGGAAGGGAGTCGCGCACCGGAAGGGATCAATGTCCTTCCTGTTTCCATACCGGTTGGCACTCACCCCCTTCATGCGGTGGGGACGGCGTGGGCGGCAAAAATTAGAAAGGATGACATAGTGACCATTGCCTATTTCGGGGATGGTGCAACCTCCAAGGGCGACTTTCATGAGGCGATGAATTTCGCAGGAGTTTATAAAACTCCTACGATCTTCTTCTGTCAGAATAATCAATATGCCATATCCGTTCCGAGAAAGATCCAAACCGCTTCGGAGACCATCGCCCAGAAGGCGATCGCTTATGGTATGGTTGGCATTCAGGTGGATGGGAATGACCTCTTTGCTGTCTATGCTGCCACCAAGGAAGCGATCGAACGGGCCCGCTCCGGAGGAGGGTCTGCCCTCATCGAGGGAGTCACCTATCGGTTTGGCCCCCATACCACTGCGGATGATCCAACCAAATACAGAAGTGAGGAAGAGATGGAGCCCTGGAAGCCTCTGGACCCGTTGGTCCGCTTGAGGCTTTACCTCAAGGGGAGAGGGCTCTGGAATGAAGAGGTTGAGAAACGGTTGACCGAAGAGGCCCAGCAGGAGATTGACCAGGTCGTTAAGGAGGCCGAGGCAGTTCCAGCGCCCGAAGTAGAAGATATTTTTAAATATGTCTATTCAGAGATGACGCCCCAGTTGAAAGAAGAGATGGAGTATTTGAAAGAATATTTTAAATAAGTCCGGTTACGTGACACAGGCATGGTCACGTTTTTTTAAAGGGAGAGGATATGCCCAGACTCAACATGGTTGAAGCCATCAATCTGGCTCTTCGGGAGGAGATGGAGAGGGATGACCGAATCATCATTTTAGGTGAGGACGTGGGTCGTGAGGGAGGGGTCTTTCGTGTCACGGATGGTCTTCAGGCAAGATTTGGCGAGGAACGGGTGGTGGACACTCCCCTTGCAGAGACGGGAATTGTAGGAACGGCTATGGGAATGGCTCTCTATGGACTCCGCCCGATTGCCGAGATTCAGTTCGATGGCTTCCTCTATCCCTGTCTCGATCAGATCACCAACCACATTGGAAGGATTCGGAACCGATCGAGGGGGCGTTTTACCTGTCCTCTGGTGATCCGAGTTCCTTATGGGGGCGGGATCCACGCCCCTGAGCATCATTCCGAAAGTCCGGAAGCGATCCTTGCCCATACTCCGGGGATTAAAGTCGTCATTCCCTCCACCCCCAACGAGGCGAAGGGATTGCTTCTTTCCTCCATTCGTGACCCCAATCCTGTCATCTTCTTGGAGCCCAAACGGATCTATCGGGCGATTCGCGAAGAGGTTCCGGAGGGAGAATTTACCATCCCCCTGGGGAAAGCCCGAATGGTTCAGACAGGGAGGGACGTGACAGTAATCGCCTGGGGAGCCATGGTGAGAGAAGTCCTGACGGCCTCAGAAGAATTGAAGGGAGAGAAGATCGATCTGGAGATCATCGATCTCAGAACGATCTCGCCCATGGATGTGGATTCAATCATTGCTTCGGTTAAAAAGACCGGCAGGGCGGTCATCGTCCATGAGGCTCCCAAGACCTGTGGGCTGGGAGCGGAGATCATAGCCTTGATCAACGAAAAGGCATTTCTTTCCCTTCAGGCACCCATTGAGCGGGTGACAGGATTCGATGTTCCCGTGCCCTTGCTCAAGTCGGAGCATTACTATCTCCCCAATCCGAAGCGAATTGCTTCAGCAATAAAGAAGGTGATGAGCTTTTGAAAAAATAAATTCGAAGCACGAAATCCGAATTTCGAAACAATATCAAAATTCAAATATAAAATGTTAAAAACCTAATCTTTTCGCTTCGGATTTAGAATTTTGGTAATTGGAATTTGTTTCGGATTTCGATATTCGAATTTCGGATTTTTCGAAGGGCCTTTTTAAAACAGATTCCGAAATATTTTTCCAGGGCGATTGTAATTACTGGGGGTGAAAATATGGCATTCGAATTCAAATTTCCCGATATCGGAGAGGGATTAACAGAGGGAGAGATCGTTCGCTGGCTGGTTAAGGAAGGGGATGAAATCAAAGAGGGAGATCCTCTTGTTGAAGTGGAGACCGACAAAGCCCTTGCAGAGATCCCTTCTCCAGCGACCGGGGTGGTGCTCAAAATACTTGCAAAAGAAAGGGAGATCGTTAAAGTTGGCCAGGTGATTGTTATCATTGGAGAGAGAGGAGAAGCATTAACCACTCCTCCTTCAAGACCCAAGTCCGTTGGGGTGGTAGGAGAATTGGAAGAAGCCCCTGAGGAAACTCCTTTTGTCATAGAAAAAACCGAACCGGTTAAAACAGCCCTGGTCAGCGAGCATGCGCTTGCAACGCCTGCGGTGAGGGCTCTGGCAAAAGAATTAGGAGTCGATATTAATCGAATAAAGGGGAGCGGACCAGAGGGGCGAGTCCTGGAGAAAGATGTCCGCCAATTTGCGGATTCCAAGGGAAAACCTCAGGAGCCGGAAAAGAAAGTGACGAAAGTGAAGAAGTACGACCTTTACGGCTATGTGGATCGAATTCCTCTGAGAGGGGTTCGGCGCTCCATTGCCAAGGCGATGGTCAAATCGAAATATACAGCACCCCATGTGACTGCCATGGATGAGGCAGATGTGACGGAATTGTGGAAGATCAGGGAGAAAGAGAAGAAGGCAGCGGAGAAGAAAGGGGTTAGGTTGACCATCCTTCCCTTCATCATCAAGGCGGTCGGTGCGGGGTTAATGGAACATCCCTATCTCAATGCCACATTGGATGACGAAAATGAAGAGATCATCCTGAAAAAGTATTTTAACATCGGCGTTGCGACCGATACTCCTGAGGGGCTTATGGTTCCCGTGGTGAAGAATGCGAAGGATAAATCGATTCTCCAGATAGCGCAAGAGCTAACCCAGTTAGTGGAGAAGGCGAGAAACCGGACGATTGACCTGGCGGATTTGAAGGGGGGGACCTTTACTGTCTCCAACTATGGGGCATTGGGCGGAATCTATGCCACCCCAATCATTAATTACCCCGAAGTGGCAATTCTGGGTGTCGGAAAAATCAGAGAGATGCCTGTTGTGAGAAATGGGAAGTTGGTTGTTCGAAAAATTCTCAGCCTTGCCCTCTCCTTCGATCACCGGGTGGTCGATGGGGCAGAAGGCGCAAGATTCCTCAATACCGTTATTGCTAGACTCGAAGATCCAAACCTAATTCTATTGGAAGTCTAATGGAGCAAATCATAAAAATTATAATTCTTTATATTCTTTCTTTCCCTATTGCTCTATTAACTTTCCACTTCAAGAGGTTCCCATTCACATTGACAGACCCAATTTTATTAGGTTAATAAAATTTTAAAACTTAGTTTCTTATTGGTCCTGAACGAATTTAGAAAGGTGATTATTATGCGCCATTCAGAAGACCAGGATCCATTGATGAAAGAATTCCTTAAGGTTCAAAGGGATGAATCAATATAAAGTATTCTTTTTACCCGATCAGAAAAAGATAGAGGTCGAAGAAGGGCTCTCTTTATTAGAGGCGACTGAAAAGGCCGGACTTTTTATCCAGAGCCTCTGTGGAGGAGAGGGAGTTTGTGGAAAATGTAAGGTCCAGATTGTTACAGGGAAGGCTAAGATTGATAAAACGGCTCTTCCCTTCTTCACAAGGGAAGAGATAGAGAAGGGATATGTACTTGCCTGTCAGATGTTGGTCAGAGAAGACCTCAAGGTCTTTATTCCCCCTGAATCAAGGATCGAAGAGGAACAGATATTAAAAGAATCCTTTGAAATGACAAAAAAGGAGTGGATGGAGAGTCCTCCTTTTCAATATAGTGAACCAGACTGGATTTCTCTTCATAAAAGGCCCTCCGATCCAGCCTCTCTTTTTGAACCTTTAACGTTTAAGGTTTTTCTTAATCTTCCGACACCTACTCCCGACGATAATATCCCGGATACGGCGAGGATTCTAAGAGAACTTAGAAAAAAACTAAAGTTTGCCGATTATGAATTCTCCTATTCTTCCCTTAAAGAGCTCTTTTTAAATCTTCGCCGTTCGGATTGGAAGGTGACCGTGACACTCACTCGGCAAAATGATGTGGGCAAGATCATTCAGATAGAGGAGGGTCAACGAGTCAATCAAAATTACGGAGTAGCTGTGGATGTCGGAACAACAACCGTGGTGGCCCAATTAGTGGATCTTAAAACCGGGAGGGTTATGGGGGTTGAAGGAAGCCTTAATCTTCAATCTCACTATGGGGAGGATGTGCTTTCGAGGATTGCCTACGTGTGTGGAAAAGGATCCCTTGAGGTACTTCAGAAGGCCGTTGTGGAGAATATCAACAACTTGATAAAAAGTTTGACTAAAACGAAAGGGGTAAAGATCGACGAGATCACCTCCATTGTCGCTGCTGGGAATACGACCATGAGCCATATCCTGATGGGATTAATGCCATGTTCCATTAGAGATGATCCTTATGTTCCAACCGTTGATCTTTATCCCAAGATAATGGCGAAGGAAATAGGGATTCAGATTAATTCCAATGGAATCCTTCAAGTTTTACCCAGTATTTCGAGCTACGTGGGCGGAGATACCGTAGCAGGTGTACTTGCCTGTAACATGGCAGATCGTCCGGAAGTGTCCTGCCTCATCGATATAGGAACTAATGGAGAGGTTGTTATCGGAAATAATGAATGGATGCTCTCCTGTTCTGCTTCTGCAGGTCCAGCCTTTGAAGGAGGGGATACAAAATGGGGGATGCGAGCGACAAAGGGGGCAATCCAGAAAATAAATATAGAAAAGGACGAGATAATTTATGAAACGGTCGGAGGGGTAAAACCACGAGGGATTTGTGGTTCTGGGTTTATCGATCTCCTTTATAGTTTAGCCAAGCACAGGGTCTTAGAGATTGACGGGAAATTCTCTAAATCTCTGAGAGATAGAAGACTGATTAAAGGGGATCATGAAATGGAATATATTATAGCCTTCCCTGAAGAGACAGAGAAGGGAGAAACGATTACGATAACCCAATCGGATATTGATAATCTCCTTCGTTCAAAGGCGGCCATTTTTGCTGCCATAAAATCGTTAATGGACTACAGTGGACTTTCCTTCAACAGGCTTGAAAAAATCTATGTGGCCGGAGGTTTTGGTAACTATCTTGATGTCGAAAAAGCCATTGGGATAGGACTCCTTCCAGATCTCCCCATAGAAAGATTTGAGTTTGTAGGAAATAGTTCCCTCATGGGAGCACGAATGGTTCTCCTCTCCTATCACGTCTTGGAAAAGGCTATGAGCATCTCTCAATCCATTACCAATATAGAACTCTCTAAGTTTGCTCCTTTTGGGGATGAATATATGGCCTCCCTCTATCTTCCTCATATCGATCGGGAACGGCTCTTCCCTTCGGTAAAGTTTTAACTGGTCTTCCTTGCTCTTTGATCAAGTTTGTAATGCTGATCGTTGTAAGAAGTGATCATTCATTTGCTCATTAAACCGGAGGGTTTATATTAAGCATGAATAAGAAAACATATTGAATTTGACCAACTTTAATTTAAAGAAGACTATGTTTTAGAAATAACAAAATTAACTCCTAAAAAGAAAGGAGTCGGAGGGGTGATTACTGGGCGAGGGGAGGAAGATAACAGCTCCTGGGATTGCCGTTTGATCTTGGGCTCATATTGTGAAGGTTAGCCTTGGGATACTGACATTTCCCCTTTTCAAAAGCCTTACGGTTTTGTGCCTTCGCTAAAGACTGGTCTATGGCATAGAGACATATCCCTCACTTTACATATAATTTCAAAAATGATAAATAAGGTATATCCTGTATTTATAACCCTTTAATCCTGTATTCGAAAATGTTTTTTTCCCTTTCTGTTAAGCCAATCGAGGAAAGGAAGAAAAAGAAGGGTGGGGACCATGAGTACCAAATCAAAGATTGTTTTAGCCGAAGACCATACTATCCTTCGAGAAGGGTTAAAGTCGCTCCTTTCATCAAGCCAGGATTTTGAGGTGATTGGTGAAGCAGGGGATGGAAGGGAAGCGATTCGGTGCGTCGAAAAATTAAAACCCGATCTGATTCTGATAGATCTTTCTATGCCAAGGATGAACGGAATGGAGGCGATTAGAGAGATCAGGCGACTCTCGAAGGAGGTGAGAATCCTTGTTCTCACCGTCCATAAGAGCGAAGAATATATTCTGGCCACGTTTAAGGCAGGTGCTGACGGGTATGTCCTGAAGGAGGCAACCCATGAGGAACTCCTCATGGCCATCAAGAGCGTTCTGAAAGGGAAGAGCTACATCAGTCCCGAGATTTCCGAGAAGGTGTTAGAGGGTTATTTGGAGGGGAGGAAGAGACTAAAATCCCAAACGTCTTGGGAAACCCTTACCTCAAGGGAGAGAGAGATTCTGAAATTGATTGCAGAAGGGTATAAAAATAAGGAGATTGCCGAGGAACTGTGTATCAGCGTCAAAACCGTGGAGAAGCATCGTTCCAATCTGATGGAAAAGTTGAATCTTCATAATGTCCAGGCCCTTACGGCTTTTGCAATCGAGAAAGGGTTGGTCACCAGGGAATAAGGAAGAAATTTATAAAGGCCAGATGGCCCTGATGAGGGTTCCTTTTCTTAAGGTCGACTCAAGGATGAAAGTCCCACCTGACAGTTCCGTCCTTTCCCTCATACTATTGAGCCCTAAGCCCTTTTCACAGGTTTCAGGAGAAAACGATAAATTGGGATCAAACCCGATGCCATTATCCTCAATGATGAGTTCCATCCTTGACCCCACTTTTCTCAGCGATAGACGAACGAGGTCTGCCTGGCTATGTTTAGCAATGTTATTAAAGGCCTCTTGGGTGATTCTGTAAAGAACAATTTTTAAGGGGGAGGGAATTTCTTCCTCTTCTATCTGGAAATCGTGAACAATTTGAAGGGTTGAATAGATTTTTCCAAATTCTCGAGAGAACCATTTCAAAGTGGCGATAATCCCGAGATCATCCAGAAGAGAGGGACGAAGATTCATCTGAATCCTTCTTAGCTCTTCGATACTCTCTTTAATTATAGGAATAAGGGATTGTAAAGACTCTTC
>Ga0136652_1000841_pt1 | contig 13932 bp, 5 predicted proteins | sample ConPoolayeEmetaG_FD_94864 | JGI IMG/M metagenome (GOLD analysis project Ga0136652, IMG submission 94864) | Hot spring microbial mat communities from California, USA to study Microbial Dark Matter (Phase II) - Cone Pool mat layer E metaG... ...
GCGAAGACGTGAAAGAGCTGCGGCAGGTTTTCCTTCTTCTTGCGGGTGACATTGGCGACCCGCATGCCGGCCCTGAGCGTGCCGGAGTAGATGCGCAGGAAATGCAGGTCCCCGTGCGGTTCGGCCACAATTTTGAAGACCAGGGCCGCCAGCGGCTCGTCCGGCAGACACTTGCGCCGGATCTGTCGCTCCGGGCGATCCGGGTCGTAGCCCACGACCGGCGGGATATCCAGCGGACTGGGCAGATAGTCGCAGATGGCATCCAGCAGCGGCTGCACCGCAATATAGCGCAAAGCCGAGCCGCACAGAACCGGCTGGCAGCGCAGCGAGATGGTCGCCTCACGCAAAACGCGTCGTATCTGGTGTGGCTCCAGCGGCACGCCGTCCAGGTATTGTTCCATCAGGGCATCGTCCAGCTCGGCAAGCGTTTCCTCGAGGGCATGACGTCGGCGTCGTGCCTCTTCTTGCAGGTCGGCGGGAATATCCACCACGTCGTACTGGCTGCCGTCGCCGCCTTTGTAGATCAGCGCCTTCGTTGCGATCAGGTCAACGACGCCGCAGAAATCGCCTTCCTGGCCGATGGGCATCTGAACCGCGACGGGGTTGGCACCCAAGCGCTCGCGGATGGTTTGCAGAGCGTGGTCAAAGTCCGCGCCGGTGCGGTCCATCTTGTTTATGAAGCAGATGCGCGGTACGCGGTAGCGGTCGGCTTGTCGCCAGACGGTTTCCGACTGGGCTTCGACTCCCTCGCGCGCGTCGAAGACCACGATCGCCCCGTCCAGTACACGTAGACTCCGTTCGACCTCGGCGGTGAAGTCGACATGCCCGGGAGTATCGATCAGGTTCACGCGGCAGTCGCGCCAGTGGAAGCTGACGGCGGCGCTGTAGATCGTGATCCCCCGCTGCTGCTCCTGTTCGTCGTAATCGGTCACCGTGGTGCCGTCGTCGACCTCACCCATCCGGTGGATCATCCCGCTGTAGTAGAGGATGCGCTCGGTGGTCGTGGTCTTGCCCGCGTCAATGTGCGCGACGATGCCGATGTTGCGCAGTCGGGACGGATCTTCCATGGGCTGCCTTTGTACAGCTTGCCGCTGGCGGCAGATCTAGGGCGTTGATCATAGGGGCGCGCCAAGAACACGCAAACCGTCTGCGCGCAAGCTCGAAGCGCAGGGGGCCTATTGCTCGTCTGGCGCCGCTTCGAGTTCTGACCCGAGTTGCTCCTGACCCTGGCCGGCAGGCAAAGCCTCGACCTGGCGCAGCTTGCGCTCGATAACGCGGGTTCGGGTTGAGGCGGCCTCCGCCGCAGAGCTGGCTTCCTGAAGCTTTTTCTGGACCCGGTTCAGGGCTTCGCCGAAGCGCCCGAATTCGGCCTTGATTGCTGCCAGCAGCTCCCAGACCTCGCTGGCCCGCCGCTGGATTGCCAGCGTCCGGAAGCCAACCTGTAGGCTGTTGAGCAGTGCCGCCAGCGTCGTCGGCCCGGCTACGACAACGCGATATTCGCGCAGGAGGCTTTCGACCAGGCCGGCGCGGCGCAGGACTTCGGCGTACAGGCCCTCGCAAGGCAGAAACATGATGGCAAAATCGGTGGTCTGAGGCGGGCTCAGGTACTTGTCACGGATGTCTCTGGCGCAGGCACGCATCTGCTGCTCGATCTGGCGAGCAGCCGCGTCGATACCTTCGGCGTCGGCGCGGTCAGCGGCCTCGACCAGGCGCTGGTAGTCCTCCAGGGGGAACTTGGCGTCGATCGGCAGCCAGACAAACTGTGTCTGGTCTTCGTCGCGGCCCGGCAGACGGATGGCATATTCGACGCGCTGAGCGGTTCCGCTCCTGGTTTCGACGTTTTGGTCGAACTGTTCGGGAGCGAGGATTTGCTCCAGCAGCGTTCCGAGCTGGATTTCGCCCCACATGCCGCGGGCCTTGACATTCGAAAGCACGCGCTTCAGGTCGCCCACGCCGGTCGCTAGCGCCTGCATTTCGCCCAGGCCCTTGTGAACCTGTTCGAGTCGATCGCTGACCAGGCGGAACGATTCGCCCAGTCGCTGTTCCAGCGCCGCGTGCAGTTTTTCATCCACGGTCTGGCGCATCTGTTCGAGCTTTTGCACGTTGTCGGCTTGCAGAAGCTGAAGGCGGTTCTCGACGCTTTCGCGCAGCTTTTCGAACCGTTCCTGGTACGACTGGGTCAGGCTGTCCAGTCGACCGGTGACGCCCTGAAGCTCGTGCTGCTGAGCCTGCCCAAGCTGAGTCAGCGTCTTGACCAGCAGCTCCTGCACGCCCTGTAGCCGCGCATCCAGCTCCATACGGGCTTTCTGGTTCTGATCAGCGGCCTCGGTCCGGGTGCGGGCCAGCTCCTCGCGAAACACACGCTCGACGCGTTCCAGCGCGGTGACCAGGTTGGCTCCGAGGGCAGCAAGCGCTCCAGTCGGGCCCGCGGTCCGGCGCAGCAGCAGAATCTCCAGTACCAGGACCGCGATAAGCATTGCCAGCACTATCACTCCGATTGCTTCGAGCATCCGGGAGCCTCCCACCTGCGGAAATGCCGCGGGCTTGCCCGAGATTATACGCCCGGGGGTTTGAAGCCCAGCGCGGGGCCGGCTAAGATGCGGTCCCGTGGATGGGACCGGTCAATCGGCGGGGCCGACCGTGAACGTGTTGGCGATCATCCCGGCCCGCTACGGCTCGACGCGCTTCCCCGGAAAACCCCTGGCCGATCGGACCGGCAAGTATCTGGTGCAGCACGTTTACGAGCGGGTGGCTGCCGCCAGAAGGGTCCAGCGCTGCCTGGTGGCCACGGACGACCTGCGAATTGCCGAAGCGGTAAGAAGCTTTGGCGGCCAAGCGGTGTTGACGCGGCCGGATCACCCCAGCGGTTCGGACCGCATCGCGGAGGTTGTAGCCGGCCTATCGGGCAGTGCCGAAGATGTCATCCTGAACGTGCAGGGCGACGAGCCTGAGATCGAGCCGGAGTATTTGGACCGGCTGGTGGCTCGGCTGGAGGTTTCCGAGAACTGCCCGATGGCCACACTGGCCTGTCCGTTTCCTGCGGCTGGCGATCCTCATGATCCCAACTGCGTAAAAGTGGTTTGTGACCGGGCCGGCCGCGCTCTGTACTTTTCGCGCAGCCCGATACCCTACCCGCGGCAGGGCGCCGGTGCGGCAGGATACCTGTTGCACCTGGGTGTGTACGCTTATCGGCGGAGCTTTCTGCTCAGCTTTGCCGCCTGGCCCCCGGGCGTGCTGGAGCAGATTGAGAAGCTCGAGCAGCTTCGCGCTCTGGAAAACGGCTTTTCCATAGCGGTAGAGATTGTGCCGCGGGCGTTTGTCGGCATCGATACGCCGCAGGAGTATGAGCAGTTTGTGAAGCGCTGGCAGGCAGAACATGGACGGACAGTTTCTGTTTGAGGCGATCCGGAACCGTTCGGACGAGACTGAGTTTTATTTGCCGCTGCCGCCGGGCTACCAGCCGGGTCGGGCCCGGTATGTGGTAGTTTTCGGCACGGTGATGAGCGGGCTGGGCAAGGGGATCTTCAGCTCATCCCTGGCGAAGTGTTTGCAGGATAAGGGGATCCGGGTAGCACCGGTCAAGCTCGAAGGCTACCTCAACATCGACTCCGGTACGCTGAACCCGTTCCGTCACGGCGAGGTTTTCGTTCTGGATGACGGAACCGAGTGCGACATGGACCTGGGCACGTACGAGCGCGCCCTGGACATGGATCTTACGCACCTGAACTTTGTCACCAGCGGGCAGATTTACCAGCGTGTGCTGGAGCGGGAGCGGACGGGTGCCTACCTGGGCCGCGACGTCCAGATGATTCCGCACGTTACCGGCGAGGTGAAGAACCGGCTACGCGAGCTGGCGCTGGCTTCGCAGGCGGAGGTGGTGTTTGTCGAGATTGGCGGAACGGTGGGGGACGTCGAGAACGCCTACTACATCGAGGCGATGCGGCAACTGGCGTTTGAGGAAGGGTCGCGGCGCGTTTGCTTTGTGGCCCTTACGTATGTGATTGAGCCGCCCAGCCTCGGTGAACAGAAGAGCAAGGCGGCGCAGCTTGGCATCCGCCGGCTGCTGGAGTGCGGGATTCAGCCGCACATCATCGCCTGTCGGGCGCACAATCCGGTGACGCCGAAGGTGCGCGAGAAGATCGCGATGTTTTCGAATGTTCCGCCGGACCGCGTCTTCAGCATGCACGACTGCGAAAGCATCTATCAGATACCCGAGATGCTGCGGGGCGCGGGCTGTGACCGGGCGGTAATTGAGTGGTTGCAGCTTGAAGACCGGATGGATGAGCAGGCCGAGCGTGCCGCCCGTGAAGCCTGGTGCGGGTACCTGGGCCGGCTCAAGAGCGCTCAGCGGCAGGTGACGATCGGGATCACCGGCAAGTACACCGCAGTCCGCGACGCGTATGCAAGCATTTTGAAGGCCTTGGAGCATGCCGGGGTGTGGTGGGGGTGTCGCGTCCTGGTTCGCTGGGTAGATACCTCGGAGCTGACGGACCAGAACGCAGCCGAAGCCGTCCGCGATCTGCACGGGATCGTGGTTCCCGGAGCGTTTGGAACGCGCGGGGCCGAGGGCAAGATTGCCTGCCTCAAATACGCCCGCACGCATAAGCTGCCGTGCCTGGGCATCTGTTACGGGTTCCAGATGGCAGTGATCGAGTATGCCCGGAACGTCTGCGGGCTTGCGGAAGCGAATTCGACCGAGATCGACAGCGAATGCCGTCACCCGGTGATCACACTGCTGCCGGAGCAGAAAAAGATCGAGGGGCTGGGCGGCACGATGCGCCTGGGCGGGCAGGACATCGTGGTGCGGCCCGGTACGCTTGCGGCGAAAATGTTCGGTGAGCGTGTCCGCATGCGTTTTCGTCATCGTTACGAGGTCGATCCGCGTTACGTGCCCCAGCTTGAGGCCGCCGGACTGATTTTCTCCGGCAGGTCGCCGCGCGGCGACATCGTCAACATTCTGGAGCTGCCGGAAGATGTGCACCCCTACTATGTGGGCACGCAGGCCCACCCGGAGCTGACCAGTCGGCCGTTACGGGCACATCCGATGTTTGTGGGGCTGATTCACGCGGCATTGCGCCGGGCGGACCCGACCTTCGATGCACCGCTCGTGTTTTCTGTGCGTGCCGGAAGCGCTTGGGCCCTTGGGCCAGGGGCGACCGGCACTTCCGCGGTGAATCTTTGCACCTGATGCTTTTTGCCAGACGTGGGCAGGCGGCTTTTAACGCCAGCGGCGCCAGCAGCCGGCCAGAGCTGCGCCAAGAGCCAATAGCAGGAACGCCGGCGGCTCAGGCACCAGGCTCGTGCCGGGGGCACTCTGGGAAGATTGACCGGCTGAAAGCTCCCCCGCCGCAGACAGCGAGGGTACCGGCGGAAGCTGGCCGTCTGAGGAGTAACTGGCGCCCGCGACCAGCCCGGGCAGACTCATCTGCTGTTGCAGCGCGGCGGCAATGCGATCCAGCGGCGATTCGGGGAAGAGCTGCTGGAGGCCACTGGTATCCACGCCCAGCGCCGCCAGCAGGCTGCCCAGAGCGTCGACGAAGATGTTGCCTTTGAGACTGATCGGGCCGACGTTGAAGTTTGCGTCCGTGTCCCCGTCGACCAGGATGCCGTCGGCCAGTACCTGGCTGTTGGTGTTCGCCAGGTTGAGGTAGAGGGTGTAGAAGCCGAGCCGGTTGATCTCCAGGCTGGCCTGGCCATTTAGTGTCCCGCTGATCTGGACGTCTTGGGCGCCGGTCTTCCCGGTGATCGCGTAGTTAAGGTTGTTCATCTGGATATCAGCGTTGCCGGTGAGCAGGCCGCCGCGGCGGGTGTAGCCGAGCGTTGCCTGGGTCGGCCCGGAAAGCTGCACTTCAAACGCACCCAGGTCGAGGATTTCGGGCCGACCGCGCGAGTCGCGCCCAAAGGTGCGGTCGAATTCCAGGGTGTATCCGCGGCCCACGACATCCGGCACGATCCGGAGTCGACCAGCGCGCTGGCCGTTGGTCCGCGTTCCGTCTGCGCTGGTCGAGATCGGGAAGCCGCTGGGCGTCGCCAGCAGGTCCAGCGCATAGTAGATGTCTCGGAAGAGACCGGCTTGAGCCGGCAGTGCCAGGGTTGCTGCGGCGGCCAGCACGATGGTCATTCTGCGGATCATGGGCGATCCTCCTAGCGGGACATACGATAAAGTGCGCCCGATCCAAACGCAAGCGGGGCGACGGCTTCCCATGGATTTATCGGTGACTTCCAGGTGAGGGTTCATCTCCCGCGGCGGGAGCGTCCTGCGGGAGCGGTTGCGGCATTTGCACTATGAGCGGCGTTCTTCCACGCTGGTGGCGGACGCCCGCGCTTGGCCGGCGTATAATCGCCGCGCGGACGGACTGGCGATTGCTGTGCCCGCCCGGCGGCGTTTATCAGACGAGAAACGCTAACCAACAGCGCGTGTGTGTGTCTATTCAGTCCGCCGGAGGCAGTGTGCCCGGCGCGGACGGCACAGGTGAAGCGCGGTGAGAAGACGCAACGCGATTGGAAATGCGTTGTCCGCCTCGATCCTAGTGTCCCTGCTTGCTTGTGCTGGTGTTGCTGCGGGCCAGATTGCGGAGTCGCAGCCCGACAAATACGTCGGTACGCCGGTGCAACAGCGGCTTGAAGAGCTAATTACGCTGATCGAAGGTCCGAATCTGCCGGCGGCCGCGCGACGCACTGCCGCGCGAGAACTGCTCCGCCAAGGCTGGCCGCAGACTCCGCCGCGGCTGGCACTGGTGCTTTCAAGTGATCGGGGGCCGGCGCGGGTCGCGGTTGCACAAGCACTGGCCGACTTACCCGAGTTTCTCGAGCCGGTGTATGTCGAACCGCTGGTCGCGATGCTGGGTGACGCGGACGGCGAAGCGCGGCAGTCGGCGGCGGCGGCCCTGGGCGGGTACCGCGACGCGGCCGTGCTCCAGGGCCTGCGAGAGCTGGCACTCGACCCGAATGCGTCGCCGGTTCTGCGCAGAACCGGCGACGCATTCGGGTCGAGTGCCAGCTCTCGCAGGCCCTGGAGCACGGCCGCGTCGCGGTACCCGCCCAGGGCCGCCGCCGCCGACTGCCGCGCTTCGCCGTCCGCGTCACCCAGCATCGCGACCAGCGGTTCGACATACACCGGCTCGAGAAACTCGGGTAAGTCGGCCAGTGCTTGTGCAACCGCGACCCGCGCCGGCCCCCGATCACTTGAAAGCACCAGTGCCAGCCGCGGCGGAGTCTGCGGCCAGCCTTGGCGGAGCAGTTCTCGCGCGGCAGTGCGTCGCGCGGCCGCCGGCAGATTCGGACCTTCGATCAGCGTAATTAGCTCTTCAAGCCGCTGTTGCACCGGCGTACCGACGTATTTGTCGGGCTGCGACTCCGCAATCTGGCCCGCAGCAACACCAGCACAAGCAAGCAGGGACACTAGGATCGAGGCGGACAACGCATTTCCAATCGCGTTGCGTCTTCTCACCGCGCTTCACCTGTGCCGTCCGCGCCGGGCACACTGCCTCCGGCGGACTGAATAGACACACACACGCGCTGTTGGTTAGCGTTTCTCGTCTGATAAACGCCGCCGGGCGGGCACAGCAATCGCCAGTCCGTCCGCGCGGCGATTATACGCCGGCCAAGCGCGGGCGTCCGCCACCAGCGTGGAAGAACGCCGCTCATAGTGCAAATGCCGCAACCGCTCCCGCAGGACGCTCCCGCCGCGGGAGATGAACCCTCACCTGGAAGTCACCGATAAATCCATGGGAAGCCGTCGCCCCGCTTGCGTTTGGATCGGGCGCACTTTATCGTATGTCCCGCTAGGAGGATCGCCCATGATCCGCAGAATGACCATCGTGCTGGCCGCCGCAGCAACCCTGGCACTGCCGGCTCAAGCCGGTCTCTTCCGAGACATCTACTATGCGCTGGACCTGCTGGCGACGCCCAGCGGCTTCCCGATCTCGACCAGCGCAGACGGAACGCGGACCAACGGCCAGCGCGCTGGTCGACTCCGGATCGTGCCGGATGTCGTGGGCCGCGGATACACCCTGGAATTCGACCGCACCTTTGGGCGCGACTCGCGCGGTCGGCCCGAAATCCTCGACCTGGGTGCGTTTGAAGTGCAGCTTTCCGGGCCGACCCAGGCAACGCTCGGCTACACCCGCCGCGGCGGCCTGCTCACCGGCAACGCTGATATCCAGATGAACAACCTTAACTACGCGATCACCGGGAAGACCGGCGCCCAAGACGTCCAGATCAGCGGGACACTAAATGGCCAGGCCAGCCTGGAGATCAACCGGCTCGGCTTCTACACCCTCTACCTCAACCTGGCGAACACCAACAGCCAGGTACTGGCCGACGGCATCCTGGTCGACGGGGACACGGACGCAAACTTCAACGTCGGCCCGATCAGTCTCAAAGGCAACATCTTCGTCGACGCTCTGGGCAGCCTGCTGGCGGCGCTGGGCGTGGATACCAGTGGCCTCCAGCAGCTCTTCCCCGAATCGCCGCTGGATCGCATTGCCGCCGCGCTGCAACAGCAGATGAGTCTGCCCGGGCTGGTCGCGGGCGCCAGTTACTCCTCAGACGGCCAGCTTCCGCCGGTACCCTCGCTGTCTGCGGCGGGGGAGCTTTCAGCCGGTCAATCTTCCCAGAGTGCCCCCGGCACGAGCCTGGTGCCTGAGCCGCCGGCGTTCCTGCTATTGGCTCTTGGCGCAGCTCTGGCCGGCTGCTGGCGCCGCTGGCGTTAAAAGCCGCCTGCCCACGTCTGGCAAAAAGCATCAGGTGCAAAGATTCACCGCGGAAGTGCCGGTCGCCCCTGGCCCAAGGGCCCAAGCGCTTCCGGCACGCACAGAAAACACGAGCGGTGCATCGAAGGTCGGGTCCGCCCGGCGCAATGCCGCGTGAATCAGCCCCACAAACATCGGATGTGCCCGTAACGGCCGACTGGTCAGCTCCGGGTGGGCCTGCGTGCCCACATAGTAGGGGTGCACATCTTCCGGCAGCTCCAGAATGTTGACGATGTCGCCGCGCGGCGACCTGCCGGAGAAAATCAGTCCGGCGGCCTCAAGCTGGGGCACGTAACGCGGATCGACCTCGTAACGATGACGAAAACGCATGCGGACACGCTCACCGAACATTTTCGCCGCAAGCGTACCGGGCCGCACCACGATGTCCTGCCCGCCCAGGCGCATCGTGCCGCCCAGCCCCTCGATCTTTTTCTGCTCCGGCAGCAGTGTGATCACCGGGTGACGGCATTCGCTGTCGATCTCGGTCGAATTCGCTTCCGCAAGCCCGCAGACGTTCCGGGCATACTCGATCACTGCCATCTGGAACCCGTAACAGATGCCCAGGCACGGCAGCTTATGCGTGCGGGCGTATTTGAGGCAGGCAATCTTGCCCTCGGCCCCGCGCGTTCCAAACGCTCCGGGAACCACGATCCCGTGCAGATCGCGGACGGCTTCGGCTGCGTTCTGGTCCGTCAGCTCCGAGGTATCTACCCAGCGAACCAGGACGCGACACCCCCACCACACCCCGGCATGCTCCAAGGCCTTCAAAATGCTTGCATACGCGTCGCGGACTGCGGTGTACTTGCCGGTGATCCCGATCGTCACCTGCCGCTGAGCGCTCTTGAGCCGGCCCAGGTACCCGCACCAGGCTTCACGGGCGGCACGCTCGGCCTGCTCATCCATCCGGTCTTCAAGCTGCAACCACTCAATTACCGCCCGGTCACAGCCCGCGCCCCGCAGCATCTCGGGTATCTGATAGATGCTTTCGCAGTCGTGCATGCTGAAGACGCGGTCCGGCGGAACATTCGAAAACATCGCGATCTTCTCGCGCACCTTCGGCGTCACCGGATTGTGCGCCCGACAGGCGATGATGTGCGGCTGAATCCCGCACTCCAGCAGCCGGCGGATGCCAAGCTGCGCCGCCTTGCTCTTCTGTTCACCGAGGCTGGGCGGCTCAATCACATACGTAAGGGCCACAAAGCAAACGCGCCGCGACCCTTCCTCAAACGCCAGTTGCCGCATCGCCTCGATGTAGTAGGCGTTCTCGACGTCCCCCACCGTTCCGCCAATCTCGACAAACACCACCTCCGCCTGCGAAGCCAGCGCCAGCTCGCGTAGCCGGTTCTTCACCTCGCCGGTAACGTGCGGAATCATCTGGACGTCGCGGCCCAGGTAGGCACCCGTCCGCTCCCGCTCCAGCACACGCTGGTAAATCTGCCCGCTGGTGACAAAGTTCAGGTGCGTAAGATCCATGTCCAGGGCGCGCTCGTACGTGCCCAGGTCCATGTCGCACTCGGTTCCGTCATCCAGAACGAAAACCTCGCCGTGACGGAACGGGTTCAGCGTACCGGAGTCGATGTTGAGGTAGCCTTCGAGCTTGACCGGTGCTACCCGGATCCCCTTATCCTGCAAACACTTCGCCAGGGATGAGCTGAAGATCCCCTTGCCCAGCCCGCTCATCACCGTGCCGAAAACTACCACATACCGGGCCCGACCCGGCTGGTAGCCCGGCGGCAGCGGCAAATAAAACTCAGTCTCGTCCGAACGGTTCCGGATCGCCTCAAACAGAAACTGTCCGTCCATGTTCTGCCTGCCAGCGCTTCACAAACTGCTCATACTCCTGCGGCGTATCGATGCCGACAAACGCCCGCGGCACAATCTCTACCGCTATGGAAAAGCCGTTTTCCAGAGCGCGAAGCTGCTCGAGCTTCTCAATCTGCTCCAGCACGCCCGGGGGCCAGGCGGCAAAGCTGAGCAGAAAGCTCCGCCGATAAGCGTACACACCCAGGTGCAACAGGTATCCTGCCGCACCGGCGCCCTGCCGCGGGTAGGGTATCGGGCTGCGCGAAAAGTACAGAGCGCGGCCGGCCCGGTCACAAACCACTTTTACGCAGTTGGGATCATGAGGATCGCCAGCCGCAGGAAACGGACAGGCCAGTGTGGCCATCGGGCAGTTCTCGGAAACCTCCAGCCGAGCCACCAGCCGGTCCAAATACTCCGGCTCGATCTCAGGCTCGTCGCCCTGCACGTTCAGGATGACATCTTCGGCACTGCCCGATAGGCCGGCTACAACCTCCGCGATGCGGTCCGAACCGCTGGGGTGATCCGGCCGCGTCAACACCGCTTGGCCGCCAAAGCTTCTTACCGCTTCGGCAATTCGCAGGTCGTCCGTGGCCACCAGGCAGCGCTGGACCCTTCTGGCGGCAGCCACCCGCTCGTAAACGTGCTGCACCAGATACTTGCCGGTCCGATCGGCCAGGGGTTTTCCGGGGAAGCGCGTCGAGCCGTAGCGGGCCGGGATGATCGCCAACACGTTCACGGTCGGCCCCGCCGATTGACCGGTCCCATCCACGGGACCGCATCTTAGCCGGCCCCGCGCTGGGCTTCAAACCCCCGGGCGTATAATCTCGGGCAAGCCCGCGGCATTTCCGCAGGTGGGAGGCTCCCGGATGCTCGAAGCAATCGGAGTGATAGTGCTGGCAATGCTTATCGCGGTCCTGGTACTGGAGATTCTGCTGCTGCGCCGGACCGCGGGCCCGACTGGAGCGCTTGCTGCCCTCGGAGCCAACCTGGTCACCGCGCTGGAACGCGTCGAGCGTGTGTTTCGCGAGGAGCTGGCCCGCACCCGGACCGAGGCCGCTGATCAGAACCAGAAAGCCCGTATGGAGCTGGATGCGCGGCTACAGGGCGTGCAGGAGCTGCTGGTCAAGACGCTGACTCAGCTTGGGCAGGCTCAGCAGCACGAGCTTCAGGGCGTCACCGGTCGACTGGACAGCCTGACCCAGTCGTACCAGGAACGGTTCGAAAAGCTGCGCGAAAGCGTCGAGAACCGCCTTCAGCTTCTGCAAGCCGACAACGTGCAAAAGCTCGAACAGATGCGCCAGACCGTGGATGAAAAACTGCACGCGGCGCTGGAACAGCGACTGGGCGAATCGTTCCGCCTGGTCAGCGATCGACTCGAACAGGTTCACAAGGGCCTGGGCGAAATGCAGGCGCTAGCGACCGGCGTGGGCGACCTGAAGCGCGTGCTTTCGAATGTCAAGGCCCGCGGCATGTGGGGCGAAATCCAGCTCGGAACGCTGCTGGAGCAAATCCTCGCTCCCGAACAGTTCGACCAAAACGTCGAAACCAGGAGCGGAACCGCTCAGCGCGTCGAATATGCCATCCGTCTGCCGGGCCGCGACGAAGACCAGACACAGTTTGTCTGGCTGCCGATCGACGCCAAGTTCCCCCTGGAGGACTACCAGCGCCTGGTCGAGGCCGCTGACCGCGCCGACGCCGAAGGTATCGACGCGGCTGCTCGCCAGATCGAGCAGCAGATGCGTGCCTGCGCCAGAGACATCCGTGACAAGTACCTGAGCCCGCCTCAGACCACCGATTTTGCCATCATGTTTCTGCCTTGCGAGGGCCTGTACGCCGAAGTCCTGCGCCGCGCCGGCCTGGTCGAAAGCCTCCTGCGCGAATATCGCGTTGTCGTAGCCGGGCCGACGACGCTGGCGGCACTGCTCAACAGCCTACAGGTTGGCTTCCGGACGCTGGCAATCCAGCGGCGGGCCAGCGAGGTCTGGGAGCTGCTGGCAGCAATCAAGGCCGAATTCGGGCGCTTCGGCGAAGCCCTGAACCGGGTCCAGAAAAAGCTTCAGGAAGCCAGCTCTGCGGCGGAGGCCGCCTCAACCCGAACCCGCGTTATCGAGCGCAAGCTGCGCCAGGTCGAGGCTTTGCCTGCCGGCCAGGGTCAGGAGCAACTCGGGTCAGAACTCGAAGCGGCGCCAGACGAGCAATAGGCCCCCTGCGCTTCGAGCTTGCGCGCAGACGGTTTGCGTGTTCTTGGCGCGCCCCTATGATCAACGCCCTAGATCTGCCGCCAGCGGCAAGCTGTACAAAGGCAGCCCATGGAAGATCCGTCCCGACTGCGCAACATCGGCATCGTCGCGCACATTGACGCGGGCAAGACCACGACCACCGAGCGCATCCTCTACTACAGCGGGATGATCCACCGGATGGGTGAGGTCGACGACGGCACCACGGTGACCGATTACGACGAACAGGAGCAGCAGCGGGGGATCACGATCTACAGCGCCGCCGTCAGCTTCCACTGGCGCGACTGCCGCGTGAACCTGATCGATACTCCCGGGCATGTCGACTTCACCGCCGAGGTCGAACGGAGTCTACGTGTACTGGACGGGGCGATCGTGGTCTTCGACGCGCGCGAGGGAGTCGAAGCCCAGTCGGAAACCGTCTGGCGACAAGCCGACCGCTACCGCGTACCGCGCATCTGCTTCATAAACAAGATGGACCGCACCGGCGCGGACTTTGACCACGCTCTGCAAACCATCCGCGAGCGCTTGGGTGCCAACCCCGTCGCGGTTCAGATGCCCATCGGCCAGGAAGGCGATTTCTGCGGCGTCGTTGACCTGATCGCAACGAAGGCGCTGATCTACAAAGGCGGCGACGGCAGCCAGTACGACGTGGTGGATATTCCCGCCGACCTGCAAGAAGAGGCACGACGCCGACGTCATGCCCTCGAGGAAACGCTTGCCGAGCTGGACGATGCCCTGATGGAACAATACCTGGACGGCGTGCCGCTGGAGCCACACCAGATACGACGCGTTTTGCGTGAGGCGACCATCTCGCTGCGCTGCCAGCCGGTTCTGTGCGGCTCGGCTTTGCGCTATATTGCGGTGCAGCCGCTGCTGGATGCCATCTGCGACTATCTGCCCAGTCCGCTGGATATCCCGCCGGTCGTGGGCTACGACCCGGATCGCCCGGAGCGACAGATCCGGCGCAAGTGTCTGCCGGACGAGCCGCTGGCGGCCCTGGTCTTCAAAATTGTGGCCGAACCGCACGGGGACCTGCATTTCCTGCGCATCTACTCCGGCACGCTCAGGGCCGGCATGCGGGTCGCCAATGTCACCCGCAAGAAGAAGGAAAACCTGCCGCAGCTCTTTCACGTCTTCGC